>Ga0209167_10000809_pt1 | contig 20617 bp, 20 predicted proteins | sample Coa_R1_9_FD_187154 | JGI IMG/M metagenome (GOLD analysis project Ga0209167, IMG submission 187154) | Surface soil microbial communities from Centralia Pennsylvania, which are recovering from an underground coalmine fire - Coalmine... | ecosystem: Environmental > Terrestrial > Soil >... | reverse complement strand
GGCCATCGAGAACCTCTCCCACTGGGTGCGGGATCTGGCTTAGGATGAAGACCGCCAGCAGATCCGCCGAAGAAACGGCCCGCGGGTGATGGCCACCTTGCGTAACTTCGCCATCGGACGGTTGCACCTCGCGGGCTATCCAAACATCACGGCCGCCCTGCGCTGGGCGGCTGATCGGCGGCTCGCTTTTCCCTTGATCGGCTTGCGCTGCTGAATCCCATCTCTCCCATGGCCCCGTCCCCTCTTGAGCCCCAGCCCCCAGAGCGATGCACCCCTCCGCCCAAAACCGCGCTTTCCGTATCTCACGACAGACGCATCCTTCCCCCGACACCCCTTCCATCCAACCGTAAGCCTCCCGAATCCCGCTCAATTATCGCTCAAACCTGACTTTGACGGGGTCCTGGCGAACGGTTTGACTCCCCGGAAGCAAAACCCATAGAATCAGATCGGAGGTTGAGCATGCGGTCAGGTTTGCTTCGGGTGATGTTCTGGATCGGCGCGGGCTTGGCCTGCACCCTCTTATTATCCTCTTTTTCGTTGGAAGCACCCAAAGGGGAATGGAGAATTCTTACCCCCATGCCACATAAGAGATCGGAAGTGGCCGCCGCTGCACTCGGCGACCGGGTCTATGTGGCAGGGGGCCTGAGCTGGTTCGGAGTCACGTCGCGCGTAGAGCGGTACGATCCTTCCCGAGACCGCTGGGAAGAGGTCGCTCCCTTGCCGATCCCCCTCCATCACGCCGGCATGGGCGCCGTCGGCAAAAAGCTCTATGTCGTCGGAGGTTTTACGGGGTTGTTCAGTTGGACCCCTTTGCAGACGGTCTTTTCGTATGATCCCTCGACGAATCTGTGGACTCAAGGCGCCCTGATGCCGACTCCCCGAGGGGCGCTCGGAGTCGCCGTGAGCGGGGGAAAGCTCTTCGCGGTCGGTGGACTGGGGAAGAGCGGGAATACAGGAGCGAACGAGGCCTACGATCCTGCGGTGGATCGCTGGGAGGTCAGGGCAGTGATGCCGACGGCACGGGATCATCTGAGCGTCGCGGTGATCGGGAAGACGCTTTTCGCCTTGGGAGGACGACTCCGGTCAAATTATGCGACGAATCTCTCGGTCAACGAGGCCTATGATCCGGATGAGAATCGCTGGTCCCTCTCCTCTCCCCTTCCGATGCCTCGAAGCGGCACCGCTTCGGCGGCACTGAATGAGAGAGTGCTGATCTTCGGCGGGGAGTCCCCGGAGGGGACCTTTCGCGACACCGATGCCTTCGATCCGAAGTCGAGTACGTGGGAGAACCTGGCCCCCATGCCGACGGGCCGCCATGGATTGGGGGCCGCGGAGATCGACGGGAAGATCTATGTGGTTTCGGGAAGTCCCGTTCCCGGAGGATCCTTTTCGGATGCCAACGAGGTCTTTAGCTTCAAGTAAGAAAGTCACTCGGTACCGCTACGCATCAGGAGACCTTTGACCCTCACGATCCGAAGGTTCCGGTAGAAGAACAATACCGCGAGCAGGAGATAGGCGCCGTTGAGCGCCGTTGCCGCAAAAAGAGAGATCCACGGAACGCCTCCGTTCTGAAGGATCTCCCTCATCCCTTCGAAGACATAGGATGACGGAATGGTCCGGGCCAGATACTGGAGCCAACGGGGAAGCACCGAGATCGGGTAAAAGACCGCGGAGATCGGTTGGACCAGGAAGGCGAGTCCCCAGGCCATTACCTCGGCCTCTTGACCGAAGCGTAATATGACGGCGATCGTAACGATTCCCATGGTCCAGCCCATCAGGGTGAGGTTCAAGACGAATGGAAGAAGAGAGGCGCCCAGCAGAAAGATATTAAACGAGTAAAAGTACCACGCCAATATCGATGTAATCGCGGCCGCTGCCAAGAGCTTGACGATACTGATCGACATGAGTGCGAGCAAGAACTCCCCCGGGCGCAAAGGGCTGACGAACAGGTTGGGAAGATTCCTGGACCAGACCTCCTCAAGAAAAGAGACGGAGATCCCCTGCTGCGCGCGATAGAGGATGTCCCAAAGGATCAGGGCTCCCAGGAAAAAGAGGACCGCCCGGGGAAGGGACGAGCTGAAATTCCTCAGATAAAGAGTGATAAACCCCCAAAGGAGGAGGTCCAGGAGAGGCCAGAAGAAGATCTCCATCATCCGGGGAAGGCTCCGTCGGTAGAGATAGAGGTGGCGGCTGACCATGGCCGAGATTCTCTGCAGGCTCATTTCTGATCTCCTCCGTTGCCGGCGGATCCCGCAATCCCCACCCGGGCGACCTTCAGAAAGATCTCCTCCAAGTTCTCTCCTTGAAAGGTCCTGAGCAATTCCGGGGGGGCCCCGGTCGCCAGGATCTTTCCCCGGTGAAGAAACAGAAGCCTGTCTGAGATCTGCTCCATTTCCTTCATGTTATGAGAGGTGTAGAGGATCGAAAGACCCCTGGCGGCCCGAATCTCTCGAAGGAGCCTCCGGGTTTTATCGGCCATGTCCGGATCCAGGCTGGCGGTGGGCTCGTCCAGGAAGAGAACCTTCGGGTCGTTCAGGAGAGACTTGATGAGCGAAAGGCGGGTCAGTTGGCCCGAGGAGAGATTTCGGGTGAGGCAGTCCCGATATCGAGTCATTTCGAAGCGCTCGACCAGCTGATCGATCTGCTCATGCGGGCGGGGGACGGCGTAGAGTTTGGCGAAGACCCTCAGGTTCTCCATCACCGTTAGGGAGCTCGGCATCGAGACATAGGTCGACGAAAAATTAACCTCGGAGAGGATCTTCTGTCGTTCCTGGGGAAGGGGTTGGCCCAGAATCGATATGCTTCCCGCCGTGGGGGTAACGAGGGCCAGGAGCATCTGGATGAGGGTCGTCTTCCCGGCGCCGTTCGGGCCGAGGAGTCCGACGATTTCCCCTTCTTGAACCCGAAAGGAGACGTCATCGACCGCCACGACCTTGTCGAAAATCTTGGTGAGCCGATCGACCTCTACCACGGTGCGGGCCACTTTTCCTCCTTGCCTTTCTTTCGAGCTCTACTATAACATAGGGAAGTGTGCGTTGGCAGTCACCGGCCTCCTGGGCCTGCAGAACGGTATCGTTCTTACCGCGCGTATCTCGGTTCCCTGTTTCCTTGGCGCGTCTACAAAATCCCCTTGGATGCGGGCTTTAGCTGCCCGAATCGGGACGGGACCGTTGCTTCCGGGGGCTGTACGTTTTGCGATAATGCGAGTTTCTCTCCGTTCTCTTCGGGTCCCAGAAAATCGATTTCCCGGCAGCTTGAGGAAGGGATCCGCTTCTATAGCGGGAAACGATTCGGCGGGGAGCGCTTTATCGCATATTTTCAGTCGTTTACCAATACCTATGCCCCGGTAGCCCACCTGGAGAAGCTCTACAAGGAGGCGCTTTTAGATCCCCGGGTGGTCGGACTGGCGATCGGCACGCGCCCCGATTGCGTCGGAGAGGAGGTCCTCGATCTATTGGTCCGCTATCGGGATCGCACCCAGTTGTCTTTGGAGCTCGGCCTCCAGTCCATTCATGATGCGACCCTCCGGGCCGTGAACCGAGGCCACACGGCGGAGCAGTTTTGGGATGCGGTTAACCGGGTCAGCCGTCGCGGAATTCGGTTGTGTGTGCACGTGATCCTTGGGCTCCCGGGAGAGGGGAGGGAAGAGTTCCTGCTGACGGTTGAAAGTCTCGCGCGTTGTCCGATTGATGGGATCAAATTCACCCATTTCTATGTTCCCGCCGGGGCTCCGATTGCGGCGAGGTTTCGATCCGGGGAGATTGCAACACTCCGGTTTGAGCAATACGTCGAACTCATTTGCGAGGCTCTGGAACGGCTTCCCCCCCGCGTCGTGATCGAGCGGCTGATGGGGGAGATCTCCGGGCCCGATATCCTCGCGCCTCGATGGGGGAAGTCAAAATCGGAAATCCTGGGGAGAATCAATGCCCGGCTGCAGGAGCGGGAAAGTTATCAGGGCGCGCGGTATTCTCAGGGCCGACGATAGGTGGCGGGAGCGGCGCCCGGTTTGACAAACAGGGGAATGTCTGGTTTCTTAAAGGTCTTCGTGAGGAGGGTCTATGGACTTGTTAGAACGAATTCGACGGCACGAAATCAAGTTGGGGGTGATTGGCTGCGGTTATGTCGGTCTTCCACTCGCCCTGGAGTTTGCAAAGGCCGGATTTTCGGTCGTCGGAATCGACACCGACGCGGAGAAAGTAAAAAGGATCAACCAGGGGGAATCCTATATCCTCGACGTGGATGGGAAAGAGCTAAAAAACGAGGTGGAGAAGGGGACGATCTCAGCGACGGAAAACTTTTCGGTTCTTAAGGGAATCGACGCGATCAGCATCTGCGTCCCGACCCCGCTACGAAAAACGCGGGATCCGGATGTCTCCTTTATCGTGGCCGCGATGGAAAAAGTGGCGCGCTATCTTCATCCGGGCCAGCTGATCGTCTTGGAGAGTACGACCTATCCGGGAACGACGCAGGAGCTGGTTTTACCGATGCTCCAGCGGGACCGCTTCAAGGTCGGGAAAGATTTTTTCCTCGCGTTCTCGCCGGAGAGGGTCGATCCGGGGAATCCCGTTTACAACACGAAAAACACCCCCAAAGTGGTCGGCGGGGTGACCCGCCGCTGCACCGACGTCGCCTCTGCGCTCTATCAAGAGGTGATCGACACGGTGGTCCCCGTCTCTTCCCCGCGCGTGGCGGAGATGGTCAAGCTGTTGGAAAATACGTTTCGAAGCGTCAACATCGCAATGGTGAACGAATTGGCCCTGATGTGTCACAAAATGGGGATCGACGTTTGGGAGGTGATCGAGGCGGCGGCGACCAAGCCCTTCGGTTTCATGAATTTTTATCCGGGGCCCGGGATCGGAGGCCACTGCATACCGATCGATCCATTCTACCTCTCCTGGAAGGCGAAGCAGAGCGGTTTCGAGCCCCGCTTCATCGAGTTGGCGGGACAGATCAATAGCGGCATGCCGGCGTTCGTGGTCTCCCGAGTTGCCGATGCACTGAATGACTACAAGAAGAGCCTCAATGGATCTAAAATTTTGATCCTGGGGGTGGCCTACAAACAGGAGGTCAACGATCTTCGGGAGTCCCCCGCGCTCGACGTGATGGAGCTCTTGCATCGAAAAGGGGCCCAGCTTGCCTACCACGATCCTTATATTCCGACCCTCTCTCTGGGAGATCTGGAGCTGCGATCGAAACCGATCGATCGCGGCCGGTTAAAGGAGTACGATTGCGTGGTAATCCTTACCAGCCACCGTCTGTTCGACTATCAGAAGATTGTGTCGGAGAGCACCCTGATACTCGATACCCGCAACGCGCTGAAGGGGATCAAGGATAAGAAGGTGCACCTGCTCTGAGAGGAGCGGCGGGCCGCTCTTGGGGGTGAGGCAGGCGATCGGAGAGGGAGAGGAGAAGGCCGGGTGATTTAAGGGAGGAGCTCCTCCCTTCCACGCCGTATCTCAACGGTGACGCCTCCCCGGATCTCCTCCAAAGGGGGGTGGACCTTTTTGACCCGGAGGAGGAGCTCCTTCACGGAGAAACGCTTCAGCAGTGCGGTCGCGATTTTTTCGGCGAGGGTTTCAACCAGTCGGCAGGATTGGGACCGTCCCACCTCCAGGACGGTCTGGCAGACCTTGGCATAGTTAATCGTCTTTGATATGGCATCTTGTCGACTTGCCGCCCGAAGGTCCACCTCCATCTCGACATCCACCGAGATACGTTGGCCGATCTTGCGCTCCTCGGCGGTGACGCCGCAGTGGCCGTGGAACTCGATGGCGTGAACGAGAATTCGGTCCATGAGCGGTGCCCCTCCGATACGCGGTCGTTCAGGCAGGCCTGAGCTGCTTAGACGGGGTCTAACGGTTGGTGGAGGAGACGGGACACGACCCCGTTTCCGACAAGGTGCTTCTCGACGATTTCGACGGCTCCCTTCTCATCGACCTGCGCATACCAGGTTCCCTCCGGATAGATCACCATGTTCGGTCCCGTTCCGCACTGTCCGAGACACCGACACAGGGTGAGCCGGACCCCGCGATGGTCGAGGCCCCGTTCGCGCAGTCCCTGCTGTAGCGCATGCAGAGACTCTTCCGCGCCTTGCTGGCTGCAGGTCGGACCAGTGCAGAAAAAAAGATGAAAGCAGTCCAAAAACCCCCCTTCTCAAGTTGACCTTTATACCATAATCCGATCGAGGAGTAAACGATCCCGATCCAATCCCGCAGGAGCGGAACGGCCTCAGGCCGAATGCCGAGTGTGGGGGCCGGTCTGATCGATTCCGGGGATCTGCTCTTTGAGATAGGCGCGCAGCTTTTTAATCAGATTGGCCTCCAGCTGGCGCACCCTCTCTTTGGAAATTTTATACCGCTGCGAGAAGGCCTCGAGGGTCAGCGGGGTCTCCGAGAGCAAGCGATGCTCAAGGATGTCCAGGTCTCTCGCCTTCAACTTTTCGGAGAAAGACTTCAGTTTCCCCTTCAACATCTCCTGCAGCTCTTCATTGGCCAATTTTTCGTCAACCGGAGTCTCCGGGGAAGGAAGAAATTGGCCGAGGTTATCGTCCGAGTCCTCGGCCAGCGGCTCGTCGAGCGACAGCTCCCAGTTTCCGAGCCTCTGTTCCATTTCAACCACTTCTCGTTCTTTCACGTTCAGGCGGTCGGCGAGCAGCTTTGGTTCGACGTTATATCCGAGCTTTTCCAGTTTTTCTTTTTCCTTGGTGAGGTTGAAGAAAAGCTTGCGTTGGTTTTGGGTGGTGCCGATCTTGACCAAACGCCAGTTGTTCAGGATATATCGCAGAATGTAAGCCCGGATCCACCAGGTGGCATAGGTGGCCAGACGAATATTGCGATAAGGGTCGAACCGCTTCACGGCCTTGAGGAGCCCTAGATTCCCTTCTTGGATGAGATCCAGAATGGGGATGGGAAGAAAGCGATATTCCATGGCCACGGCGACGACGACCCGCAGATTCGACAAAATCAATTGAGTAATGGCCTGTCGATCCTGTCTTTCCCGGGAGGCGACGCCTAATCGATGCTCCTCTTCCCGAGTGAGGAAAGGGTAGCGGCGCACTTCGGCCAGGTACCCTTTTAGTGGGTCGTAGGCGGAAAGCTGACCGCTTTCCTCTTTGTCGGCCTTCTCCAGGCCGAATTCGAGAGCCGGGAGTCCTGCTTCCGTCGGCTCCTTCTCGGTGTCCATCTGTTCCATAAAAGGGAGGCCCGAAATTAACCACGATTATATCAAAAGCCGGTCCATTTAAAAAGTAATCTCCCCCCTTGAAACAAGAGGAACGATGCCTATATTCAAGTCATCGATGGATCAAGGGGTCTGGAAGGGACCCCGCAACTCAACCAAGGAGGAGAGAGATGATGACGAAGTGGGAACCGCTGAGGGACCTTTTGACCTTTCAAGACCAGGTGAACCGAATCTTTGATCTTCCCGCCCCCGAAAACGAGGGTCTCGATCGGGATTGGGTGCCCGCGGTCGACGTCTTTGAAGATCCGGAGTTCATCGAAATCAGGGCAGAGATCCCCGGGATGGATCTTAAGCAGGTGGAAATCAGCCTCGACGGCGATCTGTTGACGATCAAGGGCGAGAAAAAAGTGGATGCTGATCGGAAAGGGAAATATCAGCAGGTGGAGTCGGTTTACGGCCGGTTCGCCAGGTCATTCAAGCTCCCCAAATTGGTCGACCGGGACCGTATCCGGGCGACGTATCAGCAAGGGGTATTAAAGCTCGTGCTGCCGAAGTCTGAGGCGGTCAAACCCCGCTCCATCGCGATCGAGGCTCAGTAAGACTCTTTCAGACCGGCAGATGCCTTTTAAGAGGAAGGTAGGAGGGTTTGTCCCTTCGGCCTTCCTCTTTTTTTTAAGACCGGGTTTCCGGTCTCGCGCCGGGGTCCAGGGAGAGGGGGCCCCTTCACGACTTAGGATCGCACCCCCGCGAAAGGCGGAATCGGAACTTGGCGATTAAAGCCCGCCAAAATGGAACGCCCAGCAGGAGCAGGGTCGAGAATGCCTCGCCGGTCTTCCGAGGCGGTCCCGTATCCTGGGCTATTGCACAGCCCCCGCCGGGTTGGGCGCCGGGCGTCGTTGCCTTCGAAGGGGGCGCTCCGGGGGCGGGGGGCTGCGCCGGTGGCGAGAGGATAAACTCGAACGCCCCCGCATCGAATCCTTTCGGCTGGGGCCTCGGGTTGCCGTCAAAATCGATGGAGGGGGCGTCCGTCGAAGTTCCCATTCCGATTGCCGGCGAGCCGGACTGCAGGTGGAAGTCGTCCTGGCTGATTCCGACGAAGAGGGGGTTGCCCTGGAGATCTCCGGGCCGGGTGCCCGGGATCGGGGTGCCGGCATAGGGAAGGCCCACCCCGGAGAAAAGGTTGTAGCCGACCTCCACAAAACTATTGGCCCCGTTCGGCTCGTTGTTGATGCCGTTGGCCCAGTCCGAGAGGATGTTGTTCAGGATCGTCGCATTCAGGGAGATGAAATCGGTCCCGGCGCTGTTGCTGCCGACTTGAATGGCATTGGCGCCCTGGGTCTGATTTCCTTCGAGGGTATTATTGACAATCACCGCCTGGTTGGTAGAGTAAAGCAGAATCGCATTGAACCCGGGGGCGAGTGAGCCATAGGCGATATTGTTGACGATCAGGGTGCCTTCTCCGGAAGAGACATAGATGTGTTCGTTTCGATTATCGAAGACCCGGTTGCGCCTGACGACGATTCCCGGGTCTCCCGACAGATTTGAGTGAATCCCGATCCCGTGGATCGTATCGGAAACACTGTTTTGTTCCACAATGATGTTGCTGGCGCTATTGGCTTCCGGCGTACCGGACGACGCCTGTTCATTGCCGGCAATGGCGATCCCCTCCTCGAACCCGTACTGGACCCCCTGCGATTGAATCAGATTGAGAGAGACCGTGGAGCCGGAAAACTGGTTGACCCAGATCCCATATAGAGTTCTCGAATGGCCGGAGGCATCGACGGTCATGGAGTTTAAGGGCGCGGTGCTGATCAAGGTGTTTCCCTGGAAAGTAATCCCGCTGGAGGCGGTCCCGCCGAGGACAGCGTCGAGGACGGCTTCCCCGTTTTGCGCGTTCTGCTCCACGGTGATCTGATTCTGGACCGCGCTTAAGTTCCTTCCTCCGATGAATTGCACGAAGCTTCCCTGGTGATGGGTCGCCTGATTGCCTTGAATCGAAACGGCCGCGACAGTTCCATCCGCTCCTTGAAGCAGGATTGCCCCGCAATGATTCAGGGTGTTTCCCTCGAAATCGAAGCTCTCTCCGGCATGATTCAACGGGGAGCTGCTCACCCCGGGATTGGCCGAATCCCCAACGAAGTGAAATATCGTGTTTTTCACGACAACATGTGTTTCCGCGGTCGGGTCGACCTGGATAAACGTGGAAGCTGATCCGTCGGTCAATACGGTGGTCAGGGTGAGTTGGTTTTGGTCTGTTCCGACAATCTGGAGAGTTCCGAAGAGATGGATACCGTATCGGGTGGTTCCGCTGGCCGAAAAGCTCAAGGTCACCGGGCCCGCCGCGCCGCCGTCATAGAGGAGCATCGCCTGGGATCCGCCATGCGTTCCGACCTGCAAGGTCTGGAGGCCGATCACATCGTGGTCGAGCGCGATCGTATGGCCGTCGGAGATCGTGACGGCATCTCCAGCCTGGGGAACCCTTCCTCCTGCCCACGTCGCCGGGTTGGACCACGGTCCCGATTGGGCCGAAATAATTTCGCAGCGCGCCTCCCGGGCGGTGCACAAGAGGAGGGCGATCATCGCAGCATATCTCATCATCAAGTGTGATGACACCCTGCAAATTGGGTGCCTCTGTCCGGGACGGCGCAGAGGCCTTGGGGGACGGGCCGGCGATCACCTCGTTGCACCTACTGCGCAAGATTTTTCCAAAACGCTTTTATTGAAACCGGGGCCAAGGCCCTATGGCGCGGCCCACCTCGGGGGCCTGGAAGGCTGGAAAATTCCCGGCCGAATCGGGCGCGGGGGCTATTCGGGTGGTCCTGGAGCGGTGCGGTTCAAAAAATAAACGGTTTGCCCCGTCCCTCCGGGAAAGAGTCTCAGCCAGAGAAAAAGACCGTTAAGCGATGTGGGACTCAAGAGAAGGCGGTGGGCCGGGCGGTCTTGGGCGCCCGAACAATTTCGGCGGGTTTCTCGCTTGCCCTGATCGTTTCGGGGCTCTTTATTTGTGAAAGGAGGGTCGTTTTTAAGTCGGATTCAGCGGTTCTTCCCTTCGTATGCTTTGGAGTGTTTGCGGTGCATCTCCCAATTTTCAAAATAGTGCTGCGCGAGTGCCTGGTCGTGAATAATCAGAAGATTCTCCGCGTTATGTTCCTGGGCCGCCTTCGTGAAATTGAAAGATCCGGTAATGACCCGCTCCTGATCGATGATCATCACCTTGTTATGCGCGATCGCATGTTCAGCGTCGATATACGTTGGGATATGCCGGCTGGCTAAAAGATCAGAAGATGAATATCTTGCCCTTTGATTGCTTCTGTCCAGGATGACCTCCACCCGCACGCCGCGCCGGTGCGCGCCCAAAAGGGCTTTGGCGATCGGAGCGGAAGTAAAAGAGTAGGCTTGGACATAGATGGAGGTGTGTGCCCTTTCGATTGTGTCAATGATGCGATCGGTGCAGTTTCCCCCGGGCGTAAAGCAGACCTCCCACTGCTGGGCGCTCAAGAGCGAGCGGGGGCCAAGGAGAATCCAGACGAGGAGCGTGGCTGCCCAGAGTATAGGGAAAGTTCGTTTCATTGGCCGGATTGGGGCTCGTGACGACAGCCGATTCTATTCCTTTGAGAAGAGCAAGATCAATGGTTATTTGGTTCTCCGGAAAGCTCGGGTGCGGTCATTGAGAAGTGACGTCCTTCTCAGAGAACTCAGCTCTTCTGGGCCTGAGAAGAGGAAGGGTTTCACCTCTCTTCGATCCGGCCCGCGAGAGCGCCGTTGAAAGCCGCGAGCCTCTTATTGGACCTCTACCGAGATGCGAAGGTCCTGCAGGGAGGGGACCGGTTGGCCGTTTTTCGTTGCCGGGGCAAAACGCCATTTCTTCAGTGTATCGAGCAGGACGAGATTGAGCCGGGGGTTCTGTGTTGCAGAGAGCAGCTCGACGGTGGAGGTGCCATCGGCCGCGATGTGGAACCGGGCGATCGCGACGGCATGGAGGGCCTCCTCCCGAAGGTCGCTGGGGATTACGGGTTGAGGATGAAACAGGGCGCGGGCCCCTTGGCCTTTCCCAGGCAGAGACCCGGAGAAAGGCCCCGTTCCCTCCGAGAGGCGAGGATCGCCGGTGCCGGTTCCTCCCGGGAGAACCGCTCCGGGAGGGCCCGAGGGTCCCTCAGGGGAGCCTGAAGCGGTGGGAAGGTCCGAAGGGGCCGGTGGTTCTGGAGCGGGGCTGTGGGACTCTTTGACCGGAGGGGCTTCGCTCACCGGAGGTTCAGAAGGGGCCGAAATCGCGGCGGGAGGCGCCTGCTCCGGCTCAGCCGGCGCAGGGATTCGTCTCCGGCGCGGGGGTGTCGCGGGCCTGGGGGCGGGCGGGGCCGCGGAGGAGGTGGAACCCGACGCCGCTGGAGGGGGTTCCATCAATTCCACCTCGATCGGAGGGGCCTGTTGAGGGGCCGGTTGGCTCGCGGGAGGCCGCATCTGGCCCAGATATGCCCCAAATCCCCATAAGACCAGCAGACCGATGACCAGGGCCAAGGGGACCAGCCACCCGAAACGCCCCCAGGGTTCCTCCAGATGCAGGGAATGCTCCATCCGCTTTACTCCGGGTGCTTTACGGCGATCATAAAATGTTCCGCCCCCGCCTTTCGGGTCTCCAGCATCGCCTCCACCACGATGCCACTGGGTGCGCTCCGGTCGGCCGCGACAATCACGCTGCTTTGCGAGCCCTCAATCATCGGCTTGAGGGTATCTGCGAGGGTATCAAGGGTGACGGGGGTCTTGTTCAAGAAGAGACGTTGGTCTTGCGTGACGGTCAGGGTTACGGGCATTGAGGAGGGGGTCCTCTGTGCCTGGCCCCGGGGCAGGTTGACGGCGATGGAATGAAGGTTCTGCATGGAGAGGGAGGCGAGCATGAAGGTCGCCAGCAGGAAGAGCATGACATCAATCATCGGGATGATCTCGATACGGCCTCGGCGGGACCGTCTGGCCCTAGGAAGTTTCACCGTTTTGCTCCTTTTCTTGGAGATCGAGGCGTATCTGGTCGACCAGGCGGGTCCCCAGACGCTCCATCTCATCGAGGGTCTGAGACTGCAGGCGAGAGAAGAAGTTGAAACCAAAAAGTGTGACCAGGGCAATGAAGATGCCCGCGGCGGTGGCGATGAGGGCCTGGGCCACGCCCCCCGTGATGCCGGTCGGCTCGACCAGTCCTTTCCCCCCGATGATCTGAAAGGCACCCATCATTCCAGTAATCGTCCCCAGGAGTCCCAAGAGGGGGGCCGCGGTGACGACGGTTTCCAGGACCCAGAAACCCCGGCTTAAGGCTTGATCGATCAGCCGGCCCTCCTGCTCGGCGCGCGATTCGATCCACCAGATCGGCTTGGCGCGATTTTCAAGGATCAAGCGAAAGAAGCGGCCCAGATAATGGCGGGACCCGAGCCGGGACAGCTGACGCTCTAGGTCGGGCCAGGCGAAGCTGTTTGTTTCCAGTAGAGAAAAGACGGCTTTGGGCAGCCGGGTACAGCGCCAAAAGACAAACGCCCTGTCTAATAGGATGATCCAGGACAGGAGGGCCAGGATCAAGAGGGGATAGACCGTCGCCCCGCCCAATTCCAGGGCTGTCCAGGCCCTTTGTACATTCTCCATCGTAAACCTCCTAAACAGACTCACTCTGAATAGTTTCCCCCTTAGGATAGCCAATTAGAGGATCCGCCCCTCTTGGCCGCTTCGATCCTCAAGGCTGATCGATCAGGGCGCTTCCCTAAAACGGCTTGTTGATCCCTCCATAGAAGGCCCTGCGGGTGGCGAATTGGGGCGCTCCGACTCCCACGCCAGTACCGCTGCGAAGCTCATTAACCTGATCAAAGAGGTTCAGAACCGTGAATCGGCCTTCGATCTTTCCCACGAGGGGGAGAAGGCAAGCGCGGGTTAAACCGAGGTTGACTTGAAAGTTAGGGACCAATTTTCCAAGGTTCGCGAACCCACTTCGAAGACCACTGCCGTAGATCGCATCCGCCGCAAAACGTGTGCCGTTCCAGACATAAGCGGCACCTGCGGAGGAGGTGTAGGTCTGGTCATGGTCGAGGTGGATAAAATGATTGGCGATAAAAGGGAGTTCAACCACCGGATCGAAGTTGAACTGTGCGGAGACGATCTCTTTCCCCATCGCCCTGGAGTATGCGAAATTCAGGTAACTCGACAGATTGTCCTGCCTGTAATTGGCCGTGAATTCGGCGCCGTAGACCTTGCCTTTCTTATAGTTAAAAGGAGCAAAAACGAGGGCCTGGCCGAACTGACCCTCGTCGATCAGATCTTGGGAGAGTTTGTAATAGGTGTCCAGCCCCAGGTTCAGGGCGGGGGTGAATTGGTGGGTAGCCCCGACATCGAAATAGTGGGCCCGTTCGGGCAGTACGTTGGAAGCAAGCGACCCGGGCGCCGCCGCGGCGGTCGTGTTTGCAAAGAGCGAGAGCGTTTTCGGCGCGATGAGCTCGGTGGGGGGAGGGGTAAAGTAATGCGCATATCCCGCATGCAGGCTGGTCTGTGGCTCGAGTTGATAGACCGCGCCGAGACGGGGGCTCAGTTGACTCCCGTTGGCATAGGCGTTGACCGAGTCGAAGCGGGCGCCGTAATTAATCGTCAGGGGATCGACGGGCCGCCATTCGTCTTGGAGGTAGCCGCCGTAGAGTCCCGCCGTCTTGGCATTATTGTCGACAACGGTTTCCGGCAGTGTGCTGGGGGTCCCGGTGACGGGATCAACGGGAAAGGTCAATGAGCTGTTGTCGCTGACGGCCCGCTCAATGCTCACAAAGAAGCCGCTGCGCAGGGTATGGCGGGAGTTTAACCGATAGCTTCCGTCTGTCTGAAGCCCGTTACTGAAACTGCTGCTCTCCACTCGCGACGCCACGCCGTTAAAGATCAGATCTCCTAGGGGGTCGGGGACGAAGCGTACCTCGGAATAACGGCTGAACGCCGAGATCTGGTAGTCCAGTTGCGATCCGCTCGTCTGCTGGAGGGTCAAGATGGCGTACTGGTTGGACTCGCGTTGATTCTCATTGAGGGCGGCGGAGCTAAAGGGGCCGGTCCCTCCCAACGTAAAATTCGGTGTTTGCCCGGGGTTATTCGGAATCTGGAACTGGCCCACCGAATCTGCCAGGATCAGGCTCAGGCGCGATGTACTGCTAATGAGGTAGGAAAAATATCCAAAACCCTTTTCCTGGATGGTGTGATCATGAATCGGATTAGGACTGGCCGTGGGCGGTTCAATTCCCATATCGTCCTCAAGATATGAACCGGTCAGATAGTAATTGAAAGCGCCCTTGGAACCTCCCAGCTCCAGGCTTGGCTCAAACTGCCCATAGCTTCCCCCGTACGCGTCCAGGCGCCCGCCCGAGGCAAACGCCCCGTCTTTGGTCCGAATATCGACCACACCGGCGGTCCTGTACCCATATTGAGCGGGCAGGGCCCCGGTCAGGAAATTAATCCGGTCCGCAAACCGCGTGTCCAGGACCTGACCGAAACCGGTAATCCCCTCGGGAATGATCACGCCGTTGATCCGGTACTGGATGTTGGCGTGGTCCCCGCGCACATGCAGCTGACCAAAGGAGTCCTGGGCCACCCCGGGCGCCTGAAGAAGGACCTGATTGATCGGGGTGTCTACTCCCTGGGGCAGGGTCTGGATATCCGTCTGATCGAGTCGATAAATGCTGCTTCCCGTTTCGGGCAGGAGGCCGTTTCGGGAGGCATCCAATCGCTTGGCGATTACCTGCATCTCAGAGGCCTCGTTGCTGGCGAGGGTCACCGTCGTATTGACGGGTGCGTCGGCGCTGAGGGTGACCACCACCGTGCCCGGCTGGAAACCGGACTTCTCCGCTACCAAGGCGTAAGTTCCTGGGTCGATCTGTTTAAAGCTGAATTTTCCATCGCTGTCGCTCTCTGTTTGGCCGACCACCTTTCCTCCGGTCGCTTGAAGCTGCACCGTCGCGTCGGGCAGAGGCTTTCCAAAAGAGTCGCTCACTACCCCTTGGATCTGTCCGATCGCGGGATGGTCTTGGGCCCTTGCGTCTACCATTGAACAAACCAGTACAATTAGGACAAAAGTCCCCCAAAAACTCGGTTTCATCGCTGCTCCTTCCGAGAACGTGACCAAGGACGCCCTTCGCCCCTAGTTCAAGGGCGCGCACAAGCGCGCACACCCGAAGTTAGGGAGAGTCGCCTCCGATGATTATCTGAATGAGAAATCAGGCCGGCAGTATCTGAAGAGGGGGTCCTCTTTTGAAAGGGTCATAACAAGTGAGGGTATCGGCCAGGAAGGAGAGGGCACGCCTGTCGGAGGAGCAGAGAAACAGGCAGACGGCGAAGAGAAATAGAATAACGGCTGCCTGTTGGCCCAGGTGGATCCATTCGCCAATGCTGCAGCCGTGTGAATCGTCCAGCTCATTTGCGACGTAGATATGGTAAAGAGCGAAGATCGAGAACAGCAAGAGATATAAAATGAGAAAGGAGATGCCGAGAGTTCGCCAGCGGGTCCGCGTGGTAGGCCGATTCAGATCAGAAAATAGAGCAAGCATGCGTCACACTATAGAGACCCGTCCGTTGGCTTGTCAATCCAAAAAGAAAAAAGGGCGATGAGTTCTCCCCGTATTTATGGTTAGTTGGAATGAGACAGTCTGGACGGATTGATTCCCTCCTGAAATGAAAAGTGAACCTACATCAATTTTGTGCCCGCTCATTTCCTGAACTGTTAAAATCCTCGATCGGGTTCAGGACTAAGCTCTTCGCCATCACATACCTTCAATCAGAAACCGGGTCTCTTCTTCAGCCGGGGCAGCGATCTTCTTGAGGAGACAAAGCATCAGGTCGGCGATCTTTTCACATTTGTGGCAACGGATGTGAGGTTGTGCCCTGCCCGCGTGAGCCTCGTATCGGAACCGTCCGCCCGATGTTCGCCGAGGCCGATAGGCCGCAACCAGGTCGCCTGCCTGCGCTCCTTCTTGAGAATGTCTTGGAGTTCTGATGCGCTGATGAGGATATTTCGCCCCGGCGAGTATCCCCAAGATGGCGCGCCGAGCCGCTGTCACCGGTGACCCTCTGCCCGCAAGTTCGCGCCGGTCCATCCATCCCGAGCACCCTTTCTAGATGCAATTAATTTGCAATTAATAACACGGCCTCGGCGAGCTTGTCAAGATCGATTCGAAGGGAAGGGAAGGAGTCAGCGCGAGGGCATTCGCGCCATATGCTCCGGGGATACGGACGCTTTGATTGAAATCTTCGATGGGGTCGACCGATCAGCGTTCGTGCGGGGAAAGTGCGGACCTCGTATGATCGGCCCCGCCAGACGCTCGGGGTTAAGTCCGTGAGCCCGGGAAGGATGGGCGGAGATGTGTCGCGATAGCCGATTTGCGCAGCGCAGAACCAGTAGGACCGCCACGGACCGACCCGATCGATCCTACATCGTTCTGTTCAGCGCCGCTATGGGGCGGCCGCTTTCCAGGACGTCGGGCTCGCCGACGGTATCGAGAACGAAGGGCTGGAGCCGATATTTGAGAATCTTGTAGGAGATCTGGCGCGGTGTGATGCCGAGCAAGCGGGCGGCCCGGGCCTGCACCCAGCCCGATTTTTCGAGGGCGGCCTTGATGCGGTCCCGTTCCAGGGTCGCCAGGTTTTCCTTTAGAGAGGCGTGTTCCCGGGATGAGCTGACCTGGTGTATGTCCTGGAAATATCCCTTTATGCCAGTTGGAATTTCTTGGAGACCGACCTCGTCGTTTTCTGCGAGGACGACGATTCGCTCGACGCAGTTCTGAAGCTCCCGAATATTGCCGGGCCAATGATAGCGCTGCATCAGTTGAAGCAGGCCGCCGGAAAGGTGCACGCCTCTCTGGTTTTCGCTATTGTACTTTGATAAAAAGTAGTCGATCAGAAGCGGCAGGTCCTCCTTTCGCTCGCGAAGGGGAGGCAGCGAGATCGGGACTACATTCAGACGCCAGTAGAGGTCCTCTCGAAATCTTCCCTCCGCTACGTCCGTCTCCAGGTCCCGGTGCGTCGCAGCGACGATCCGCACGTCCGCCTTGATTTGCTCATTACCCCCGACCCGCTCGAAGGTCTTTTCCTGCAGGACTCGGAGCAGTTTTACCTGCATGGGTAGGGGAAGGTCTCCGATCTCATCGAGAAAGATGGTTCCCCCTGCGGCCTGTTCGAAGCGTCCTATCCGTTTCTGTATGGCACCGGTGAAGGCGCCCCGCTCATGACCGAAGAGTTCCGATTCAAGGAGGCCCTCCGGAATGGCACCACAGTTGATCGTGACGAAGGGACCCGAACGGGGACTCTGCTGGTGAATGGCACGGGCCAGCAGTTCTTTGCCGGTGCCGCTCTCACCTCTGAGCAGGACGGTTGCTGTGCTGCGGCTGATCTTCGGAAGTGTCTGAAAAATCTCTGTCATGGCGGTGCCCGCCCCGATCACTTCTGGGTGCATGATCTGTTCCGTCGTGTTCATAAAAAGGTCTCCCTTTTAACCTTTGAGAGAGACTTCTTTGTCCCACACCGATTTAATCGAGCCGTAAAACAAAAAGTGGGCGTCTTCGATCCGAAGACGCCCACGTCAAACACCTCGTCGTGTTGTCTCAATATAACGGACCGGCCGATGGGTTGTCAATAAGAAAGTGACCTGACTGAAAGCACGGGCTCCGGAGCATCGCCTGCTTTATTCCTGCCGTATTTACCGAGGCAATGGATGTGCGGAAAAAGCGATCCCATCGGGTCCCGATCAAGCGACTTTTGACAAAACAAAATGCTTTGGTAGGCTTTCTAAGAAAGTCCTCATTTTTTTGCGGTCTCTGGCCGCAAGATCGAGAGGTCGAAATGAGACAACGAGATTTTTGTCTGGTCGTCATGGCGGGACCCTGTTTCGGGGAGACGATACCGCTCAGAGAAGGGAAAAACGTCATCGGATCGCATCCCACCGCCGATATCTATTTCGTCAGCTCCCTATTGGCGGCTGCTCATTTTAACATCGTGCGTCAAGGTAAAACCGTCGTCTTGGAACGAGATGGCGGGGTGACTTGGTTAAACAACTCACCCGTCGATCGAGCAGCGCTGAAGGACGGAGATTTGATCTTCGCCGGCGGCATTCTCTTTCGTTATGTCAAAGAGGGAAGCGAAGCTTATTTTTTTGTGGGTGATCTGTTCTATGGACGCGAACGGCGCCGTTATCCCCGTTTTACCGCCGCCTCAAAGATCTCCGCATATCTTCCTCAACAAAAAGAAAAATTGGAAATCCTGCTCGTCAGGACGGTCGGGCGAGGAGGAATGGGGCTTTTCTCAAAACAGAACGCCATCCTGGGTTCGAGCGTCCAGATCCATTTCTGTTCGATGGATCTAAACGAGACCGTTATAACGGAGGCCATTACTGGAATCGTTGCCTCCTGTGTGCCCTGGGACAACTCCTTATTTTTGATCAACGTCAGTTTCCAGGAGCCGGTCTCAGAAAACGATCAACCCAACCTCTATCATTACCTGCACGAACTTGAGCAATTTTTCTAGGCCCTGTCGACTCCCGCCACATCGGCCGCTCGGATGAGGGTCCCTTCCCGAGCAACCTGTCGAAAGCGAGATTGCCTAATCGGTGGCCAGCTCCTGAATAATGTTACGGTGGAAGAGAGGGCTCAATCAGGTAAAAAAGTACTTGAAGAGATTTCTTAAGTCTATTGCGCCCATTGCTGCGCAAACTGAGCAGCACCTCAACGAACGACAGGCCTGAGTGGTGGCGGAAAACGTAAAAAGCCGCTGAAATTCTCTGAACGAAATTCGTGACCATTTCGGACGTCTCATGTATAGTGTCATCGGGAGGAAGTATGAATCGAATAGGTGTAAATGCTTCCCCGGTTGACTCAGCCGCGTAGTTTTTCGAGGGTCAACGGTTTTTTCTGAAGAGAAATTCCCAGCAATGTCTGAAACGCCGCCATGGGCGTCTGACGTCGATTGAAGCGAAAAACAAACTCATCCAAATAGGTCGGAAGATACTTAGGTTGAACGCCATGATGCGTTCCGTTCAACCAAGTTTTCAGATTCCCAAAAACCTTATGGATGTGAGGAAACCGCTTATGGGCGCGTTGTGGTGATCCCGCGATTCGAACGTGATGAATATAATCTTCGAGAGCTGCGTCAGAGTAGCCCGTCCATCCATCAGTTCTAATCCGGCTTTTGGGTTCAACATTCTGCCTCAAAAACGGTCCCAAGCTGTCTTCGCTGGCATCTGGGATGAGCGCAAGTCCGAGCCTACCAGCGCGCTCGCGTCGTTTACCCTGCCTGTCCTGATAGATAAGAACTTCCACAGCTCCCACCACCAGACTCTTGTGTTCCGCTGCAGCAACCCCTCGACCTTTCTTGCCTTTTACTGGACCGCCGATAAAGGTTTCATCCGCCTCGATCAATCGAGATAGCCGTGATCTGCCATCGTGGACCATTCCTTTGCGCAAGCGATGAAGCAGATACCAGGCCGTGTCGTGACTTCGGATGCCCAGTTGGCGCTGAAGCTGAAGGGCGCTAATTCCAGGCGTAAAGGTGGCTACATGGTATGCCGCCGCGAACCAGTCCTGAATAGGAATCTTGGAGCGGTGCATGACCGTACCCGCGGTTGCCGATGCTTGATAGCGGCACGCCCGACACTGAAACAGTGGCCGCGAGGCAATTCGAGTTGCCGTTTTACTGGATTATTTCGGGCAAACGAAGCCATCTGGCCACCTACACTGAATTAGATACTCGATACACGCGCTCAAAGTGGTTTGGGGATTGCGAGTCCTTGAGGATAAAAAGGCGCGACAGGCCGAGCGGCGGGTCGATGGCGTAAACTTCTGGCCAAACTCCCGAATGTCTTTTGGATACTCTGGTCGCGGCACCACTGAATAGTGTCAAAATTAGGCTGCTGAGTCAACCGGGGAAGCATTTAGGTGTAATAGGGCATAGGGCAGTTCCTGGCCACGTTTAGGCCTTTTCCGGTGTCAGCTGGCACGAGGTGCAGCAGGGAGAGCAAATCATCCAGTTCCCTGTGAAGCTCACCGAGCTTCAGAGGCAGTTGCTGCGGCTCATGGAGGTGCCCCCAGAGCTATACCGGTGAAGTTAGACGCGGTTGGAAATTCAGAAGAGGCCTATCCGCGAAGCGCTGGACCGAAGGATCCCCCCGGAGCGCCTCCAGACGATTGCCGGGCGGGGTGGTCAAGTCTCTTAGATTAATTCGACGGCGAAATCGAGCGTGCGAAAGGTACCAGAGATCTTCTGCTGGACCTTCATCATTGACAGGTCTTGTTCGGCTTGGTTTGTCGGTTGAAGGGAATCTTCCGCGGTTCCCAAAAAACCGACCCTATAAACTCCTTGTCGGGATAATCATAAAATAGGTGGGTCCAGATTTCGCGAAGGTGAGCCTTTGCAAGTTGCAGCTTCTTAAAGAAGCCTTCGATGGTGGGGGTACCCG
>Ga0209167_10000804_pt1 | contig 20670 bp, 14 predicted proteins | sample Coa_R1_9_FD_187154 | JGI IMG/M metagenome (GOLD analysis project Ga0209167, IMG submission 187154) | Surface soil microbial communities from Centralia Pennsylvania, which are recovering from an underground coalmine fire - Coalmine... | ecosystem: Environmental > Terrestrial > Soil >... | reverse complement strand
AGATGGATGTCATCGACCAGGTAGGCGACGTAGCGCTCGGGAAGCGCGGGCTTTGCGGAAGTCGGCTTGGCTTGTGCCTTCGCGGGGGTGGGAGCGTCGGGCGCGATCGGCTGGGTTTCGCTTGTTTCGATCGAAAACCTGGTGATGGTCTGGAGCTTGCCCTTGTCGAAGAGCTGGAAGTCTTCCTGCTTGAGGTTTCCAACGGGCCGGCCCTGGGCGTCGCGGACCACTACCGGCACGGAGACCAGATTCACTTTGCTGCTGAAGGTGACAGTTCCTTCGTGAGAAGTCACTTCGGGCGCATTGGCATCGGGGGGCGGGGATTGCTGGCCCGCCGACAGGCATATAGCGATGAGGGCGAGCGCCAGTAACGCTGTGACGGAGGCTCTCATCTCTTCGTGAGCCAGTATAGCGGAAAGACCACCGGCGGATCAGTGCAGTACCCCAATTACAGGCCAATTCATGTCGCATGCCTCGGGAAGCCCTTAACACAGGGAGATGAGGGAGATTCTGATAGACTGTCCGTGAGAAATGCACGGCTGAAAGCGATAAGAGCATGTTGAAGCTCGCGATAACTCTCTGCATGTTGAGCGGCGCGCTCACGGCGCAGTGGCCCAGGAACCCGACCTCCGGAGTTCCGCGAACACCGGACGGAACGCCCGATCTGGCAGCCCCCGCTCCGCGGTCCGCCGATGGCAAACCGGATCTGTCCGGAGTCTGGATGGTAGAGAACTCGGGATCGTTATTCTACTTCGCCGGGGATCTGAAACCCGAAGAGATGCAGCCCTGGGCAGCCGCACTCCTCAAACAGCGCGAGCAGAATTACCGCAACGACACGGACGGAATCAATTGTCTCCCGCCCGGTCCGAAAGCCGGCATCGGGGTCGGCAACCTCCCCTTCAGAATTATCCAGACGCCCTCGCTGATTGCCGTTCTGTATGAATACCAGACTATTTATCGGCAGATTTTCACCAATGGACGCGCGCTTCCGAAGGATCCCAATCCGACCTGGATGGGCTACTCGACCGGGAGTTGGAACGGAGACGAACTCGTGGTCACGACCATCGGTTACAACGACCGGACATCGCTCGACCTGGCCGGTCACCCCCATACCGAAGCCTTGCGCATGACCGAACGCTATCGCCGCGTCGACTACGGCCACATCGACCTCCACGTGACGTTCGACGACCCCAAGGCCTACACGCGGCCATGGACGCAGGCGGTGAAGATCGATCTGATGCCGGACGGCGACCTGATCGAATATGTGTGTGAAAACGAGCGCGACAAACCACACCTGATCGGGAAGAGCGGTGAGGAATTCCACGTTCCGGCGGAGGTCCTGGCTCTGTATGCCGGGACATACGGAACCGGGCGCGTCCCCGCGATTGTCTCGGTGGAAAATGGCCGGCTGATGATCGACACGGGGTCGGGAAAGACCCCGCTCGTGGCTCATTCGGAGAACAGCTTCACGATGGAAGGCACCGGTGTGGAGTTCCTGAAGGACGCCCAGGGGAAGGTCACGGGCATGATCCAGCACTGGAATGAAAGCGACCGGAACTTTCCCCGCATCCGATAGGGCTGTCGCAGCCCCGAGTTACTTCTCACACAGGGCGACGTTCACGGAGCCGACGTGCATGAACCTGAACAGGTACCCTTCGCGCACGACACCGAAGTCACGGTCGCGGGTCTGACCAGGACGAAGAACTGACGCTTACTTTCCCACCATCAGGATGGTGAAGGAGTCGGGAACCACCGCGCCTCGTCCGGCGCGTCCACCCGGTTGAGCGGGCGCGGTTGGTGGCCCGATTTCAGCGGTAATCAGGATGATGTGGTTGGTTTTGGTGTCGAGCGCGCTTGTCCGCGCGCCGTTCATGGTCGGCAGAGTCTGCTCCACCGTGAAGCTCGTGGGGCTGTTTTCCTTAACGACCGTCAGCGTGCCGTCGGCGCCCTGCGAACTGAATGCTTCCATCGTCTTCGGATTGAACAAGGCGCCGTCCGTTCCCTTCCCGATCTCCAGCGTGGTGACGATTTTGCCGTCGGCAGCATCGAGGATGACCATGTTGGACGGATTCCGGCACGCCGCAAAGAGAATGCGATTCTTCGCGTCCATCGCGAGGCCGGCGCACGTGCCGCCTTTACCAGTGACATCGTAGTGCCCGGTTACTTCGAGCGTCTTCGTGTCCACCACCGCGACGTTGTCCTTGTCTTCCACATCGATATATAAATGGCCTTTGCCGTCCCCAGCCGCCTGTTCCGGCATGCCTCCGATGTCGAACGTTTTAACGATTGAGCCGTCTTTCGTGTCGATCACGGTCACGTGCGGCGAAGAGTGGCTGAGGATGTAGGCGCGCTGCTCCGGCGCATCGAAGTAAGCGCCGTCGGGGTTCCCCTGCACATCGATGGTCTTGATGACAGCCAGCGTCTTCGAATCGAACATCGTCACCGGCTTGGTCGTCGCAAAGCCATGGTTGGTTTTCGGATCGATAACGGCGCCATGAGCGTTGGTGGTTTTGACTTCGCCGACGGGCTCCAGCGTATCCAGATTGTAGACGTTGATGCGCGGAGTCCTGCCGGTGCGCGCGATATACAGCCGGCGATTTGCGACGTCCACGTTCACATAGTCCCAACCCCCGTCGCCGCCGACTTTGGCTGTCTTCAGGACTTTATAGGGTCCCGTCGCGGAGGCCTGCTGGGCCCATCCCGCCGGAGAACAAGTTGCAATGAGTACCGCGATTCCCAAGCCGAGTCGAAACATGGTTAAAATTCCTCGAACTGAGTATATATCGGATTCGGATCGAGGTCGGGTCAAACCACCGACAGAAAGTTCCGAAGCCACGATCCGTGGGCCATGTTCCCCAAATCCCGGAACCAAGCATCAGATCGGGGAGGGCCCCCCAAGCCCTTCAGCGGCTCTTCACATTCCATCGCAGAACGCGTTCGCCGAACGACTCGCCCACGTAGACGTTCCCTTTCGAGTCGGTCGCAATGCTGTGCAGGTGGTAGAACTGACCCGTGCCATGCCCGCCGCTTCCACCGAAGAACCCGACCACCTGGAGCGTCTCTCGATTCAGAATCTGCACCTTCTTATTGCTGCCGTCCGACACATAGAGGAACTGCTGCCCTTTGTCCGGTGAAAAGGCGACATCGAACGCCGTGCCTTCCGGCGTGGATGTTTTGCGCTCGATGAATCCCTCTTTTACGAACTTGCCTTCGGGAGTGAAGACCTGAACCCGGTTATTGACGCGGTCCCCCACGTAGACCAGCCCGTCGTTCGATATACGAATACCATGCACAGTATTGAACTGCGTCGGACCCGGCCCGTCGAACGTTCGCGTGCGGGGTACGCTGTCGTCGGGCTTATTCCCGTAGGCACCCCAGTGGCGCTTGTATGCGCCGGTATCGGCATCGAAGACGATGACGCGCCGGTTACCGTAGCCATCGGCCACGAAGACCTCGTTGGTCTTCTGGTACACGTAAATTCCCGCCGGACGGTTCAGGTTTTCCGTGTCGTTGCTGCCACCGGTTGTGCCGTGGTGGCCGATCTGGAGGAGAAACTTGCCGGATTTCGAGAACTTCAGGATGTTGGTGTCTTTCGCGCTGTTGCCGCCGATCCAGACGTTGTCTTTGTAATCGACGAACATGCCGTGTTCGTTGTCGGGCCACTCATATCCGGCACCCGGTCCGCCCCAGCCTTGAATGAGGTTCCCCGCCATATCGAACTCGAGGACGGGCGGCGAGGGGATGCAGCAATCGGCCTGCGGCGGGGTGAGGGCGAGGTATTTATCGTTGTTGTCGAGAGTTCTGGGGCGGCTGTTGACCCAGATATGATCGTGCGAATCCACGTAGATGCCGCCCACCTGGCCCAGCATCCAGTTGTTCGGCAGCGGTTTCGGCCAGTAGGGATCGGGTTCGAACTTCGGTACGCTCTGCGGAAATGCGGCAAAGGCGAGCACGAAAAAAGCGATGCCGAACGCGATGCCGGCGAGAATGCGGGATTTCATACGCGGCCTCCTCCGCACTACTTTACTGCGTTTGGAGTCAATCGGTGCAGGCGAAAGGGTAGCGTGTCGGCGGCAATCCGGCAAGCAGCCGCCACGCTTCCCGCCGGGCTTTGCTCAACGTAGCGGCGGATTCGGGCGAATTCGGGGCCTCGGCAAGAAAAACGCGGAAATGGGCGATGGCGTTGCGCCGCAGCGCATCGGGATCGGTTGGTCTGTTGGCGCCGTTGAGGTCGACGTCGGGATAGGTCAGGGCCAATTCGGCCGCATACGTACGGGCCATCGTCAGATGGATATAAGGTTTCCAGGGGCTTGCGGGAAAATCGCGCAGCAGCTTTTCCCCAAATCGAATCAGCCCACCCTGCCAGTTGTTGCTGCCATCGTCAAAAGCGCACGGGCTTTCCGCGTGAGCGACACGGGCAATCTCTCCCCCGGCGCCGTTGGGATCCATTTGTTCGGCACGGGATCGATAGGCGGTCGGCCCTTGTCCGGGCTCCACCAGGCGTTTGCGGGTAACGTCGGCCAGAACGACCGCGGCCGCCTTACGTTCGGCAGGCGAGCCCTGCGCCGCAACGCGCGCGGCGGCTTCTTTGAATGAAGGCTGGTCTTTAGGAAATTCACCCACCCAGTCGAACGGGAATCCGCGCGGCGCCTGCGAAGCGCGCGCGATGACGAGCAGGCGGGTTCGCCTGGTCGGAACGTAGATGTTGCCTCCCGGATCGAATGCCAGTACCACACTTCGATTCGGGCGCTCCCAGATCAAATAGGGGTTCCAGTATCCAGAGCCCCAGTCACCCATGGGTCTTTTGAATTGGGAAAGCTCGTGGGCGGATCCGAGCGATGCGGCGAGTTCGGCGGAAACTGCGCTTACAAGGCCAGCCGGATCGGCCGGGTCATGAACTTCGTACCACACCGCGAGCAACCGGCACTGCCGCACGAGACCTGCGTCCTGCCGGGCAGGCAAAGCATCGGCGGGTTTCGCCGGCGGAATGTAAAAGAACGCTTGCCGCGTTGCTTTGAGACCGCCGGGCAACGCGACTTCCGCAACGCTGGCCGCGCACCAGAGGCCTTGCGATTCGTACTCGTTATCGTAAGCGGCGGGCCTTAGGCGCTCGTCTGGGTGCGTCGTGCGCCATCGAGCGAGATCCGGCGCCGTGTCCAACGCGGGCGTCTCGGAAAGTACAAGCCCTGCCAATGACTGTGTCTGGGCAAACAGATCGCCCGTCGCCGCCAGGGTCAACAGAAGAACGGCGAAGCGTCTGCAGAGTATCACTGTCGCCCCATCTCTATATATAGGGCTTTGTCTTTGGCGTAAATCAGATCGTCTTCCATGCGGCCGTGATGCAGGATTCGCGGAATGACCGGCTCCGCGTCTTCAGCACTCCGGTGACTCCGCCGCTCACGGCCTCGGCAGTCTCCGAAAAGTGAGCTGTCAGCGTAACCAGCCTTGTGTCGTCCCACTTCGCTTCGGTGCGGATCTTCCTGGCGAAACCCGGAAGGTCCCCCAGACTTCGGTCAATGAAATCCAACGGACTCTGCGCGATCCCGAACCACCGCGCACGGTTCTGGTTCCACACTACCTCGCAGAAGAGCGGCCCCTCGAAATCACGATGGCTCTGTGCGAGACCCGGGGAAGCAACGGCGAACACCGCCGCTAACAATGAGAACGCGGATTTCATTTCTACAACTACGGACGATTTGCAGCTGTCGTTATGGGCGTCTCGGCTTCGCGCGCCCTTCTCATTTGGAAGGGCGTGCTTTTCACGATGCCCATCACGAGCGACGAAAAACGATAATCGTTGTGCGCGGCGTCTCTGGCGATGGAGCGCACCACCGGCATGTCGTAATACTCCAGGCCGCGGCCCAGCGCGTAGGTCATCAGCTTCTCCGTCATGGTGCCGACGAAGCGTTCCGGATGCAGCAGCAGCGCTCTTCGCAGATCCACCACACCGTTGACTTTCGTGCCGTCCGCAAGCTGGCCGGACGCATCGATGGGCAGGCCCGCTTCTTTCGAACGCCACTGGCCGATCGCATCGAAGTTGTCGAGCGAGAAACCGAGCGGGTCCATTACGCGATGGCATGTCGCACAGGCCGGATTTCTGCGATGCTCTTCCATGCGCTCACGCACGGTTGTGACTTTGCCGCCTTCATCGCTCTCTTTCAGCGCCGGTACATTAGGCGGTGGCGCGGGCGGCGGGGTTCCAAGAATGTTTTCCAGAATCCATTTGCCGCGCAGCACAGGGGAAGTTCGCGTGGGATAAGACGTAACGGTCAGGATGCTGCCCTGGCCCAGCAGTCCTCTGCGCGCATCGTCGGTCACGGGGACGCGCCGGAACTGGCTTCCGTAGATGTTGGGAATTCCGTAGTGTTTAGCCAGGCGCTCGTTGACGAACGTGTAGTTGGCGGTGAGAAGGTCGGTCACATTCCGGTCCTCCCGCATCACGCTGCCGACAAACATCTCGGTCTCCGTGCGGAAGGCCTGACGCAGATTTTCGTCGAAGTTCGGAAAATCGTCGCTCGCCGGATTCACGCTCTGCAGATTGCGCAGGAAGAGCCATTCGGAAGCGAAGTTAGTGACCAGAGCCTCCGCTTTCGGATCGGCCAACATCCGCTTGACCTGTTGCGCGAGAATAACGGGATCTTTCAGCTTGCCTTGCGCCGCCACTGTCAGAAGCTCGTCGTCGGGGATGGTGCTCCAGAGGAAGAACGAGAGCCGCGAAGCCAGTTCCAGATCGCTGATGCGATTGATGGTCCCCGGAACCGCGTTCGCCGGATCCGATTCGATGCGGTAAATAAATTTCGGATCGCTCAGGATCAGCCGCATCGCGGTTTCGATTCCCGCGTCGAAACTCCCTTTATTCCGGCCTTTCTGATAGAAGCTGAGCAGAATTTCGAGATCGGCATCGTTCACCGGGCGCCGGTACGCGCGGCGGGCGAGCGTCGAAATGATTTTCTTCGCGCAAGGCAGTTCGTCGCTCTCGCTGGACGGCTGGCACACAAAAATGCGTCGCCGGCTGGGAGTGTCGCCGGAGCCGGTGGCAGCGAACGGCCCCGTGATCTGCACGCGATTGATGATCGGAATCCCGTTCATGTCCTGCAAATCCAGATTGCGCGTGAACGGCTGCAAAGGCTCGACGGACTCCGCGTGGTTCTTCGCAATAAAGTCGACGGCGACCTCATGCGGTCCCGCCTTCAGGGGAACACGCACTCTGAGGCGCGCATCAATCGTGTTGCCGGCGAGTCCCAAGTTGGTGTCCATCATTTTGTTGTCTTCCTCGCCCCCCACATGGGAGAGGAAAATGCGGACGCCATCCACCGCAATTTCGAACTGGTGAGGATACTCGAGGCCAGGCATGTACCCGACGATGTTGCGCAGCAGAAAGGTGCTGAATTCGTATTCGCCGTCGAGCGGGAAATTCTGGTGAATCAGGATTCCGCCGCGGGTTCCGAGCGGCAGGCCTTCGATGTGTTCGCCCTGGGCGAGAATCGGCGGCAGCTGATAAACCTGCGCCACCGGACCGATGCCGCGATCGCCGATTGCCAGGCTGCTGACGGTTCTCGACGCCGACAGGTATTGTTCGAGCAGCGACGGCGAGACCCGGAGAACGTCGGCCATATTATCGAACCCGTTGCTTTCGTCGTCGGCGGGCAGCAGCGAAGCTACGTCGATCTTGAGCGCGAGCAGGTCCCGAATCGCATTCTGATATTCGGCGCGATTGAGCCGATGCATGCCGGCCCGGCCCGGCTCCGGCCGCGAAATGGCTGCCCGGTCGAGCGACGTTTCCAGCGAAGAGGCAAAGGAATCGAGAGTGGCCTGATCCGGCCGCGGCATGCCGAGAGGAGGCATGGTGCCTCCGTGGATCTTGCGGACGACTTTTTCCCATACTTCCGCGCCGTCGCCGATATGGTCCACGTCCGCCTTGTCGAGCATCAGCCCGGCGGTTTTCAGTTTTTGGTTATGGCAGGTTACGCAGTATTGATCGAGCAGCGCGCGTTCGGCGGCAGGGGACAAGACAGCGGCGGGAGGGGGTCCTGAAGGTTGTTGGGGCGCCGGATAGAGAACCAGCGCCAACACGCAAACGCCGAGAACCAAGACCAGAGAGCGCACGCCACTTAGATCCTATCAAACCTTTTAATCGGCTCTTTCAGTCAACGACGGATTGATACGCCAATTGCATGAACTCGCCTCGTTTGGCCAGGTCGAGCATGGTCTGGATCATGAATATTCCGATCATGTCCTGGCTGGGGTCGATCCAGAACGCAGTGCCTGCCGCGCCGCCCCATCGGTATTGGCCTGCCGGGGGGAGCGTGGCGGTTCGGCTCGGACCCCTGCTGACAGCGAAGGTCAGGCCGAAGCCGTGCCCCGGGGCAAGCAGCGGACTGGCCACAGGCAGATCGCCCAGCACGTCCGAGCGCATGAGATCCACCGTGAGAGGGCTCAACAGGCGCTCGCCGTCGAGCTCGCCGCGGTTGAGCAGCATTTTTACGAAGCTGAGGTAATCGAGGACGGTTGAGGTAAGACCCGCGCCGCCGTTATACATCTCGGGAGGGTGCCGAAAGCCATCCTGGACGGGGCCGCTCATGCGCTGGATCGTCCCCGCCGGTGTTGGGGAATAGATCGGCGCGAGCCTTTCCCACCTGGCTTCGGGAACGTGGAAAGCGGTATCCACCATGCGCAGCGGTTGAAATATTCGTTCGGCGAAGAACTCGGAGAGCGTCTGGCCGGAGATGATTTCCACGATCCGTCCCAGCACGTCCGTTCCGAACCCGTAGTCCCAGGCGGTTCCGGGTTCGCGCACGAGCGGAACGGCGGCGAGTTGTTTCACGAACTCGGCGGAAGTGAGGGCTCCCTGAGCGGGTTGAAGGCCGCGCTGCGGATAGGTGAGATCGCCCTTCTCATCGTGCGGCCCCGTGTAGTTGAAGCCGGCCGTGTGGCGCATCAGGTCGAGCACGGTGATTTGCCGCGTTGCGGGCACGGTGCCTGTGAGCGCCATCTTGCCGGTCGCAGGGTCCTGCGCTTCCACCGCAATCCGCATCCGGCCGAACTCCGGGATGAAGTTGGAAACCGGATCGGCGAGAGCGAACGCGCCTTCTTCGAAGAGCATCATGGCAGCCACGCCCGTGACCGCCTTGGTCATGGAATAGATGCGGAAGATGGCGTCTTCCCGCATGTCCCAGGTTTCGAAGTAACCGATGTGGCCGCGGCGCACGATAAGGCCGAGGCCCCCGGCGAGGCGGCCGGCTTCGATATGCTTCTCCATCCTGGCGCGGATGCGGGTAAGGCGCGCGGGCGAAAGACCGGCTGCTGCGGGATTCACCCGAGAATCATAACTCAAATCAACCGGATATCGATTCGGGCGATATTGATTCCAACGACAGGTTGTTCGTCTTCGGTCCGAACCACCCGATCGACAACATAACGATCGCCATGCTGCCTGCGATGAATGCGAATACGCCGGGAACGCCGAAGCGGTCGAGAAAGAAGGCGATCGCGAACGAACTGAAGATCACGGAGAACCGGCTCCAGGAATACGTGAACCCCACCGCCATGGCGCGAATCCGCGTCGGGTAGAGCTCGGCCTGGTAAGCGTGCGAGGAAAACGAGAGTATGTTCGCCGACAGCGTTACGAGCACACCCAACAAGATCAGCAGCGGGACGATATTCAATTGCCCAAACAGAACACCGAAGAAAGCGATTCCAAATGCCGCCAGCACGATCTGCCATTTGCGCTCGATCTTGTCGGCGATCGCCGATGCCAGAAGGGGACCGAGCGGCGCCGCGATCGCGATCAGGAAGGTATACCGCAAGCTGCTGGTGATCGCAATGCCGCGCCCGATCAGCAGCGTCGGCACCCAGTTCGAAAAACCGTAGAAACCGACAGTCTGGAACAGCTGGAAGACGATCAGCATCACGGTACGGCTGCGGTAGGGTGGTTTCCAGATCTCGCGGAAGCTGCCGCGCGAGGTTCTGGCTTCGGGAGTTCCGGGCGCGGGCAATGGGGCGCGCGATTCCGATGCGACGAGCTTTTCCAGATCCGCCAGAACCTGCTCCGCTTCCACGATGCGTCCGTGCTGCGCCAGCCAGCGCGGGCTCTCCGGAACCCGCAGCCGGATCCACCAGACGAAAATCGCGCCCGCCGCGCCGATCAGCACCACCCACCGCCAGCCGTCGAGACCGAACGGAGAGCGCGGAACGAGCAGCCATGCCAGCAGCGCCACCAAAGGCACCGCCGAGAACTGAATCGTCTGGTTATACGCGAAGGCTCGGCCGCGCCATTCTTTCGGGACCAATTCAGCGAGGTAAGTGTCGATTGTCACGAGCTCGACTCCGACGCCGATTCCCGCAAGGAAGCGACACAGGTCGAGGCCGAACACGTCGTTTTGGAATGCCATGAAGACGCTGGCGACGGTATACCAAAGCAGCGAGCAGGTGAAGATCGTACGCCTTCCAAGACGATCGGCCACGAAGCCGAACAGCGCTGTGCCAACGAACAACCCGGAGAACATGGCAGCAATGAAGCCGGCGATGCCGGTGGTGGTGAGGATGTGGCTGCGAACCAGACCGGGCGCGATGTACCCCGTGAAGAAAAGGTCGTAAAACTCGAAGAAGCCACCCAGCGACAGGAGGATTACGCGGGTCCAGACCGTCCGGGTAGCAGGGAGCCGGTCCAGACGTGCACTGATGAGACCGGCTTGCGCGTCGAGGTTTGTCTGCAAGACCTGCACAGTATATCTTCGAAACTATGCGTGACTATTTGACCGGCAAAATTGCGGTTGTGGCGGGTGCGAGCAGAGGTTGCGGCCGCGGCATCGCTCTCGCGCTGGGCGATGCCGGCGCTACCGTGTACGTCACCGGCCGCACAACGCGCAAGGGACCCAAGCCCGCGGATGGCGCGCCCGGAACCATTGAGGATACGGCTGACGAAGTCACGCGCCGCGGCGGCCACGGCATTCCGGTTCAGGTCGATCACTCCAACGCCTCCCAGGCGGAGGCGCTTTTCGCGCGCGTGCGACGAGAGCACGGCCGCCTCGATATCCTCGCCTGTGCCGTTTGGGGAGGCAATGAGCGCTACCTCGATCCGACTTGGCAACAGCCGTTCTGGAATCAGGCGGTGAGTACTTGGGAGGAATTCATGGGAGGCGGCCCGCAGGCCTTTTGGATCGCCGCGCACGCCGCCGCCGGTCTGATGGCGCAGCAGCGTGGCGGATTGATTGTTGCAATCAGCGAACCGATGATCGAGACTGCTCGGTTCAGCGGCAGTCTTCAATGGGACCTTTTCGAGCACCTACCGCACTACGCTCTCAATCGGCTGGTCGCCACTCTTGCTCCCGCCGCCAAAGCCGCCGGGATCGCGATCATCGGTCTTCTACCCGGCTTCATGAAAACCGAACGCGTTGAAATGCACATGCAGGGCGCCGATGAGGAGACGCGCAGGCAGTATCGCTACGATCTGGCCGAATCAACCGAATACTCCGGCCGCGCCGTTGCCGCCATGGCCGCTGACCCGAATGTATTGAACAAAGCCGGCGAACTCATCTTTGTTGCCGACGCCGCAAAGGAATACGGGTTCACGGACATCGATGGAAGATATATCGATAACTTCTATCGCGTTCTCGGCATGATTAAGCCGGGATGATCAAATCGAAAGAATATCCACGAACGGCCGTCGATCACGCGCCGCTCTTCCTTATATAAACCCATGGAGTAGCCCGAGACTGCGGTTCGCCTGTCCGGGATATTCATTCCAAAGAAGAGCAGCCATCTGCTTACCGACGCCGCGCCGCCGGAACTTACGCAGGACAAAAAGCTCGTGAACATCCCGCGCGCCAATATCGCCCAGCCAGCCGGCCCCCGATCCGATGATGGCGAAGCCCGCGATTGACGCGTCGACCCTCGCCAAATACACCTCGAGCCCACTTGCCCAAACCTGGGCCGTATCGTATGAATAACTGCCGTCGGCTCCGGTATCGACGTCGAACCAATCCGACATGTCGTGGCAGTAGTGCTCAAACAATTTCCGCAGCAGGATATCCGATTCGGTTCCGATTCTGGAGATCGCGAGACCTTGTAACGGCATGGAGTGTGAGCAGCCCGGTGACCCAATGAGTTTACTGCCTCAAGCAGGTTGCTAAAGTTGTACTTTGTTCCCCCGTTCCGTCTTCCCTCGTCTGTGAGCCGGGTTTCCGATAAGTACACCTATGGCGATTCACGTTGCGCTGAATCACAAAACGCAATACCAATACGACCGCCGGATCACTCTCGGTCCGCAGGTGGTTCGGCTGAGGCCCGCGCCGCATTCCCGCACCCCCATCCTCGCCTACTCGCTGAAAATCGAGCCTGAGGGCCACTTCATCAACTGGCAGCAGGATCCGCAGGGCAACTATCTCGCCCGCCTGGTATTCCACGAACCGACCGACAAATTTTTCGTGGAAGTCGATCTCGTGGCGGAAATGTCGGTCTTTAATCCGTTCGATTTCTTTCTCGATCCGAGCGCCGAAAACTATCCTTTTGCCTACGACGCAGCGCTCACCCGTGAATTGCGCGCGTTTCTGGAAATCGAAGCCGCCGGCCCCGCACTCACCGAGTGGCTGCGCAAAGTCTCACGCAAAAAAGTACGCACCATCGACTTCCTGATTGACATCAACCAGCGGCTCCAACGCGACATCGGCTACGTGATCCGCCTCGAACCGGGCATCCAAAGCTGCGAACAGACGCTCACCCTGCGCACGGGCTCGTGCCGCGATTCGGCCTGGCTTCTGGTCCAGATCCTGCGCCATCTCGGGCTCGCCGCGCGCTTCGTTTCCGGCTATCTGATTCAACTTGCGCCCGACGTTAAACCGCTGGAAGGGCCCGCGGGTCCCTCGTCCGACTTCACCGATCTGCACGCATGGACCGAAGTGTACCTGCCCGGTGCGGGCTGGGTGGGGCTCGACCCTACCTCCGGACTGCTTGCCGGCGAAGGGCACATTCCACTCGCCTGTACGCCCGACGCCAGCAGCGCGGCGCCCATCTCCGGCGCGCTCGAAGCCTGCGAGACGGAGTTCGGGCACGAGATGGCGGTGCACCGGATTTTCGAATCGCCCCGCGTCACCAAGCCTTATACGGAGCAACAATGGCAGGAGATCGCGGCGCTCGGACGTTGCGTCGATGCGGAGTTAAGCGCGGGCGACGTGCGGCTCACCATGGGCGGCGAGCCCACCTTTGTTTCGATCGACGATGCGGACGGCGCCGAATGGACCACCAGCGCCTTCGGACCCAATAAGCGCAGGCTCTCGGTCGATCTCTTTCTAAAACTCCGCGATCGTTTCGCCCCCGGCGGACTGCTTCATTTCGGGCAGGGCAAATGGTATCCCGGCGAACCGCTGCCGCGTTGGGCGCTCGGTTGCTACTGGCGCAAAGACGGGGTGCCGATCTGGGAAGATCCGGCGCTGATCGCGGATGACAATAAGGATTACAAGTACAACGCCGCCGATGCGCGCAGGTTTCTGGAAGCCCTGACGCGGCGGCTCGAGGTGGACCCTTCGTTCATCATGACGGCGCTTGAAGACGTCTTCTACTATTTGTGGAAAGAGCGGCGTCTGCCGGTGAATGTCGATCCGCTGGATTCCAAACTGGAAGATCCCATCGAACGCGCGGGATTGGCCCGCGTATTCGAAGAAGGCCTGGGCAAGACGGTCGGCTACGTGCTTCCGCTGCGCCGGATTCCGGCAAGCTCCGGCCCGCCGTACTGGACGAGCCAGCCTTGGTTTCTCGCGTCGCAGCGTTTGTTTCTGGTGCCGGGCGATTCGCCGATCGGTTATCGCTTGCCTCTCGAATCGCTGCCCTGGACCAAACCCGAAGACGCGGAGTGGAGTTTCGATCCCGATCCCTTCCAGAAGCGCGATCGCTTGCCGGAAAAACCCACGCGCAAGCGTCAGGTTTTCACCGAGCAGAGACAGGCGGGCAGGTCCGGACCGCGCAAACCGAGTGCGACGACCGCAAAGCCGCCCGAGAAAGGCACGTCGTCTCCGTGGGTATCGCGCCCCGCGCTTTGCGTGCAGGTGCGTAACGGAAAACTGTATGTCTTCATGCCTCCCGTCGAGTATCTCGCCGACTATCTCGATCTGGTCGCCGCCATCGAAGACACGGCCGCTTACACGAAGATGCCGGTCGCGATCGAGGGCTACACGCCGCCGTACGATCCGCGAATCTCGGTGCTTAAGGTCACACCGGATCCGGGAGTGATCGAAGTCAACGTCCACCCGGCGGCGTCCTGGGATGAACTCGTCGAGCACACTGCCGATCTCTATGCGCTGGCGCGGGAAGCCCGCTTGGGGACCGAGAAATTCATGCTGGACGGGAGGCATTCGGGCACCGGCGGCGGCAATCACGTGGTCATCGGCGCTGCTACTCCCGAAGACAGCGCGTTCCTGCGCCGTCCCGATCTGCTGCGCAGCATGGTGGGCTTCTGGCAAAACCATCCGTCGATGTCCTACCTGTTCTCGGGATTGTTCATCGGCCCCACCAGCCAGCATCCGCGCGTGGACGAGGCGCGCATGGATAATCTCTACGAACTGGGAATCGCATTCAGTCAAATACCCGGCAAAGCCGCCGATAAGAACGAAGAGCCCATCGCGCCGTGGCTGGTCGATCGCATTTTCCGCAACCTTCTTATCGATCTGACCGGCAATACCCATCGCACCGAGTTATGTATCGACAAGCTCTACCCGCCCGATGCGGCTTCCTCGCGCCTCGGCCTGGTGGAATTGCGCTCGTTCGAAATGCCGCCGCATGCACGCATGAGCCTGACGCAACAATTGCTGGTGCGGGCACTGATTTCGCACTTCTGGCAACGGCCCTGGGGTGATAAAACAGGCGCCAGAAAACTTGTGCCATGGGGGACCGCTCTGCACGACCGTTTCATGCTGCCCTGGTTTATCGAACGCGATTTCGAAGATGTGCTCGAAGAACTCAACGATGCTGGCTATCCCTTCCGCCAAAGCTGGTTCGCTCCTCACATCGAATTTCGATTCCCGGCCATCGGATCGATTACGAGACGCGGAATTCATCTGGAGCTCAGAACAGCGCTGGAGCCCTGGAACGTGCTGGGTGAGGAGACGTCGGCCGGCGGCACGGCGCGCAACGTGGATTCCTCCGTGGAGCGGCTGCAGGTGAAGGTTGCCGGCATGATCGACGAACGGTTTATAGTCCTTTGCAACGATCGCCGCGTACCGCTGCATCCCACGGGTACGCCCGGAGAATTTGTGGCTGGCGTACGTTACCGGGCATGGCAGCCGCCGTCCTGTCTGCACCCCAACATCCCGGTTCACTCTCCGCTGGTGTTTGATATCCTGGACACTTGGTCGGGGCGTGCAATCGGAGGCTGCACGTATCATGTATCGCACCCCGGGGGCCGGGCGAACGAACAGTTTCCGGTGAACGCTTATGAAGCGGAGAGCCGGCGCCTGGCTCGTTTCAGCGGCACTGGCCATACGCCGGGTCTGAAGGCAATGCCTCCCGAAGAGCGGAATCCGGACTTCCCGTTGACGCTGGACTTGCGCCGGCAACCATGAATCGAGAAGTGCCTCATGCCACTGGTGGGGCGGACCCCATGGTCCGCAGCCGGCGCCCTCGCCGGCTTCCCGGGTGGGCCCCGCGCGCATGATTTCCGCAGACACTCTCGCTCCTGCGCTGCTGGGGAACTACAGCCCCGCGCCGGGAATCTACGACGAGATGATGTCCGCGCCCGGCGTTTTTCGCCCGCACTGGGACGCCTATACGGCTTCGATCTCGGCGCTTGGCGCCGAAGAGATGGCCCGCCGCTGGAAGACCGCGCTGCAGCGAATCCGCGAAAACGGCGTCACCTACAACGTTTACGGCGATCCTCTGGGCATGGACCGGCCATGGAATCTGGATGCCATCCCCATCCTGATTTCACCCACCGAATGGCGCGAGCTGGAAGCCGGGCTGATCCAGCGGGCGCGCCTTCTGAACTGGATTCTGGCCGATCTTTACGGTGCTCAAAAGCTGCTGCGCGGCGGTCATCTTCCGCCCGCGGTCGTGTTCGCGAATCCGGGATTTCTGCGGCCCTGCCATGGCCTCCCGGTGCCGGACAACGCATGGCTTCATCTGCTTGCGGTCGACCTCGCGCGTTCCGCCGATGGCCAGTGGTGGGTGCTTTCGGACCGCACGCAGGCGCCTTCCGGAGCCGGATACGCACTTGAAAACCGCATCGTTCAGTCGGAGACTTTTCCGGATCTGTTCCGCGAGTTCGAAGTCCAGCGGCTGGCTTCGTTCTTTCGCGCGTTCCGCAACAATATGCTGCGGCTGTCCACTTCGATGCGCAGCAATCCCCGCGTAGTTCTCCTGACTCCAGGCCCGCTCAACGAGACTTACTTCGAGCACTCCTATCTCGCGCGCTATCTCGGATTCACACTCGCGCAGGGCGGCGATCTGACGGTGCGCGACAGCCGCGTGTTTCTGAAAACGCTCGAAGGGCTCAAGCAGGTGGACGTGATCCTGCGCCGCGTGGACGGTAACTTCTGCGATCCGATCGAGCTGCGTCCCGATTCATTCCTCGGCGTCGCCGGCCTGGTGGAAGCGATGCGCGCCGGCAATGTCGTGGTCGCGAACGCGCTGGGCACGGGGGTGATTGAATCGCCCGCCATGATGCCGTTCCTTCCCGGCCTCAGCCGGCGTTTCCTGGGGGAGAAGCTGAAACTTCCGTCGGTCGCCACGTGGTGGTGCGGACAGCCTGCGGCGCTCGATTACGTGCGCGCGAATCTCGATTCCCTGGTGATCAAGCCGTCGTTTCCATCGCCTTCAATCGAGCCCGTGTTCGGGGGCCAGTTGGCTGGGGAAGAGCGTAACAAACTGCTGGAACGGATGCAGGCCCGTCCGTACAATTTCACGGGGCAGGAACTCCTGCATCTCTCGACGGCGCCCGTCTGGCAGGAAAACGCGCTGGCGTCGAGGCGCGTGGTGCTGCGCGTCTTCGTTGCGGCCGTCGGGGATTCCTGGGCGGTGATGCCGGGCGGGCTGGCGCGCGTTTCGGCGTCGCTCGACTCGCCGGTCGTCTCGATGCAGCGCGGGGGCGGCAGCAAAGACACCTGGGTTCTCTCCGATACGCCGGTCGACAAATTCACGTTGCAGCGCTCGCGCGATTTACCCGTGGCGCTGAATCGGGGCGGGACGAGCGACCTGCCCAGCCGCGCCGCCGATAATCTTTTCTGGCTCGGCCGCTATGCCGAACGCTGCGAACATCTGGTTCGCGTGCTCCGCTGCATTCTGGTACGCCTGACCGGCGAGTCGGGCGCGGGCTCCACGGTCAACACTTCGACGGGCGTGGAGTGGAATTCACTGATGAAGCTGCACGCGTCGCTGGCATCGGCGAATTCGCGCATGGCGGAAGACGACCCGCAGGGACACCTCGATCTCGCGCGGGATTTCGAACAGGAGATTCTTTCTCTGATCTTCGAAGAAGACCGCAGCGACAGCCTGCATGCGAACCTGAGCCGAACCTCGCGCGCCGCCGCCTCCGTGCGGGACCGGCTCTCGAGCGATTTTCTCCGCGCCGTCAGTCACCTGGGTGGCCTCGCTCGAATCGCTTCCGCAACAAATGCCGCCGGAACAAATACCGCCGGAACAAATACCGGCGTGGCCGGTGTGGAAAGTTCCGCGTGGGGTTACGTCTCGCCAGGCGACGCATTGGCGGTTCTGAATCGCTGTATCGGAACGCTGTCGTCTCTCCGCGGCATCGAACTGGAGAACGTCACACGCGGCCCCGGCTGGCACTTTCTCGGCGTAGGCAGGCGTATCGAACGATCCATCCAGCTGGTGCACTTGTTCCGCGCGATTATCGTCCCGCTGACCCCGGAGACCGTTCCCATGTTGGAGATGCTGCTCGAAGTCTGCGACAGTGCCATGACTTACCGATCGCGGTACTTCACTACAATGCAGGCCGCGCCCGTGCTCGATCTTCTGATGAACGACGAGACCAATCCGCGATCGCTCAGGTTTCAGATGGCCGATCTCTCGGAGCACTGCGCCTTTCTGGCCAGAACTCTCGAAGGGGCGGACTGGCCCGTGGCGAGGCAGCGCAGGGTCGAAGAAGCCGCCGCCAACCTGTTCGAAGCGGATGTGCAGACACTATGCCAGCCCGGTGCAGACGGAAAGAGGCCGTATCTCGACGGCCTCCTCGCCACTGTGGATGCGGTGTTGCCCGCGTTTTCCGACGCTCTCACCAACACCTGGTTCAGTCATGCGGAAATGGAACGGACGACATGATCTATCGGGTCCGCCACGTAACCACATACGAATATGAGGACCCGGTCTCGGTCTCGCATCATATCCTTCGCCTGACGCCGCACAATTCCCTGCGTCAAACCTGCCGCAAAACCGCGCTCTCCGTGACGCCGAGACCTGCTCATTACAACGGGCGCGTGGATTATTTCGGTAACGCAACCACGGCTTTCACCCTGCTGGAACCGCATGAGCGGCTGGTGGTGGAGGCAACGAGCGAGTTGGAAGTGAAAGCCGCCGCGCCGCCCGTCTTTGCGGCCTCTCCGCCTTGGGAAAGTGTGCGCGATTCGCTGCCGGAAGCCCGCACGGACGAAGAATTGAATGCCTGCCAGTTTGTATTCGATTCGGCCCGTGTGGAGGGAAGGCCGGAACTGGCCGAATATGCGGGTGAGTCGTTTCCGCCAGGCCGTCCGCTGCTTGATGCGGTGCTTGATTTAACGCGGCGCATCTATCGCGATTTCCGCTTTGATACCAAGGCTACCGAAGTCAGCACGCCGGTGGAAACATTCTTCGAAAAGCGCCGCGGCGTCTGCCAGGATTTTGCCCACCTGCAGATCGCCTGCATGCGGTCGCTGGGGCTGCCCGCGCGTTACGTGAGCGGTTATCTGCGCACGTTACCGCCTCCGGGACGCCCGCGCCTGGTGGGCGCGGACGCATCGCATGCATGGTGCGCCGCCTGGAGCCCCGGCGCGGGGTGGGTGGATTTCGATCCCACCAACAATTGCGTGCCCTCCGACGGCCACATCACCGTCGCTTGGGGCCGCGACTACAGCGACGTGAGCCCTATTCACGGCGTGCTGCTCGGCGGCGCACGCCACACGCTCGAAACCAGTGTCGACGTGATGCCTGTCGGCTGAGTTCAATAGCCGAGGGCGCCGTTGTAACAAGGGCCCGGCTGCCAGTAGCCCGCCTGATCGTAGAAGCCGCACGTAGCCGGAGCATAATCATACCCGTAGCCGTAGGGTGCGCCGAGACCCAGATAGAGTCCGCCACCATATCCGCCGCCGCGGTAGTATCCGCCGCCACGATAGTAACCTCCACCGTATCCGCCGCCTCCTCTATAACCCCCGCCGCCTCTGTATCCCCCGCCGCCTCTGTATCCCCCGCCGCCACCGCTGAATCCGCGGGCACCACCGCCGCCCCTGAATCCGCCGCCACCACCGCCGCCCCTGAAGCCGCCGCCACCGCCGCCGCCCCTGAAGCCGCCGCCACCGCCGGAGAAACCTCCTCCGCCGTGGCCTCCGCCGCCATGGCCCGCCGCTAATGCCGCGACCGGGCTGCTGAAAGCAAGCACCGCTCCCGCGAGCAGGGTCGCCAAAGTGGATTTCCCGACCAAACCGAAGAACCTGTTTTTCATTGGAATCGCCTCCTGAACTACGCCTTTGCAAGGGCATTCGGGCCGCCAAACGCAATTTGCTGATTTTAAGTCGTTTACGGGCCCGGCGCAGCCGCTTGCCCGGACCGTTACCACCACCGTGGCTGCGATTCACCATTCACCTGGTACTGAAGCCCTCGCGTTCGGGTTTCATTCGCCATATAATCTCCAGAAATGGCGTGCCCACTGTGCCGCTCCCAGTACCTGATAATCAGGCAACGCGTCGGATGGGAATGGGTGATGATGCATTTCACCGACAAGCGGAAATATCACTGCATCGGCTGCGGCCACTCGTTCCGCGCGCCGGACCGGAGGCGTGCTTCCCGCGCGCCAGGACAACCCAAGCCAAAGCCGACCCGAAAAGACGACGAAGGCACTTCAAACCGTGCGTAGTGGCATTCGTAACTATCCGTCAAATTAAAGTCTCGTCAAATGTTCCTCAAAGACATTGGCTTGGATCTGCGCTTTCGATAAACTCGGCTCCGATTCAGGGAATTTAGTTGATACTGCTGCGAACGCATTAGTATCGGTCGGAACTCGAAGTTTCAAAATTTACCGCCAGAGGGATAGTTCGTGAAAACGCTGATTTCCACGGTTTGTGTAATACTTCTCGCCTCAGCCGCATTCGCGCAGACGGATCGCGGCACGATTACAGGGACCGTTCTCGACCCGGCAGGCGCCGTGGTTCCAAACGCCACCATTGAGGCGAAGAACGCCGCCAGTGGCCAAACGTATAACGCAGGCAGTACAGGTACCGGCAACTACACGCTCTCCAGTTTGCCCGCCGGCATCTATGATGTCACCGTGAACGCCGCGGGATTCAAGAAATACCTTCGCCCAGGCATCACTGTCCAGGTGGCCGAAACCGCCCGCGTGGACGCGACTCTTGAGGTGGGAGCCACCAGCGACACGGTCACGGTCAACGCCGAAGCTCCGCTGCTGAAAACCGAAAGCGGCGAATTGAGCCACCAGATCGACTACACCGAAGCGGATGCCATCCCCTTGTTCACCCTGAA
>Ga0209167_10000801_pt1 | contig 20718 bp, 14 predicted proteins | sample Coa_R1_9_FD_187154 | JGI IMG/M metagenome (GOLD analysis project Ga0209167, IMG submission 187154) | Surface soil microbial communities from Centralia Pennsylvania, which are recovering from an underground coalmine fire - Coalmine... | ecosystem: Environmental > Terrestrial > Soil >... | reverse complement strand
CCGCAGCACGGTTCTCGTCGCGCGCAGCGTCCATCCGGAATATCGCCAGGTGCTCGCCACCTACGCGAAGAATCTCGGCCTGGAAATCGAGGAAGTTGGTTACACAGCGTCGGGGCAGCTCGACGCGAAGGCGCTGACGAAGGACAGATTGGCCGGCGCCGGAGCTGTGGTTGTGCAGTCGCCGAATTTCTTCGGCGTGATCGAGAATATTGCGGGCCTGGCCGAGATCGCGCATGCGGAAGGCGCTCTCCTGGTCGATACCATTGCCGAGGCCGTTTCGCTCGGCATTGTTCGGCCGCCCGTGGAGGCGGACATCGTCGCCATGGAGGGCCAGGCCTTCGGCATTTCGCCGAGCTACGGCGGCCCGTTTGTTGGCGTGATCGCCACGCGCGAGAAATTCGTCCGGCAGATGCCCGGACGCCTCGCGGGGCAAACCACCGACGCCAACGGGCGCCGCGGCTTCGTCCTGACGCTGGCCACGCGCGAGCAGCACATCCGCCGCGAAAAGGCCACTTCAAATATCTGCACGAACGAAGCGCTTTTTGCGCTGGTCGCCACCGTGCACCTCTGCCTGCTGGGTAAAGAAGGCGTGCGCGAGATGGCCTCGCAGAACGTGGCGAAAGCTCAATTCGCGATCGGCGAACTCGAAAAGATTCCAGGGGTGCGCCGCGCGTTTTCCGGGCCCGTGTTTAACGAGTTCGTTTTCGAATTCCCGCGCGCCGTGAAAATGATCAATGCCACACTGATGCGCGAGAACATCATTGGACCTTTGCCGCTGGGAATGCATTACCCGGACCTGACGAAGCACGGCCTGGTCTGCGTCACGGAGACCATGCCGCGCGCGGAAATCGAGCGCCTCGCGGGCGCCGTTCGGCACATATTGGAAACGCCGATCTAACAGGCAAGTGCGCGCCTCTTGCGCGCGTCAGATGGACGGATCGCAGGGGGTTCGCTTGCCCGCGATGGCGCGACCCGGCCGTTGACGCGGAGCGATGCGGGGCCGGGTCTCAGACCCGCCCAGGGAGCATTCGGACTTGAATTCGAAAATGACAGAAACGGAAGCGCCGCCCGCGACGATTCGCAAGGCGGGGCGCCACGTCAGCCAGAACGAAGGGCTGATCTTCGAGAAATCGGCTGCGGGAAAGCGCGGCATGGAGTTGCCGCCGCTCGACGTGCCTGCCGTTGACCCGGCCGCGGCGCTCGGGCGGGACTTCGTCCGCGACAGCGTCGAAGGGTTGCCGGAAGTCAGCGAGATCGAAGTGATTCGCCACTTCACGCGTCTTTCCACGTGGAATTACGCCATCGATCTGGGCATGTATCCGCTGGGCTCCTGCACCATGAAGTACAACCCGCGCGTGAACGAATACGTCGCGCGGATCGAGGCTCTGGCCACCGCGCATCCCATGCAGCCCGCGGACGTCGCGCAAGGCTGCCTGCGCATCCTCTACGACCTGCAAAATTGCCTGCTCGCGATCACGGGAATGGACGCGGCGACGCTTCAGCCCGCCGCCGGCGCGCAAGGCGAGCTCACCGGCCTGCTGATGATTCGCGCCTATCTCGCGAGCAAGGGAAATCCGCGCAAGAAAGTCCTGATCCCGGATTCCGCGCACGGCACGAATCCGGCGTCCGTGGTGATCGCAGGCTATGAAGTCCAGAACATCCGATCGAATCGCCTCGGCGAGATCGATACGGACCATCTCCGCGAATTCGCGACGGAAGATGTGGCCGCGCTGATGGTCACCAATCCCAATACGCTGGGCGTTTTCGAGGAGCGCATCGCCGAAATAGCGGCGATCCTCCACGAACGCGGCGCCCTGCTCTATATGGACGGCGCCAACATGAACGCGCTGGCGGGCGTCGCGCGCCCCGGCGATTTTGGCGTGGACGTCATGCACCTGAACCTTCACAAAACGTTCTCCACGCCGCATGGAGGTGGAGGTCCCGGCGCCGGACCGGTCCTCGTGAAGAAAATGCTCGAGCCATTTCTGCCCGTGCCGGTCGTCGTCCGAAAAGAGGGCGGGCGTTTCGCTCTGGACTCGAATCGTCCGCAATCGGTGGGACGCGTTCGCGCGTACTGCGGCAATTTCGGCGTCCTGCTGCGCGCGCTGGCTTACATTCTGGCGTACGGTCCCGGCATCCGTCAGGCCACGGAAGACGCCGTCCTGAACGCGAACTACATTCGCAAACATCTCGAGGAGTATTTCGATCTTCCCTACGACGCGCCTTCGATGCACGAGGTCGTTTTCAGCGATGCGCGCCAGAAGCGGAACGGCGTGAGCACGATGGATATCGCTAAGCGCCTGATCGACTATGGCTTCCATCCCTATACGACGGCGTTTCCGCTGATCGTCCCCGGCGCCATGATGATCGAGCCCACCGAGTCCGAGTCTCGCGAAGAATGCGATCTCTTCATCGACGCGATGCGTTCGATCGCGCAGGAAGCTGAAACAAATCCGGAGATCGTCAAAGCCGCACCACATGCGACGCGCGTCGGACGCCTCGACGAAGTCGCCGCCGCCCGCAAACCAATCCTGCGCTGGAAGCCCTGAAACTCTGTCGCGTTCTTGCGCGGCGCGCTTTGGTCGGGGCCGCTTGCGCCGCCTACCCTCGAAAATGTGGGCGAATCGGAACTTCCGGTGATCGGCGTCGAGATAAAGAAAACCTGGTGAGGCGGATCGTAGGCGACAAAACAAAAAGCGGGCCGCGATTTTGTCGCGACCCGCTCCATGGAGAACTAGCGGTTATTCTTGTCGTTCTTGCCTTTTTCCGGTGGCGCGGCGCGTTGCGCGGATGCAGGAGACGTCTTCTGTTCCGCCGACTCCGCAACGGCCTTCGCATTTGAAGGAGCCGAAACTGCGCGGCCGTCCGTCGCCGCAGCCGACTGCGTCAATGGTTCGGGGGCCGGCGAGACGATGGGCACCAGAGCGCCCTCCGCCTCCTTCAGAAACTTCAGATAGTTGCTCGAGCCATCCCAATCAATGGAGATCACGTCCCCGAGACGCACCTGCTCTGTCGCGAGCAGGCTCGCCAGCGGGTAAACGATGTGGCGCTCGATGGCGCGCTTCAGGTGGCGCGCTCCGTATTTCAAGTCCGTGCCTTCGCGCAACAGGAATTCACGCGCTGAAGAACTGACGCGGAACAGGAACCGCCCCTTGGCCGTTTCGAGCACGCGCTGCTGCACCATCCCGAGCTCGATTTCCAGAATCTGCTCGAGCTGCTCGCTCCGCAGCGGATGGAACACAACCACCTTATCAATGCGGTTCATGAATTCCGGCGCAAATTTGCGCTTCGCCGCTTCGGAGGCCGTCTTTTCCACTTTTTCGTCCAGGCGCGGCTTCGATTCCGGACGCGTGGTCGGCGCGAATCCCATTCCGCCCGTCATCAGCTCCGTAATTTCTCCTCCGCCCAGATTCGACGTCATGAAAATCATCGTCTGCGAGAGATCGACGCGCCGGTTATCGCCGAGGGTCAACGTCGCCTTGTCGAGAATTCCGAGCAGCAATTGCCACAGCGCGTCGCTGGCCTTTTCAATCTCGTCGAAGAGCAGGAACGAGATTTTCAGTTTGTCCGTGTGATACTGCGCGAGCGCTTCCTGCGTGATCAGCGGATGCGTTTCGCGGTGACCCAGATAGCCCGGGGGCGAACCAATCAGCTTCGCGATCTCGTGCGAGTGCTGGAATTCGGCGCAGTCCACTTTGATCACGGCGTGCGGATCGCCGAAGAGAACTTCCGCCGTTGCCTCGACTACGCGCGTTTTGCCCGCGCCAGTCGGGCCGAGGAACAGCAGGTTTCCCACCGGACGCCCCGGCGAGTTCAAGCCCGCGCGGAAGACCTGGTAGAGATCCACCACCGCCTGCACCGCTTCGTCTTGCCCCACAATCTTCCTGCGAAGCCCGCCTTCAAAATCACGAGATTCCACACTCCGTAGAGTGGGATCCAATTGTGCTTGCGCGCCCACGTTCGTACTCCTTCAAACTCCAGCGCCTGCCCGCCTCGGCAGACGAACGCTGAACCTTACCGGAACCGTCTCTGATTCTGCAGGCTGCGCGGCTCGGTTCTCTCGAATTGATTCAGTTTCACATCGAGAATCGAGCGCAACAGCCGCAGCTGCATGACCAGTTCGCGGCTTGAATTCGACCGGTCCGTCAACAACAACATCGGCGGCGACAGATCGGCCAGGTCCAAGTTTAGGTCGCGTACCGAATGCATCAGGTTCTGTACGAACGGTGAACGGACGTCAAACAGCTCGACCCGGCCGTTCACCTGCTCCCGCAGGGTGGACCAGTCCAGGTCGAGCAACGGGTGCTTGCGTGCAACCTGCCGCACCACGTCGTCCGTAATCCGCGGCCGTTCCCCCAACCGCGCCAGATGGAGCTGTCGTACCTTTCCTTGCCGGCGCACGTTGTGCACCAGGAAATAGCTGTTTCCTTTGCGCCGGACGAAAGCCACGACCGCCTCCTTCTCGGGCGAGCGTAGTGTATGGTTGGTCCACTACGCCGTCAATGGTACGATGCTCGCGGCATGGGAAAGTTGCAGCGAATCAGTTATTAGTCGGGAGGAACGAGCAGGTACGTGCTGGCGAAGGTGAATCTGAGCGTCCGACTGCTCCCAAAACCGGGAAAACATAGGATGCGCGCGAATCCCAGCGGGTTTTCTGTCCCCGGTTTGGAACAATATGCAGCCTTGTGAGTAGTTTTTCGCGGAGAAAACAGAAGACATGTCTTGGCAACCGGTCTATCGCGTAATCAAAAAGATCCCTCGCGGTAGGGTGACAACCTATGGCGAATTAGCGCGTTTCCTGCGGCTTCCTGGGGGAGCGCGCGCCGTCGGCTACGCGATGGCCGCCTGCCCCAGCGGCCAGGGAATCCCGTGGCATCGCGTCGTCGGCGCGGGAGGCCGCCTGCTCATCCCCGAACCTCACGGTTCCCTTCAGCGCCGCCTACTCGAATCCGAGGGCGTTAAACTCGACGGTGCCCGGATCAACATGACACTTTTTGGCTGGTCGCCCGCTCGGCGCGGCAGTTCACCCCGCAAGCGCACCAGCCGGGGCAAACGCTCCGTCCGCAAGCCCCTCCCCCAAAGCTAAAGCGATAGCCTCTCCAGCGTGGGCGAGGATGGGGGCTACTTTCTCCCTGCCTGCAGTGGTCGGCAATTCAACCTGTGCTGCAAGAATTTCAAGATTTGAGCTTCGTCGTCGACCCCCAGGGTTTTCCCCGAATAAACGATCAGGATGCCGGCAAAGAGAAGCGCTGTGGGAAAGAAAAGGCCGATATAGACATGCTCTACGGGCCGCCCCGTCGCGATACTTTCAGCAGAGACGAGGGCCATCTTGCCTCCGATCCCGATTACGCCTGCAAACCAAATAGTCAGAAACATCCGCACAAAGAAGTGCATTGTGAATTTACCCTCAATGGTCGTTCCTGACGGTGCGGCCCTGAGCTCTCCATGAAAGTGAGGAGCGAACGAATTTCGGAAATCCTTCCTCAAGATGTGCAAACGGAATTTGCTTCCCCTGACCTCGCCAAGGATCGGACCCACGGTGTTGAACCCGACCGCCCCTTCGAGGCGAGCCTGGCAATTGGGAACGCTCTCGTCAGAAACGAGACAAATTCTCTTCTGGTCTACGAGGACGCGCGCGGCCGAACGGATGCGGGTCGGCTTAAACGCGCGAGCAAGTCTCGTCCCCGCCGCATACCAGCTGACGGGACTCAAGATGTCGTACGCCGCTCGCGTGGCCATCACGTGAATTTCGCCAAGTTGCTGCGGGTTACGCTGGAAGTGGTCCGTAACTGATGCAATCAGAAAAAGCCCGAGAGCCCCAAATTCCAGCAGGTGAAGTCGATCCTCTTCCGAATCGTTCAGGTAGGTGATATGTCCGTGATTGTTTGAGGCGTAGACTCTGCCTTCCGCGCGCTGAGGTACGGTCGGACGCGTCGCGTCGTATTGTAGAAATAGATAGATAAAGCCGAACCAGACTAACAGCGCACACCAAGCCAAGATTTTGGGAAAGGTTCTCAGGGTCGTGGCGGCACGCGAGTTCATTCCACCAAATGATATCGTGTACATGGCCAGCCAAAAGCCGCCGAGGAGCTTGAAAGTGTGACTTTTCCAAACAGGGCGAACGGCCACCCAGTGACTCTCATTCGGCTGAAATTTTCTCCGACCAGGGCAGATTGAGGTACCCCCGGTGTACTTCGATCGCGACGCTTCGCCCCACCGCCGCTCTGCGGAAAACGCCAGAGCTGACGTTCAGGTCCTCAGAATCCCTGCCCGGCCGCCAGGAAGAAACCTTCAGATGATATTGCCGCGTGCCGTGTCTCCCGATGAGCACTGACTTTCGGATCACCGACGCCCTCATCACCGTCCCGGGAGACCTGTCCATCCCTCCGTTCACAAAGAATACCAGCGCCAGAATCACCAGCGCGCATCCCGAGCAGGCGTACACGATCCGCAACAAGCGCGCGTTCGACTGCTTTCGCAGTATCAAGAACAGTTGGACCACGAACGGCAGGAGGAAGAATGCGATCATCAACCCCAGCGCGATTCGGTCATCCAGAAGAGGATATGCCGCGCGCACCAGCATGCAGGCCAGAAGTCCCGGCATCAGCATCAGGAACGACAACACTCCGCCCGTGCTCTTCGCGGTCGAAATAACCGCGGATGTGCCCGCGCCATCCGAAGGCTTCCTCAGCCCTATTTCGATCCCGCTCAATTGAATCGTCTTGTGCTTGCTCTCGCTCTGCCGGATCTCTGCTCGAAGTTTAACGTTCCGGGCGAAGCGCAGCGAAGGCGTCACCATTCTTGTGCCTTTAGGTTAACCCGCGCGGTCGGACCTCAGTTCTCTTCAGCGCGAATTTCAAGCCGATTCGCAAATCACGCGGGCGATGTGATATAGAAATAGGTTCGATAAGACCCGCAGCATTCCGAAAGGTCCTCAGGATTGAGCGAGCCCGTCATTCAGGTCGAAAACCTGCAAAAAAGTTACGGCGCCGTGCAGGCGCTGCGCGGCGTGAGCTTCGCCGTCGAGCAGGGCGAGGTTTTTGGCCTGCTCGGTCCGAACGGCGCCGGCAAAACCACCACCATCGAAATTCTCGAAGGCATGCGCACGCCGGATTCCGGCAAGGCGCGTGTTTGCGGCCTCGATCCCGAACGCAGCGGGCAGAAATTCAAGGAAACGATCGGCGCCGTCCTGCAGTCCACTTCCCTGCCCGACAAGATTCGCGTCGCGGAAGCCATCGAGCTGTTCGCCAAGTTTTATCGCAACCGCGCGGACACGGGCGCGCTGCTCAAGCGTTTTCAGCTCGAAGAGAAAGCCTCGGCTTTCTACAACCAGCTTTCCGGCGGCCAAAAACAACGCCTCGCGCTGGCCATGGCCCTGGTCAACAATCCTCAGGTAGTTTTTCTCGACGAGCCGACGGCCGGCCTCGACCCGCAGGTCCGGCGCGAGATCTACGACATCGTCGAGCAGCTGAAACGCGAACAGAAAACCGTCCTGCTCACCACCCATTACATCGAGGAAGCCGAACGTCTGTGCGATCGCGTCGCTATCGTCGACTACGGCAAAGTGATCGCGCTCGGGACGCCGCGCGAGCTGAAGCAGCGCTCCGCCGGAACCACGCGCATCGAAGTGCGCCTGGCGCACCCATTGACCGACGGCATCCTCAGCCGCATGGAAGGCGTCGTCGACTGCCGCGAGTTCGACGGCGCGTATGTCCTGCACTCGGCCAAGCCGCCGCAGACGATCGTCGCGCTGGTGAAGCAACTCGATGCGGAGAACAACGAACTGCAGAGTCTGGAAATGTTTTCGCCGTCGCTCGAGGACGTCTTCATCGAGCTGACCGGCCGCCGGTTGCGCGAGTGATTCGAGCTGAAACAGGAGTAAACCTGTGAGGACGATCTGGACCCTGACCACGATGCGCATCCGGCTGGCACTGCGCAATCGCGCCTTCTTTTTCTTCAGCGTCGTCATGCCGCTCATCTTTTTGTTCGGCGCGATCGCGTTCTTTGGCAAGGGCTCCAACGCCGCCACCGCCTACGTCCTGGGAGCCATCCTGACGCTCACCGTCATGGGCAGTTTCTGGGGCCTCAGCGTGCAGCTCGTCACCTTTCGCGAGCAGGGCATCCTGCGTCGATTTCGGATCGCACCTGTTCCCGCCGGCGCGATGTTGGCTTCGAGCATCATCTCGAACTACTTCCTCACCTTGCCGATCGTCGTGATCGAAGTTGTGATTTGCCGCTATGTGTTCCATCTCCACTCCTGGGGCAACCTGTGGGAGATGTTCGTCCTCGTCACGCTCGGATCGGCGGCGTTCGCTGCGTTCGGTTTGATCGTCGCCAGTGTGACCAACACCATGCAGGAAACCCAGATGATCAACAACCTTCTGTGGACGGGCTTCCTCTTTCTCTCCGGCGCCACGATTCCTCTTGCCGTCTTCCCGGGATGGCTCCAGCGTTGTGCGCTCTTCATTCCGGCCACGTACCTGGCTCGCGGCCTCGAATCAGCGGCCAACAATTTGGCCACGCGCGGCGAAATTATCACTGAGTTCGTCGCGCTGGGCATCGGACTCGGCGTCGCCTTCGAAATTTCCCGCCAGCTCTTCCGATGGGAGCCCGAGGCCAAGCTGCCGGGACGAGCCAAGTTCTGGGTGTTCGCGGCTCTGATTCCGTTCCTTTTCTTCGGCGCTTATGAGAACCTGCGCGGCGACATGCTCCGCAGCGTTCGTCAGGATTTTCAGTTCGTCAACCGCGCCTCCGAAGCTCCCCGCTCCGCGCCGTCCCGCCCGCCTCACGAGTGACCATTCCTTTGCCGGCTCTAAGCCTCATGGACAGCCTTTCTGTGGCCGCGGCGGTTCATCCACCTCTTCGGCCCTGATCCCCAGCCGCTAATCCTCCAAATTGAGGCGCGCCCGACGTGGGCCATGCGACAATGAACCTGTTCGTCGCGGGCCGCTCTTCCGACTCGCGTCGTGAAACGCCGCCCCCTGAATTCTCGTCCAATGCAAGTGGCACCACGAAAGGTGCACCTGGAAAGGTGAGGAGATTCGCAGCCACCCACTCATGGACACGACAACTACCTCAACCGGAAGCCCACGCACCTCTGATTCATTTCACGAACCTCCCCGGCTGCCGCCAGAGCCTCCGGCCGGAAGCCGTCACCATCCCTGGGTCTGGCTGATCGCGCTCGTCCTCATTCTCGGTGCCGCTTACTGGATGTATCACCAATACCAGGCCGCGCAACTGGCCCACCAGGCCACGGCGAGGCGCGGGTCTGGCGCGGTTCCTGTTACCACGGGTGTCGTGCAGAAGGGCGACATTGGTGTCTACGTCGAAGGCCTTGGCGCCGTAACGCCGGTCAACACCGTGTCCATCACCAGCCGCGTGCAGGGCCAGATTGTCGCGGTCCATTACCGCGAAGGCCAGATGGTGCACGCCGGCGATCCTCTCATCGACATCGATCCGCGCCCTTATGAGGCGCAGCTCTCCCAGGTTCAGGGGCAAATGGCCCGCGACGAAGCCACTCTGGCGCAGGCGCGTATCGACCTCGATCGCTATCGCGCTGCCCTCAGCAAGAACGCCATTTCGCAGCAGCAGGTTTACGACCAGGAGCAATCCGTCAAGCAGTTCGAAGGCACCGTAAAGAACGATCAGGGCCTGGTCGACAACGCAAAAGTGAATCTGGCCTATTGCCATATCACTTCGCCGATCAGCGGCCGCGTCGGCCTGCGCCTGGTCGATCTCGGGAATATCGTGCAAGCCAACAGCAGCACCATTCTGGTGGTCGTCACGCAGCTGCAACCCATCACCGTAATCTTCAGCGTCGCCGAGGATTACCTCCCGGAGATCCAGAAGCAGCTTCGCTTGGGCCACAAAATGACCGTCCAGGCTCTCGACCACGCCGCCGAAAAACTCCTCGAGACCGGCTCGCTCCTGACCATCGACAACCAGGTCGATCCCACCACTGGCACGATCAAGATGCGCGCCATTTTCGCGAATCCGGACAGCATGCTGTTCCCCAATCAATTCGTGAACGCGAAGCTGCTGGTCGATACGCAACACGGAGTGAACCTCGTTCCCAACACGGCCCTCCAGCGCAACGCGCAGGGCGCCTTCCTTTATGTCATCAAGGATCAGACCGCGTCGATCGAGCCCGTAACCGTGGGAGTCACCAACGGAACCGAGTCTGCCGTGCAAGGCGTGCAAGCCGGCCAGGTCATCGCAGTCGACGGGTTCGACAAGCTGCAGAACGGCGTCAAAGTCGCCGTGCGGAATGCAAACGGCCCGCCCGCCGGCGTGGGCCGGCCCGGCGCGAACGCCAAGGCTTCACATCCTTCCAAGCCCGGCACAGAGGCCCATTGAGTCCGTCTCGTCCGTTCATCGTGAGGCCCGTCGCCACCTCGCTGCTGATGGCGGCCATCATGCTCGCCGGCATCGTCGCGTTCACGCAGCTTCCCGTATCGGCGCTGCCTGAAGTCGATTACCCGACGATTCAGATCGTCACGTTCTACCCCGGTGCAAGCCCCGAAGTCACCGCCTCCGCCGTAACCGCGCCCCTCGAGCGCCAGTTCGGCGAAGTCCCCGGCTTGACGCAGATGACCTCCACCAGCTCCGACGGCAGCTCTATCATCGTCCTGCAGTTTGCGCTCAGTCTGAACATCGATGTCGCCGAGCAGGAAGTGCAGGCCTCCATCAACGCGGCGCAGACGTATCTGCCGCCCGACCTGCCCGTCCCGCCGATCTACAGCAAGACGAACCCGGCCGACGCGCCCATTCTCACGCTCGCTCTTACTTCGGACACTCTCCCGCTTACGCAGATTGAGGACTTGGCCGACACGCGCCTCGCGCAGAAAATCTCCCAGTTGCCGGGCGTCGGCCTCGTCAGCATCAGCGGCGGCCAGAAACCCGCCGTGCGCATCCAGGTGAATCCGACGGCGCTCTCCTCCTACGGCATCAACCTGGAGGACGTCCGCACGGCGATCCAGCAAACCAGCCTCGACTCGGCGAAGGGGAATTTCGACGGCCCGCGCCAGGATTATCAGATCGATGCCAACGACCAGCTTCTGACCAGCGCCGCTTTTCGCCCGATCGTCATCACCTACCGCAACGGCGCTCCCGTGCGACTTTCCGACGTTGCGAATGTAATCGACGCTGCCGAGAATTTGCGGCAGGCCGCATGGGTAAACAATCAGCCCGCCGTCATTGTCAACATCCAGCGCCAGCCCGGCGCCAACATCATTCAGGTGGTGGACCGCATCAGCAGCCTCATGCCGTTCCTGCAGAGCAATCTGCCCGCGGCGGTCAAAGTGTCCGTCGTCACTGACCGGACCACCACGATTCGCGCCTCCGTCAAGGACGTTGAATTCGAGCTGATGCTCACTGTCGGGCTCGTCGTCATGGTGATTTTCCTCTTTCTCCGCAACCTGCCCGCTACCGTGATCCCCAGCATCGCCGTCCCCCTTTCGATCGTGGGCACCTTCGGCATCATGTACCTCGCCGGCTACAGCCTGAACAACCTCACATTGATGGCGCTCACCATCTCCACAGGCTTCGTCGTCGACGACGCCATCGTCATGATCGAAAACATCCACCGCTTCCTCGAAGAGGGCGACTCGCCCCTGCAAGCCGCACTGAAAGGCTCCGAACAGATCGGATTCACGATTATTTCGCTGACCGTCTCGCTGATCGCCGTTCTGATTCCTCTGCTCTTCATGGGCGATGTTGTTGGCCGCTTGTTCCGCGAATTCGCGATCACGCTTGCCGTCACGATCCTCGTCTCCGCCGTCGTCTCTCTGACTCTCACTCCGATGATGTGCTCGAAAATCCTCAGCCATAAGCCCGAATCGGAGCGGAGCCGCTTCTACCGCGCTTCCGAACGCGTTTTCGAACGCGTCATCCGCTTCTATGGCAGGACGCTTCAGTGGGTCCTCCGGCACCAGACCGAAACACTCGTGGTCGCCATCGGAACCCTTGTGCTGACCGTCTGGCTCTACATCATCGTGCCCAAAGGCTTCTTCCCCGTTCAGGACACCGGACTCATCCAGGGCATTTCCGAAGCGCCGCCGGCCACTTCCTTCGAAACCATGTCCCAGCGGCAGCAGGCGCTCGCCAGCGTCATCCTTCAGGACCCCGCCGTCGAAAGCCTTTCCTCGTTCATCGGAGTCGATGGAATCAACACCACCCTCAACAACGGCCGCATCCTGATCAATCTCAAGCCCCTGGCGGACCGCCAGATCACCGCCAGCGACGTCATTCGCAGGCTCCAGCCCGCGCTGGAAAAAGTCCAGGGCATCACCCTCTACATGCAGCCCGTGCAGGACTTGACCATCGAAGACCGCGTCAGCCGCACGCAGTATCAGTACACCCTCGAGGATCCCGACCCGGTTGAACTGCAGCATTGGACCGACATTTTGATGGCGAAGCTCCAGCAACTGCCCCAGCTTAGCGACGTGGCCACCGATCAGCAGACCGGCGCCCTGTCCGAACAGCTCGTCATTGACCGTATCACCGCTTCGCGCATGGGCATCACGCCCCAGATGATCGATCAGACGCTCTACGACGCGTTTGGCCAGCGCCAGGTCTCCACCTTGTACACGCAGCTCAACCAGTATCACGTCGTCCTCGAGGTGATGCCGCAATTCCAGAGCAGCCCGTCCGACTTGCACAACATTTATGTGCGCTCGGCGCTCGCCGCCACCTCTTCTGGCGGCGCGGCCGGTGCAAATTCCAACGGCGTCGTCACCGCATCCTCCTCCTCGGGCTCGGTTAGCGGCATATCCGGCGCGAATCCTCGCGCGCCCACCGCGTCGGGGAATCCTCCTGCAGTCAGCGCGCAGAACGGCGCTGCCGTTCCGCTCAGCGCGATCGCCCATTTCGAAACGCTTCCCGCTCCCTTGACCATCAACCACCAGGGCCAGTTCCCCGTGGTCACCATCTCTTTCAATCTGGCGCCGGGCGCGTCTCTCGGTGACGCCACGACCGCGATTGATCAAGCCCAGCAGTCCCTTCACATGCCGCTCAGCATTCAGCGGGCTTTTCAGGGCACGGCAGCCTCCTTCCAGGCCTCTTTGGCCAATGAACCGCTCCTGATCCTCGCGGCCGTCATCACGGTCTACATCGTCCTCGGGGTTCTCTATGAAAGCTACATTCATCCGATCACGATCCTTTCCACGCTGCCTTCCGCGGGCGTCGGCGCGATTCTCGCGCTGATCATCTGCGGGTCGGAGTTCAGCGTCGTCGCCCTCATCGGCATCATCCTGCTGATCGGCATCGTCAAGAAAAACGCCATCATGATGATCGACTTCGCCCTCGAAGCCGAGCGCAAGGAAGGCAAGAATTCCGTCGACGCCATCTATCAGGCCTGCCTGCTCCGCTTCCGTCCCATCATGATGACGACCATGGCCGCGCTGCTCGGCGCTCTGCCTCTCGCGTTGGGTTCCGGCATCGGCTCGGAACTGCGTAAGCCTCTCGGCATTGCGATTGTCGGTGGTCTTCTGATCAGCCAGGTCCTGACTCTTTACACCACGCCCGTCATCTACATTTACTTCGATCGTCTCGCTCGCAGATTCTCGAGGGGGCGCGTCGGCGATGAAGGGCCGGAGCCCCTCCCGGCGGACTAGCGATGAATCTTTCCTCCCCATTCATTCGCCGCCCGGTCGCCACAACCCTGTTGACCTCCGCCATCGCTCTCGCCGGAGCCGTGTCCTTCCGGCAGTTGCCCGTTGCTCCGCTTCCCCAGGTTGACTTCCCGACGATCACCGTCGGTGCCGGTCTCCCCGGTGCGAGCCCCGAAATCATGGCCTCCTCCGTCGCCACCCCGCTCGAGCGCCAATTCGGCCGCATCGCCGGCATCACTGAAATGACGTCCTCCAGCACGCTCGGCACCACCAGCATCACGCTTCAATTCCAGCTCGACCGCGACATCAACGGCGCCGCGCGCGACGTCCAGGCCGCCATCAACGGCGCCCGCAGTTATTTGCCCGCCAATCTCCCTTCAAATCCGACCTATCGCAAAGTGAACCCCGCCGACGCGCCGATCATGATCATCGCCCTCACCTCCGACGTCTACACCAAGGGCGCGATCTACGACGTCGCCTCCACCGTCCTTTCCCAGCGTCTGTCGCAAATCGACGGCGTCGGTCAGGTGAGCGTTGGCGGCAGTTCCCTTCCCGCCGTTCGCATCGAACTGAATCCGACCCAGCTCAACAGCTACGGCCTTGGCCTGCAGGACGTCGCCACCATGCTCCGCAGCCAGAATTCGAATCTCGCCAAAGGGCAGATTCACGACGGCGACAATCTCTACGACATCACCGACAACGACCAGCTCCTCCACGCCGACCAGTACCGTAATCTCGTCGTCGGCTATCACAACGGCTCGGCGATCAGCCTCGCCGACATCGCCACCGTCCAGGACGGCGTCGAAAACATCCGCGCCGCCGGCTTCGTCAACGGCAAGCCCTCCGTTCTCCTCTTTGTCTCTCGGCAGCCCGGCGCAAACATCATCGACACCGTCGATAAGATCGACGCGACGCTCCCCGAGCTGAGAGCCGATCTCCCCGCCGCCGTCAACTTGACCGTCGTGCTCGACCGTACCACCACGATTCGCGCTTCCGTCCACGACGTCGAGATCACCCTCGCCATTTCCGTCGTCCTCGTCATCCTCGTCGTCTTTTTCTTCCTCCGAAATATCCGCGCGACCCTGATCCCCAGCGTCGCTGTCCCCGTCTCCCTGATCGGCACCTTCGGCGCGATGTACCTCTTCGGCTACAGCATCGACAACCTTTCCCTCATGGCCCTCACCATCTCCACCGGCTTCGTCGTCGACGACGCCATCGTCGTCATCGAAAACATTTCTCGTTACCTCGAACAGGGAATGTCGCCCATGCAGGCCTCTTTCCGCGGCGCGCGGGAAATAGGATTCACCGTCCTCTCGATTACCGTTTCGCTGGTGGCTGTCTTTCTCCCCATCCTGATGATGGGCGGCATTGTGGGCCGCCTGTTTCGAGAGTTCGCCGTCACGCTTTCCGTCGCCATCCTGGTGTCGCTGGTCGTCTCGCTCACCACTACGCCGATGATGTGTTCGCGCCTGCTGAAACACGAGCGGCCCGAAAGCCACGGCCGCCTCTACCGAGCCAGCGAAGCATTCTTCGACTGGCTGCTCCGCACCTACGACGCGATTCTCAAAGTCGTGCTCCAGCATCCCGCCTTGACGCTCGTCGTTCTCGCCATCACGATCGCCTTGAACGTCTTCTTGCTCGTCATCGTTCCCAAAGGCTTTTTCCCGGAACAGGACAACGGCACCGTCTTCGGCGGGATTATGGGCGCGCAGGACGCTTCGTTTCAGTCCATGCAAACCCTGACGCAGCGCTTCGTCAACATCGTCAAGACCGATCCCGCCGTCGAAAACGTCATGGCCTTCACCGGCGGCCGCGGCTCCACCAACGGCGGCTTCATCTACGTTGGCCTCAAGCCGCTCAACCAGCGCAACGCCAGCGCCAGCGACGTGATCCGGCGTCTTCGCCCCAAATTGATGTCTGTGCCCGGCGCGTCCGTGTTCATGCAAGCCGGTCAGGACTTGCGCATCGGAGGCCGCGGCGGCAACGCGCAATATCAATACACGATTCAAAGTCAGAATCTGGACGATCTCGTCAAGTGGGGTCCCATCCTTCGCGACCGTATGCGCGGCCTGCCCGGCTTCACCGAAGTCAATAGCGACCAGCAAAACGACGGCCTCCAGGCCCACCTCACCTACGACCGCGACACATCCTCGCGCCTCGGAATCACTCCGCAGCAGATCGACCAGACTCTTTATCAGGCGTTCGGACAGGCGCAAGTTTCCGTGATGTACACCGCGCTGAACCAGTATCACGTCGTGATGGAGGTCGCCCCGCAATTCTGGCAAGGGCCGGAGGGCCTGAACTACGTCTACATCCATCCAACCAAAGGCGGCGAAGTGCCGCTCAGCGCCGTCGCGCACTACGTCCCAACCACCGCGCCGCTCCAGGTGAATCACCAGGGACAATTCCCTTCGGTCACCGTCTCCTTTAATCTCGCCCCCGGCGTGGCCCTCAGCCAGGCCGCCTCCGAGATCAACGACCTCGAACAGAGGATGGGCATGCCCACCGCGATCCACGGCATGTATTCGGGCACCCTGGAGGCGTTCCAGGCGTCGCTCCAAACAGAGCCCATGCTCATCATCACCGCGCTTCTCGCGGTTTACATCGTTCTCGGCATGCTCTACGAGAGCTACATCCATCCCATCACGATTCTCTCCACCATCCCTTCCGCCGGCGTGGGCGCCGTCCTGGCCTTGATGTTTTTCAAGATGGACCTGAGCGTCATCGCCATCATCGGAATCATTCTGCTGATCGGTATCGTCAAGAAGAACGCGATTCTTATGATCGACTTCGCCCTCGCCGCTGAGCGCAACGAGGGCAAGGGCCCCGAGGAGGCCATCTATCAGGCCTGCCTGCTTCGCTTCCGCCCGATCATCATGACCACCATGGCCGCGCTGCTTGGCGCAGTTCCGCTCGCCGTCGGAACCGGTGTCGGCGCCGAATTGCGCCGCCCGCTCGGCATCACGATTGTCGGCGGCCTGATCTTCAGCCAGATGCTGACGCTCTTCACCACCCCTGTGGTCTACCTCTACATGGACCGCCTCAGTTGGTGGTGGCGCGGCGCGCACAAACGCCAAATCTCCGCCGCCGGCCAGGAAGCCGACTGACGTGCCGCGCGCCTCTGTACTTTTTCCTCGTACGGGCGCCGCGCCCTTCGCCGGACGTTGGTTCTCCCATAGGGGCGGGTCTCAGACCCGCCCGCGTCGCACGCATTCGCGCGACGAAAAACACGCAAGGACAACCACAATGACGCCCACAATGACGCGACGATCAGCTTCTCCAATCTCGCTTGCCGCACTCGCAATCCTGACCGTCCTTCTCGCCGGCTGCACGGTCGGCCCCAAATACCACACGCCCGCCGTGCAAACGCCCGCCTCCTACAAGGAAGTCACGCCCGCGAACATGAAGGACGTGGGCAACTGGAAAGTGGCGCAGCCGGGCGACACCCTGATGCGCGGCAAGTGGTGGGAAGTGTTCAACGCTCCGGAGTTGAACAAGCTCGAAGACCAGGTGGACTCATCGAATCAGAGTCTCGCCGCATCCTACGCGAGCTTCATGGCCGCCCGCGCGTTGGTGAAGGAAGCGCGCGCGCAGCTGTTTCCTAACATTGGCGTCAGCCCGTCGATCACGAAGCAGCAACAGTCCGCAAATCTGCACCAGTCCGTCGTAACCGGCAGCGGCGGCAGCGCTTCCAGCAACCCCACGTTCACCACCTACAATCTCCCCTTCGACGCCAGTTGGGAACCCGACCTCTGGGGCCGCATCCGCAACACGATCCACAGCAACGCCTACAGCGCGCAAGCCAGCGCCGCCGACTTCGAAAACTTGCGCCTGACCATCCATGCCGAAGTCGCCTCGGACTATTTCGAGCTGCAGAGCCAGGATTCGCTGAAGCAATTGTTCGACTCGACCGTGAAGGCCTACCAGCAGTCCTTGGATCTCACGCAGGCGCTTTACGAAACGGGCATCGATTCCGAGGAGGCCGTCGCGCAGGCGCGAACTCAGCTTCAGACTGCCACGGCCCAGGACATCAACCTCGGCATCGCGCGCGCACAGTTCGAACACGCCATCGCCACGCTCGTCGGCCAGCCCGCGTCCACCTTCTCGATTCCGCAGCAGCCGCTGAAATTCGCGCCGCCGCCCGTTCCTCTCGGCGTTCCGTCGGACCTCCTCGAACGCCGCCCCGACATCGCCGCCTCCGAGCGCCTGGTCGCGCAAGCGAATGCGCAAATCGGCATCGCGCGCGCCGCCTATTTTCCGACGCTCACCCTCAGCGCCTCGGGCGGATTTGAAAGCGGAGCGTTCACCAATTGGGTCGCGTGGCCCAGCCGCTTCTGGTCCATCGGCGCCGCCGGAGCCGAAACAATTTTCGAAGGCGGCCTGCGCCGAGCCACCAACGAGCAGTTCCGCGCCCAATACGACCAGACCGTCGCCAACTACCGACAGACCGTCCTTCTCGCCTTCCAGCAGGTCGAGGATTCTCTGGCCTCACTGCGCATTCTCACCGCGCAGATCGAGCAGCAGGACCTGGCCGTCCAGTCCGCGCAGCACAGCCTCGATCTTGCCATCACGCGCTACCGGCTCGGCATCGATCCGTATCTCAACGTGATCACCGCCGAAACCACGCTGTTCGCCAACCAGCAGACCGCGGTCAACCTCCGCGCCCAGCAGATGAACGCCAGCGTCTCGCTCATCGAATCGCTCGGCGGCGGCTGGTCCCGCTCGCAACTCCCCACCCCCTCTCAACTCACCTGGGGTAAACCCACCCCCGGCCCTGGCTCGCCGGGCCAGCCGGCCTCCGGCACCGCCGCGCCTTCGCAACAACCAACCACCCCGCCCCCGCAACCGAAGTAAGCGGCGGCAAGTCGTTTAAAAACGTACCGAGAAATTTCTGGAGGCCAGAGGCTTGGGGTTGGGACCTGGAACTTTCGTGTGGCCGAGGGCGGAAGCGAAGAAAAAGTGAATCTGAAAGGGCGTTTGAGTTGCGAGTAGAAATTCGTCCACGCTTTGTTTTCTAGAGGTTGCGGCGATTTCTATTAAAGGCTTGTTGCGATTAACAATTTTTGTCATCGCCATTTGTTCGGCTCTGAGACCACCGCCCTGGTCCGGGCTCACATTACCTCGCTCGCTTCAGCTTCGTGCACGACGCCACGCTCCTGTACTACCTTAGCCGTCGGTTCCCGCCGGGTGTCCAACGACGGGCCTCCGTTTCGCCGTCGCGCGACCGCCTGGCGTCCGGTCAATTTTGCTGCACGCGAAAACAAGGCACGGTAGCACGGAATCTATGTAATTGGTAGGTACAATTATAAGATAGTACTACTAGGACCAGGGCGACATCGGAGAGCGACGTTCAAGCGTGCGTGCTCCTCCCCATCCCGACCCCCACGTAAGTTAGGGTCTCCCAAGAAAATTTGCGGGGGTGGCGCACGCTTGTGCGGGAATCAGCGGGAGCGAGTTGCCATTCCCCAGAACCAGCCGAACCCAAAGGATGCTTTACCCGCCGTGGACCAACTGTCCGGCGCACCACGGGATAGTGACAAAAACCGAAGCCCCACCCTCACACACCGAGGGTTGGGCACCCGAGAAATCAAAACCGAAACTCGGGGGCACCCGGCGAGATTATGGCCCAAGCCTATAAGCGGCAACGTGGGTTATCGAGACCGCTGCAGTCGAGACCTCTACACTCGGGACCGCTAGAGTCGAGGCGGCTACAGAGTACAATCAAGTGGACGGAGGCGTGTGCGGATGGAAGAGAGAAACGTCACCTGTTGGGAGGAGTTCATCAAAGGGCTAGAGGAGATTCGGAGGGAGCGTGCTAGCTCTGCCGACTACGTGCAAGATTCTCCCCTACTGTTTCGTGGTCAAGGCAGCTCGTGCTGGCAGCTTAGTACCACGCTAGAACGAAAGCGTGAACGGATGCTCTATAAGGACTACTATCGAATTATCGGCAAAATCAAACCACAGATTGAGACTCTGGTAGGCGGTGACTGGTCGATTCCTTCATACCCAGAGGTTGAACGCTTGGTCAAAGCATACGAGGAATTCAACAATATCTTGTGGGCCGGAGATCGCCCCGCGTACGCATACATGGCATACCTGCGACATCACGGCTTTCCGTCCCCGCTGCTCGACTGGAGCCGATCACCATACGTCGCAGCGTATTTTGCCTTTGCGGACGCCTGCAAGGACTCCGATGGGAAGGTATCAATTTTCGTTCTCTGCGAGCGCAATTTTAAGCTCTCAGGAAATCAGATGGACGTGGTTTACATCTTTGGTCCCTACGTCAAAGCACCTCGGCGGCACGTTTTGCAGCAGAGCCAGTATACTGTCTGCCTGAGCTTCCGCGATGAGTGGCGGTTTGAAAGTTATGATTCGGTGTTTGAGCAAGGGCATCGCCAGCAAGCGTTCTGTTGGAAGTTCACCATCCCCGTTACCGAACGACCGAAGGTTCTTGCTCTGCTCGACGAGCACAATCTCAATGCATTTTCCTTATTCGGTTCTGAAGAAAGCCTGATGGAGACTCTGGCAATCCGAGAGTTTGTCTAGAACCAGAGCTTCGCCTTGTGTATCTGTTCCCGCGAATTTGTCCTCTCCCCCTGCGGGCCATTTGATGGCGGGTGCGAACAGCGAGTAACTCTCCCTCCTATGTAATTTGCCCAAAAATTCGACTACTTGCCCAATAAATACGAAGAATGCCATGAGTGGTGGAAGAGACTCTCTTCAGGGGCTGAAGCCCGACGTTTACGGCGGCTTGAATGTCGGAGCTAAAGCTCCGACCTCCTAAACTGCAATTATGAGATGGCCATGGCTTCAGGTTTCGCGGTAGGCGTTGACTTACGTGTTGTGCCGAAAATCAGCGGGAGCGACTTGCGTTCCGCGGAACCAACCGATCCCAAAGGATGCTCCGCCGCCATCGCCTACGTTCTTCAGCGCAGCAGCCTTGGCCTTAGGTTTGAATGCATCGTTGCGGCCTTCAGCACAGCAGCGGTTGCCTTGAGTGTCTCGCATGCACCGCCAACCCTGCCGGGCTAAAGTCCCCGGCGCCACATTCAAGTCTTAAGCCCTCTCGTGAACGCCCGCTTGCACCGCCAACCCTGCCGGGCTAAAG
>Ga0209167_10000800_pt1 | contig 20722 bp, 17 predicted proteins | sample Coa_R1_9_FD_187154 | JGI IMG/M metagenome (GOLD analysis project Ga0209167, IMG submission 187154) | Surface soil microbial communities from Centralia Pennsylvania, which are recovering from an underground coalmine fire - Coalmine... | ecosystem: Environmental > Terrestrial > Soil >... | reverse complement strand
AAAGGCGTTCATGACGTCCTCCTGTGTGGTGGAATACCAGGAGCATACCGCCGTGAACGCCTCTCCGGGCAACCCTCATCCTCGGGCGAAGATGGGATATCAAGGGCGAAGCCCTTGGCTAGTTAGAAACTCGCGGGCGGAATTGAGTCGCGGAACTCCATAAACTCAAGACTGTTTTTCTCTGGAGTCCAACGCACGCACAGATCAACGGGCGATTTCAGCGGCTCCTTTCCTGTCTTCATGGCAATCACCGTCATGATGAGTCTCCACCGATGTACGGGGCTTTGGTCTCCCCTTGGCCACGTCAGCATGGAACTCGCGTGCTCTCCGATTCTGAAATCGCCGTCTTTTGGAATTGCAAACGTGAACTCGCGGGTAAAATCGCCCGGTTCCGTGGGCTCCAAAGTCGGACCCATCCCGCCGCGAAACAGGACGGATTCGCGCCATGACAATTGCGTCGCATCAAACGTCCTTTTGGCCGTCAGGACGATCTGAAAGTAATTCACGATTGATGGGCCGTTCAGAATTTTGCACGAGTAGTTGCCATTTGACGGGTAGATCCACAGTTCCTTTCCATCCTGGCTGCGGAGGTGAATCTCTGATGAGTATGTTCCTATGTCCGTCTCGCGCTTCGCGTCGTCTACTGTGTCCGGCGCGTTGGGTAGATCATCGTTTGATCTATCGGCTCGATTGTCTTCTGATCGGACAACCCGCACGAGACAGACCGCAAATCCGGCAAAAAACAAACTCAGAACGCCACCGCTCAACACTATCAGTAGCCGACCGTAAAGAGGCAGCGCGAGCCAGAGAGCAGTCAAGCCAGCCACGGCAAAGCCCACAGCCAACGCGATCCATTTCCACAGGCCAAGCGCATCCAAGAGCCCTTTAAGAGCTGCGAAGTGCCTGTAGGCATTCCACGCGGATCTAATTCGTTTACGCCACATTTCAATCGTTGCATCGAGGCACACCCCTGCGGTAAGATTTGAGTGCGCCCCAAACCGACATTAGAAAAGGCCCGCTGCCAGGCGGGCTTTTTCATTTACCGTACTGTGTCTTCAAGTCTACGCTAGAAGCTCGTCGATACTCCAGACGTGATCGGCGATCCCGGCTTCCATCGCGGGTGTCACACGCAAGGACTTGTGAACCCGGCAGAAATTGTAATACGTGTACCAGATCATCGCGGCGGCCCACTGATTCTCCCACTTGCGTCCGAAGGCGTTCGTTAGGCGCGTCCAGCGGCGCTGGCCCATGCGGAGGCTCAGATTACTTCGCTCGATGATCGAAGTGCAGATGCGGTCAGGATCGGGCGTCCCGCAAACTGGGACCACCTCCACGGACGCGACTTCGGCGGGAGAATACTTGCGCTCTCCGTCCGCCACGGCCCTATAGACCTTGATGAGCATGGCGTAGTCAATGTAATCGCCGAAGGTGTCCGGTATTGAAGTCTTGTACGGCGCGAAGCCGTCCGTGGTGATCTGAAACGAGGTGCCCGGCTTGATGGCATCGCGCAGACCTTCGATGAAGCTGTTCGTGGTGATTTGGTCCCGCTTGCCCATGGCGATATTAAGAACCAGCTTTGTGTTCCGTTCGATGGCAACGAACGTGTAGCAGTCGCCCAGGTTCTGATCGTCTTCGGGGCGCACGCGCCTTTCCTTCTTGCCCAGAAAACTCCACACTTCATCGCATTCAACGTCCCGAACGGCGATATTGCGGACGAATCGGCCCATGATCTTTTCGCACTTTTCGCCAGCGACCGTCAGGAGCTTCAGAATCGTATCGCGGTGGATATCTATAGTGCGTTCGACTGAACGAACAGAAGAACCTTCCAGGAGCATCCGAAGCGCGAGAAGAGCTTTTTCCATCGGAACCGTCATTGCGCCCAGCGGTTTTTCGTGGGCTTCGGTGTATGTCTTGCCGCACTTGCCGCAACGAAACCGGCGAAGGCCGTTGCGATGAGTGCCGAAGTTGGCACAGCGGATTTCGCATGTCGGGCAGGTGATTTTCACGGTCGCTTTGGCTACGGTTTCCATGCTCTAAATATACATCAACCGGTTGATGTTTTCAAGGAGAAAATGCGTTGATGACAAGTGATTTTTGAAGGGTTATAGTTGATGGTGCGGGCGGTGGGATTTGAACCCACAATCTCCGCCAGGAGCCGTGGCTTTAGAGGCCACTGCGTATTCCAGTTCCGCCACACCCGCAAATAGGAATGAGGGGAGCGATTCGAGAGACGCTCCCCTTTTGCGTTTGTGGTGGGCCTCGGATCTAGGTCATGCTTTTAGTTAAACCATTTACGGCGTAGCTTTCAATTGCAAATAAGTGAAACGACGCGGATCTTTAACTTTCACAAAAGCGGAAATTACGTGAGTGCAGGTGTTTCACAAAAACGGAAACAGCCACATCGCATCTATTTCCGCATGGGAATCCCGGCAGCGGCGAAGATCTTGGATACTGTTTTGCGGATTGTATCCGGGCTGTGCTTCGAGGTGGACATGCTTTTGTACCGTTCGTTGAAACAGTACTTACGCGCGGCCCATTCGTAGCGAAGTTTCAACGGACATGCCTTCTCGTCCGGCTGAACGACGCGAATGACAGCGCCAGTTTTAACTGCGTGTTTGATCTGCCGGTCAACGATTTTGACGAATGAATCGCAGTGTTCTTTAAACAGTTTGTCGGCCCTCTTTTGCCAATCGATCAGAGATTCCTGGAGTTCTTCAAAGATGGGGAGTTCAAAAGCCGGAAACTCATGCCTTATGTGGCTTTCCGACCGGACGATAAGCCCTCCCGGAAAGGTCGGCCACCGGTCCTGAGGTATCTTGAGCCGATGACATGCCTGGTACAGCAACGCGCGGTGAATATCCCGCAGTTCCCGTGGCATCAGATGAGTTGGAATATATCGAGGAAATCGGATGTTCTGTTCGAAGAGAGTTCCCAAAACAACGTCCCCTTGCGCCAACACGCGCAGAGGGCTACGATGAGGGTGTCTAGTCTTCACCGAAGAGCCCCGGCCATCGCGCCGGGCTTTTCATTTTGAAGAGACAATTGTAACGAATGAAACAATACCGCAAGTTGCGAACCGTAAACGGAGTTGACGAGAAACTGTGCTCGTTCTGCGGAACATGGAAGCCGTTGGATGATTTTTCCCCTGGAGGAAAGAGTCATGAAGGGAGCGAGGGAGGACGCCACTGCCGATGTAGGCCGTGTTATAAATCCGAAAAGAAACGCCGAAAGGTTGAGATCAAAAGCGGCTAATCGGTTTTCTTGCGCGGACGACCGCCAGCCTTCGTCTTCCGCATGGCCGATATCCGTTTGAAGTAGTCCGGCCCTTTGCTGGCGAGAGTGGCCTTTCCGCCCTTCGCCCCGAGCGCGGCGGCGTCCGGTTCGTGCTTGGCGAGGTACTTAGACAGCAGAAGCGCGGCGTTCAGGGATTCGCGGGCGGATGCGATGGAGGGGTGTGGATCGGGGATCGTCGCCAGAACCAGATCGGCCTGGTTGACGAGACGATGCAGGGCTTTCAGGTCTTGCCGGGTGCGTGGGCTTGCCATAACCCCACGGTATCACGGAATCAAGCGGTTGCTGTTTGTGCCGAAAAACCGGATAAACGCACCTTTAGGACACTACCGCCCAAGCCGTGTCCAAGCCGTCGCGACCCGCACCACGAGCGTCCTGATCTCCGCGATACCGTGCAGCGCGGACCATTCCACCGGCCACGAAAATATTTCGTCCAACCAGCCCATTTCTTCGGCGTAGCCAAGGTTTTCGCCGAGCGCGCGAATCCGTGCCGCCAACCGGAGACTCGGTCGACAGTCGAACCGGCATGGAATGTGGAACGTTCGCCATAAGTCCAGGGAGTGGCAAAGTATCATGTCGATGCCGGGTTCGCCGGAGATCACAATCACGCGCCCGTCTCCCTGAGCGGGAACGGTGCGCAGGGCAGCCAGCCATATCGGGCCGAACGGAGAATCGCTCTCCGCCGCGCAATAAACGGCTATGCAACAGCGTGGATAGCCCAGCAGCCCGCCCGCCCAGCGGCCGAACTTCAAGACTCATCGGTCGACTCCGGTGACTGATTGCAAAACAGTATCTGCAATGTTATCCCAGTTTGACGGTGTGGATTGCGCGGTGATATTCTCAACCCAGCAAAGCGCGCGTGAATGAGGAGGACGTAATCGATGTGCCGGCGGGATTTGTTATCACTGAGTGCACTGGGAATGGGTGCGCTGGTAACGCTGGCCGCGATACCAATGGCTGGTCAGAACGCGGCAGCGACCTCGAAGACAACGCCCGCCAGGCCGGCGGCAGTGGCGAAGTCCGGAACCACGCTCAGGACAGCGTGGGGCGATCCCAATCTGCAGGGCACCTGGTTTGTGATGTATGACGTGCCGCTGGAACGGTCCGCGGCCAATGCCGGCAAGGAATTCCTGACCGACGCGGAAGTGGCGGCCGCCGACGAGCGGAAAGGTGTTAATCCCGGGCGCAATGCCCGCGCGGCAGACAGCACCCAGGATGTCAGCGGCGCCTATAACGCTGTTTTCAACTCAATTCTGAAAACAGGCAAGCGGACATCGATGATCATCGATCCGCCGGATGGGAAGATTCCTCCGCTGGTCTCAGGCGTGCCGGCGGGCAGGGGAGGCTTCGGTGCCGGCGGGGGGTTTGGCAGGGGCAGCAACGATAACCCGGAGACCATCGCGCAGAATCCGCGCTGTCTCGGCGTGCCGATGCCGTTCCTTCCGCTCAACACCGCTTTTGCCCAAGGCACGGTGATGCAGATCGTGCAGTCTCCGAAATCCATGGGAATTTACATGGAAGACGATCACGCCGGCGGCGGCAATCGCGTCATCTTCATGGATGGGCGCCCGCATCTTCCTTCAAAGATCAAGAGCTATCTGGGAGACTCGCGCGGACATTGGGAAGGGAACACGCTGGTAATCGAGACAACCAACTTCGATCAGGGCTTTCGTGGATCCAACCCCGATACGTACCGGATGATCGAACGTATCACGCGCGTGGACGCTAAAAACCTGCGCCGCGAGATCACGTTCGACGACCCGAAGACCTGGACGAAACCGTGGACCGTTCTCATTGAGATGGGGAGGGCCGACGACGATCGCCACATGATCTTCGATTCCGCGTGTCACGAGGGGAACTACGGCCTGACGAGCATTCTCGTCGGCGCCCGCAAGGACGACGAAGCCGCCGGGAAAAAATAGCAAAGGTACACGCGGCTTCAGCCGTGTTATTTTCGCGCCTTCCGGAACGCGGCTGAAGCCGCGTGTACCAACTACCCAATCCGATGACATGGCCGCTTCCGCTCGTTCTTCTGCTGTCCGCGGGCAGCGGCGCAGCGGCGCTGATCTACGAGATCGTCTGGTTCCAGGTCCTCGAACTGGCTATCGGTTCGACAGCCGTTTCGCTGGCCGTGGTTCTTGCCGCATTCATGGGGGGGACATGTCTCGGCAGCCTGATCGTGCCCCGCTTTGTCTCCACACGGGGCAGTCCCTTGCGGGTTTATGCCGGAATCGAGATTGGCATCGGTGTTTGCGGGCTCCTCGTTTTGCTCCTGATGCCGTCCGTGGGGACCGGACTCGTCGCCGCTGCGTGCCTTCTTCCTCCGACATTGCTGATGGGCATGACGCTTCCCGCTCTGGCGCGGCAAATCGAGGTTTCATCGCTCGGCTTCCTCTATGGCTGCAACATCGCCGGAGCGGTGGTGGGATGCCTGCTTTCCGGTTTCTATCTGTTGCGTGAATACGACGTGGCCACCGCGACACTCGCAGCCGCGGCAGTCAACGCGGCGGTTGCAGCAATTGCACTTGTACTTGCTGCCGTCTGTCCAAACAGACCAAAGTCCATGCCACGCGGCACTGTTGCGACGGGCCCCAGCTCGTGGACCGTCAACGCAGCGATCGCGCTGTCGGGGTTCTGCGCGTTAGCGGCCGAAGCCATATGGACGCGCATGCTCGGCCTGCTCCTCGGTGCATCCGTTTACGCGCTGTCCATTATCCTGGCGGTCTTCCTGACAGGTCTCGGGATTGGCACCGGCATCGGATCGCTGCTCTGTCGAAGCCTCGCCCGCCCGCGCCTGGCTTTGGGCTGGTGCCAATTGCTTCTTGCCGGCGCGATCGCATGGACCGCATACAATCTGGGCGCGTCATTGCCCTACTGGCCAATCAATCCGTCGCTCTCGCCGAACATCTGGTTCACCTTTCAACTCGACCTCGCCAGGGCGTGCTGGGCTCTGTTGCCACCGACGCTCCTCTGGGGCGCGAGTTTCCCGTTGGCGCTTGCGGCGACCTCAGTTACAGGACAGGATTCCGCCAGGTTATTCGCGCGCATCTACGCCTCCAACACACTGGGCGCCATAGCCGGCGCGCTCGCCGCGACCCTGCTCTTCATCGCGTGGGTGGGATCGCAGAGCGCCGAGCAATTGCTCATCGCGTTGTCGACCGCCGCCGCTCTGCTGCTTCTTCCGCCCAAGCCCACCAGGGCTTTAAGCTTTGCCCCGGGATTGCTCGCGGTAATTGCGGCTTGGCTTCTGATCTACAGCGTCCCGCCGCTGCCGAAACTGCTCGTCGCCTACGGCCGGTACGCCGCCACCTGGGTCGGTAAGGGGGAAGTCGTCTACGCGGGCGAAGGGAGGGACGCGCCGGTAGCAGTCTCGCGTTTTCCCAATAATGTCCTGACCTTCCACGTTGCCGGCAAAATCCAGGCTTCGAACGTTCCGCGCGACATGCGGCTTCAGCGAATGTTGGGGCACCTCACGACTCTCACGACGGACCACCCCCGCTCCGTCCTTGTTATAGGCTGCGGCGCGGGAATCACGGCAGGGGCCGTTTCCATCGATCCGCGAGTCGAACGCGTGACCATCGTGGAGATAGAAAAACTCGTGCCGCAGGCCGCCTCGACATGGTTCGGCGAACCGAACTTCAACGTCATTCACAATTCAAAGGTTCGGCTGCGCATCGACGACGGCCGCCACTACCTTTTGAGAACGAAGGAACGGTTCGACGGGATCACAGTCGATCCACTCGACCCCTGGGTGAAAGGCGCAGCGAACTTGTACACAAAGGAATTCCTCGACGCGATGAAGCAGCATCTCAATCCGGGCGGCGTCGTGACAATGTACATCCAGTTGTTCGAAACGAATGAGGAAGCGGTCAAGAGCGCGGTCGCGACGTTCTTCGACGTCTTTCCGAACGGCACCATCTGGGGCAATACCTACGAAGGTCGCGGCCACGACATGGTGCTGCTCGGGCAGGTCGCGCCGCTTCGCATCGATCTCGAAGACATGGAGCGGCGCATGGGCTATCGCGGCAGCGTTAGTAGTGCGAGTGAAATACCGCAATCGCTCGCCGAGATCGGCATGAACTCTCCGGAGGAGCTGTTCGCGACATACGCGGGCCGCAGGTCCGATCTGACGCAATGGCTCAGAGGCGCAGCGATCAACCGCGATCGCAACCTGCGCATGCAGTACCTGGCTGGTATCGGGCAGGACCTCGATGACAGCGCCGCCATCTACGCCGGCATGCTGGCTTCCAGGCGTTTCCCCGAGGATCTCTTCACCGGCACCGAGGGCCGAGTCGACTTTTTGCGCGATGCCGTCCGCCGCTCTTCAGCCGGGCGCAGATAATCGATTTATAGCCAGGCTCGACGGAGGCCTGTTCTCTGCGACGAATTTCCCTCTCGTCACATATATAGTTTTCGCCTGGAACTGGGAGCATCCGTCGGAGAACTGACCGGGCCCGCCATCACCGGGTTTGCGTTCCTCCGGCGTTCCGGATTATGCAAAGCTGTTACTTGGCGATGAGCAAACGTGCGGCACTTGCCATATTTCTCTTTTGCGTTCAGATCGCCGACGGGCAGAGCGTTGGCAGGGCAACCCGTAAGGTGCCCGGCACGAACAAGCCTGCGTGCCCGGTTGGCGCAATCTGCTTCACGGGCGAAGTCTCTGAAGGGCAGGAATTTCGCAAATCGCTGAATTCGGATCTGGAATTTGTGCTCGAACCTGGCTGGAGCATCGCCGTCGTTCCGAAGCGGCCGGAGGGCGACTGCCAGGAATTCGCCTCCGTAGTCAACGCTCCCTACCGGGCTCATCGGGATCTCGACATCGACGCAAGCTATGAATGGACGGCGGAGCAGGAGGTTTCCTCTTCGCCACGCGAGTTTCGTTTCGTAACGAATTGCGCCGACTACCGGATTGAGGATGAGCGGCTCGGCATCGTACTCTGGCCCTATACGGCAACGCCACGGAAGGTCCAGGAGGCGATGGCGAAGCTGGGGATCTCGCCGCTGGGGAAGGGCCGCCTCTGGATCACCGATTCCAGAATCGGCCACGCAAACGACACTCCCGGTGAAAAGCCCGGCAGGATCGAGTGGATGAAGTTCAGTGTCGAAATCGTTCTGCCGGGAAGTAAGTGAACCGGGCTTACCTTTTCCCTGGTTGCCCGAGCGCCGCCTCAGTCCGCCCGCATGTATCCGGCCAGCCTTCGTGGCACGCCAGCGCATACAACGCTGACGGCTCGCGTTCGCGGATCTCCCCCTTGCTGCCCTGCAGGATGACCGGATAATCCTCGATTGTCGGAGGCGCGGCTGCAAACGAGCCGGTGCCGCCGGTCAACGTACTCAGGTTCCGGCAGGCCGCTTGAAATCCAAGCTCGCATCCATTCCTGAAAGGTTTCGCAGCTTCGGCGCGATCGAGCCTGCGAGCATCCTCACCGGACCGCGAGAGCGCAATATCAAGCAGGCCGGCTTCATTGCACGACCAGGCCGATCCCCGATTACAGTCGCTTAACTGCAGGTCGGCGAGATACGGGCATGCATACCGCCGTCCGTCCTGGCAGGCCTGCCGCCAAAAAGGCAGCCATTGGCCCGGATGGCTGTCGCCAACCCCCTGCGTGGCGCTCAGGATCGCAAATACCATCGCCCAGCCGGACATATACGCCAGGTTGCGCTGCTGGGGCTTCAGCATTCGGCCGAGCGCCGCCGGATCTAATCCACTGAGCCACCTCGAGCGCGCCGCGCTGTCGATTGCCTTGGCCGACAGGTTCAACAGCGGTACCTGAAGCAGCTTGTCATAGAAAGTCGGCATCCCCATACTGCCCAGTAGTTGATACAACGCGCAGGTGCTCAGCCCGTAGAGCGTGCCGTGTACGATGCGCCCCAGCTCGGTCCGCGGCGAAGTGGACGGATCGTTAAACAGCAGATGCATCCCCAGGAACACCGCAATCGGAATATACGAATCGTAGAAAAAATAGATGCCAGTCGCGGCGAAATAGAGACGTCCGAAGAGCCAGGTCGCGACCACGGCCGACATCGTCATCGAAGTCACGCCGAAGAAGAATTGCCCCGGAAGCCCGATGAGAAACAGGAACAGGTACATATGCGGAGGGTAGAATTGCGTAGCCGCAATCTGCTGGCCCCACGTGATGCCGCTTGCGCCGGTGGCGAGCAGAACCAGCGAAAATACGGCCAGCGGAAACGAAGATGGATTGAAGATGTGCACGCGCCGGCCTTCCCTGGTCCAGCGAATCAGATCCTTCGCGGCCAACCCAAGCGCCACCATTGCGAACTGCAGCCAGAAATAGTCCGGCTTGAACCAGAGGAACAAATTGATGCTGAAGATGACGGGAAACGGAGCGAATCCGAGCGTGTAGTCGTCGCGCCGCGACCAGCCGAGCAGCATGTCGAACGCGTACGCGAAAAACAATTGAGCGACGATCAGCGGGATGAACGCGTATACCGGGGGCCAATACCATCCCCAATACAAGAGCGCGGAGCCCTGTGCGCAGGCTTGCAGGTAGTGCTGCTTCCGCGGAACGAACTCCAGCGTGAGGGCACGCGCGCTGCGCCGGACACGGAAGAAAAGTGCCGCCGTCCATCCGCACAGCACAAACGCCGCACCCAGAAATCCCGCCAGCAGCTTCGGATTCCCTCTGACTGGAGGAAAGAGCGCGAGTCCGGCAAGACCGAGCGTGAACACCAGCGGAAGGAGTGCCCTTTTTTCAGCCGGGCGGGACATCAGTGAGCGGCGGGTGGTGCGGGTTGCGCTCCGGGGGGTGCTCCGGGTGCCGCTCCAGGTGCCGCTCCGCCACGTCCCGGCGGACCGGGAGGAGGTTTGAATGTGCTGAGATACGCGACCACATCCGTCACTTCCTGCGCTGTGAGCCTGTCCTTGAACGACGGCATCGGCGAGTTGGTCTCGAAGGCGTATTCCCGCAGGTCCGCTTTCTGGAAAGAGAGCAGCCGCTCCGTCTTATCGATCATCTGAAGGCTGAAGGTGTCTTCGTTGAGAAGCCGTCCGATGGTAATTGTCCCATTCTTCGAAACTACCCGAATGATCCGATTCGCTGGAGCGATTTCCGCACTGGGATCGAGGATCGACGTTTCGAGCTGCTCCGGACTCCGTCCGCCAACTTCGCTCAGGTCGGGCCCGAAATGGGAGCCACTCCCTTTGATCCGATGGCAATTCGTGCAGCCGCCTTTGCCCTCGAAAATTGCCTTGCCGTTCGCCGGGTCGCCGCTCGGTTGTGCCGGCAGCGTTCCTGCCGCCAAAACCAAAGTCAGCACCCCGATTGCCCGCATCGCAGAACCATCTTATTCTATGGAACATGCCCCTGCGCTTGCTCCTCCTGATTTCTGCCATGGGAACTCTTTGGGGTCAGGGCGTCACTTTTGATCGCATCCTTCACGCCGATCGCGAACCCCAAAATTGGCTCACCTACTCGGGGACGGTCAACGGCCAGCGTTACAGCCCGCTGACCCAGATCACCCCCGGCAATGTAAAGAACCTGGAGCTGCAATGGGTCTGGCAGGCACGCTCGCTCGAGAAGTTCGAGGCCACGGCGCTGGTGGTGGATGGCGTTCTGTACACCATCCAGGCGCCCAACGATGTATATGCGCTGGATGCCGCCACGGGCCGCATTTTCTGGAGCCTGGCTTACACGCCCGCGCCCGAAGCGCGCGTCTGCTGCGGCCGCGTGAATCGCGGACTGGCCATCCTTGGCGACACGCTTTACATGGGAACGCTCGACGCTCACCTCCTGGCGATCGACGCCAGGAACGGGAAGATTCTCTGGAACACCACCGTCGGTAACGCCCTCACCGACCGCTATGCCATCACCCACGCGCCGCTGATCGTCAAGGACAAAGTAATTGTCGGCACGGCAGGTGGCGACGGCCCCATCCGCGGCTACATCGCGGCTTTCGACGCGAAGACCGGAAAGGAAGTCTGGCGCTTCTACACCATCCCCGGGCCGGGCGAGCCGGGCCATGAAACCTGGTCGGGCGAGTCGTGGAAGACCGGCGGCGCCGCGATCTGGAACGTCGGAGCCTACGACCCGGACACCAACCTCACCTACTGGGGCATCGGCAATCCGGCGCCGGATACCAATGGCGACGTCCGCCTCGGCGACAACCTTTACAGCGACTGCGTCGTAGCGCTGGACGCGGACACCGGGCAGCTGAAGTGGTACTACCAGTTCACGCCCCATGACACGATGGACTACGACTCGACGCAGGTTCCCGTATTGGCTGACATCGAGTTCCAGGGCCGCCCACGCAAGGTCATGATGTGGGCCAACCGCAATGGAGTGTTCTACGTTCTCGACCGGACCACCGGTCAATTCCTGCTCGGCAAGCCTTTCGTCAATGCGAACTGGTTAACCGGCTTCGATGAGAAGGGCCGTCCCATGCGCACGCCGGGACTACAGGACAGCGCAGTGCCGGTGCTGGTTCAACCCAACGGCTTGGGCGGGACCAACTGGTATCCACCCTCATTCAGCCCGCGCACCGGCTTGTTTTACATCCCCGGCTGGGAGAACAGCGGCACCATGGTGGCCAAAAATGGAGGATTCGGCCGCGCCACCGGTAACACCCCCATGGCGCAGCCAAATCTGATACCGAACTTCAAGACCGAGGCGGAAGGCTTCGGAATCGTCCGCGCTTTCGATCCGAAGACGGGCGAGAAACGGTGGGAGTACAAGATGACCGACATCACTTGGGCCGGCGTGCTTTCGACGGCGTCGGATCTTGTCTTCAGCGGCGGGCGCGAAGGCTATTTCTATGCGCTGGAGGCGAGGAACGGAAACCTGCTGTGGAAGGCGTCACTGGGCGGCCAGGTAAACAGCGGGCCGATGAGCTACATGGTGAATAATCGTCAATACATCGCCGTGGCCGCGGGCAGCGCTCTGTTCGTCTACGCGCTCCGGCAATAGCTGCGAACCGGGCGCGAATGGCCGAGACAGAGGCTCTGGACAAAAAGCTCTTGGGTTTGGCCTGCTTTCCAAACCCGTCGAATTCGACGGGATTAATGGCCGCGTTAATCCGTAAGCCGCGTTGACATTCCGCACCGGACCGGGCGTGATTGTAAACCGAAATGTGTACCTCCGAAAAACATGCAATGGGAGTCACAACCGCGCCGCGCTATGTCGGATTCCGGCTCTTCCTTTGATTCGTGTCGACACGAGTTTTTGACGAGTCCAAAACCGGGGCAGGCGTTTGCCGAAGTGGGCTTCCCGCCCTCGTGTCCGACATTTTGACCAGCCCGTAGCTGGGAGTTTGTTCTTCAGGTCGATCTTGCGACAATGGATGACATCTGGACAGAGGAGTGGCGAAAAGCCATGCACATCGAAATCCATGACGCGGCCCTGGAGGCCAGAATACAGAAGCAGATTCACGCGACCGGCTCCGCGAGTGCGGAGGAGGCTTTGTTGCATCTCCTTGAAACGCAGGAGGAGCAGGATCGGTGGCTGATCGACAACCGAGACGCAATCAATGCAAAAATTCGACATGGCATCGCGCAACTCGACCGGGGTGAGGGCATACCTGAAGACGAGCTGGACGGTTACCTGACGGAGCAAAAAGCAAAGTCCGATTAAATGCGGCGCTATATTCTCGCGCCTGAAGCCGCGCTCGATCTCGTGGAAATCTGGCGCTATCTGAGGAACAAAGCCAATGTCGAAATTGCCGAGCGGGTCGAACGGGCCATTCGGGAGAAGATCGTTTTTCTGGCAAGCATGCCCGGAGCCGGGCACTGGCGCAGAGACTTGACTGATGAGCCCGTCAGGTTCTTCGCGGTCTATTCATTTCTGATCGTTTACCGGCCTGAAACGAAGCCGTTGCAGGTGGTGGCCATTCTCCACGGGAGCCGGGAAGTAGAACGCGTTCTCTCCACACGGATCTGATCGCACGACGATATGAGGAAGCGTGGCTATTTCGACACAAAGTCACCCGAACATCGGAAAACTACGGATAAATCGACGGCTTCGGGTTCCTGAATCGCGCTGCACGCGACACTTCCGCGGAATCGTTACCCGGTCGTAAGCGCTCTGTCAGCGCAACCACTTCGATATAATCTTGTTCGTCATGCACCGCCTCTCCGGGACCACCTCTTTCGCGATCGCCGGCGCGGTCCTGCTGACCCTCTGCCTGAACCCGCTCAGCGCCCAGTCCGGCGCTACTCAGTCCAACCCAGCCGCCCAGTCGGCTCTCCTCGATAAATACTGCGTAACCTGCCACAACGATAAGCTCCGCACCGGTGGCCTTTCGCTCCAGGCCGCTAACCTTAACGAGGTTCCAAAGAACGCCGAAACCTGGGAAAAAGTCATCCGCAAACTGCACGTCAGCGCCATGCCGCCCCAAGGCTTGCCCCGGCCGGACAAGCCCGCTTTGGATAGCCTCACCGCCTTTCTCGAAACCTCCATCGATAGCGCCGCGGCCGCCAACCCCAATCCGGGACGCGCCACAATGCACCGTCTGAACCGCGCCGAATACGCCAATGCCGTTCACGATCTTCTCGGCCTCGATATCGATGCAACGGCGCTCCTGCCAGCCGACGACGAAAGCAGCGGCTTCGACAATATTGCCGATGTGCTGAGGGTGTCGCCATCCCTCATGGAGCGCTATTTGTCGGCCTCCTGGAACATCAGCCGCCTCGCGGTCGGCAACACCTCGATCACTCCTGCGACCGCTGTTTATCGGGTTCGACCGGACCTCTCCCAGGACCAGCACATCGACGGGTTGCCGCTCGGGACGCGCGGAGGAATCCTGGTGAAGCACAACTTCCCCGTCGACGGCGAGTACATCATCAAAGTCCGCCTCTGGCGAAATACCTTCGACCTTATGCGCGGCATGGAAGACCCGCATCAGATCGAAATGAGCCTCGATGGAGCCAGACTTCGCCTGGTAGCAGCGGGCGGCAAAGATGACTTCGTCCGAATGGCCCAAAATCCAGGCGATTTCGGCGCCGATCTCGACCAGCGCCTGACCGTGAAGATCCCGGTCAAGGCCGGCGAGCACACCGTTTCGGCCACCACGATCCTCAGAAGTGAGGCCGAGAAGGACGATCTCATCACACCGTTTCTGCGTACGACAGTCGACGGCTTGGATATTACCGGCGACCCTTCGGTGGACCGCGTCAGCATCGAAGGCCCGTTCGGCGAAAAGAGCGCCGGGAACACCGCGTCACGCCGCAAAATATTTGTTTGCCGGCCCACCGGTGAGGCGGATGAGTTGCCCTGTGCGCGCAAAATCGTTTCGACACTGGCGGGCCGCGCTTACCGTCATCCGGTGAAGGAAAGCGATCTCGAATCCCTGCTCAGCTTCTACCAGCACGGCCGGAACAAAGGCGGCTTTGACGCGGGCATCGAATCGGCGATTCAACTTGTTCTCGCCAGCCCCGAGTTTCTCTTCCGCTTTGAGCCCGATCCGCCTAACGTCGCCGCGAACGCGATGTACCGCGTCGACGACATGGAGTTGGCCTCGCGCCTGTCCTTCTTCCTCTGGAGCACCATCCCCGACGACCAATTGCTGAATCTTGCCGCTCAGGGCAAATTGAAAGATCCCGCCATCCTGGAACAGCAGGTGAAACGCATGCTGGCGGATCAGCGGTCTTCGGCCTTCGTCGACAACTTCGCCGAGCAGTGGCTTTTCCTGCGCAATCTGAAAACCTCCGCGCCCAACCTCGACGCGTTCCCCGACTTCGACGACAATCTGCGCGAAGCCATGAAGGAAGAAACGAAACTGTTCTTCTCCAGCGTCATGCACGAAGACCGCAACGTGATGGATCTGCTGACCGCCGATTATACGTTCGTGAACGAACGGCTGGCGCGTCACTACGGAATTCCAAATGTGTATGGCAGCCAATTCCGCCGCATCAAAATTACGGACGACAACCGGCGCGGGCTCCTGGGACAAGCCAGCATTCTGACCATCACCGCCTATCCCAACCGAACGTCTCCGGTGCAGCGCGGCAAGTGGGTTCTGGCCAACATACTGGGCACTCCGGCTACGCCGCCTCCGCCGAATGTGCCGGCGCTGACGGAAAACAGTGAAGGGGCCGCGCCGAAGTCGGTGCGGGAGCGTATGGAAGCGCATCGCGCCGACGCCGTTTGCGCCGGTTGCCATAAAATAATGGACCCGATCGGTTTCTCTCTCGAGAATTTCGATGCCATCGGGCGCTGGCGGACGTCCGACGATGGCGTGCGAATCGATCCCTCCGGCACGCTCTTTACGGGCGCGAAGATCGACGGCGTCGTGGGACTGCGGAATATGCTCACTGCCCGTCCGGAAACTTTCGTCGGCGTCATGACGGAAAAGATGCTGACCTATGCATTGGGCCGCGGATTGGAGTATTACGACATGCCCGCCGTCCGCAAAATCGTCCGCGATTCGGGAAGCCAGGATTTTCGGTTCTCGTCCCTGATAATGGGAATTGTAAAGAGCACGCCGTTTGAGATGAAAGTTAAAAAATCGCAGCCAGGCAATACGACGGTCGCACTTAAGGAGCCCCAATGACATTCATCACCAAAAAACATCTGCCGCGCAGGACATTCCTCCGGGGTATGGGCGTGTCTATGGCGCTGCCGCTGCTCGACTCCATGGTTGCGGCGCAAACGCCGTTGGCGAAGACGGCCGCCAAACCGCAAGTCCGCCTCGGACTCTGCTTCATCCCGCACGGCGCGGTGATGTCCAACTGGACTCCCATCGGCGACGGCACGAATTTCGAGATGTCGCGAACGCTCATGCCTCTTGCGCCCTACCGCGATCAGCTCGTTGTAGTGAGCGGACTGGCGCACAAGAATGCCGCGCCGGCAGGCCCCGGCGATAACGGCGGCGACCACACCCGGTCCCCAACCGTATTTTTGAGCGGCGTGCATCCCAAGCGAACCGACGGCGCCGATATCCGCGCCGGCGTCACCATCGATCAAATGGCCGCTCTGAAGATGGGCCAGGATACACCGCTCCCCTCACTCGAACTTGCTACCGAGGATTACAGCGGCCTCGTCGGCTCATGCGATGTAGGTTTCAGCTGTGCGTACATGAACACCATTTCCTGGCGCACGCCCACCACTCCGCTTCCGATGGAAATCAACCCACGAGTCGTCTTCGACCGGTTGTTCGGCGATGGCGCCACAGCCGAGGAGCGCCTCGACCGCATCAAGCAGGAGCAAAGCATTCTGGACGCCGTAACCGGCCAGGTGCGGCGTCTCGAAGGCAACCTTCCCGCGAACGATCGCAATCGCGTGGCGGAATATCTGGACACCGTTCGCGAAATCGAGCGGCGCATTCAACTCGCCGAAAAGCAGAACGCCAATTCGACCCTGGCGGTCCCGGCATCCCCCAGTGGCATTCCCGACGATCACCAGACCCACACTCACCTGATGTTCGATCTGATGGCCCTGTCTTTCCAAGCCGATATCACCCGCGTGTCCGCATTCATGATGGCGCGCGAAGTGAGCTACCGGACCTTCCCGATGTTGGGCATCTCCGAAGGTTTCCATCCGGCGTCGCACCACCAGAACAATAAAGAGCGGCTGGAGAACCTGACGAAGATCAACACCTACCACGTGAGCCTTGTGGCCCATCTGCTCGAGCGCCTGAAGGCCACGCCGGATGGCGACGGCAACCTGCTCGATCACTCCCTGATCCTTTATGGCAGCGGCATGAGCAACAGCAACGTGCACAATCACTCGCCTCTGCCGGTGTTCCTCGCCGGCGGAGCCGCCGGCCGGATGAAGGGCGGGCGTCACCTGAAGAATCCGGACGAGACGCCGATGGCGAACCTGCTCCTGTCGATCCTGGACAAAGCCGAATGCCCGCAGGAAAGCATCGGCGACAGCACCGGCCTGCTCTCGGAAGTGTAACCATGACCAGATACACTTTTGCAATCCTACTGATGGCTGGCTTGGGCCTCGCGCAAGCGGGCTATGGCGCCGGCTCTGAATTAGCCGATGCCGCGCAGAATCGCGACATGGACGCGCTGCGGACGCTGGTGAAGCAGCACGCCAATATGAACACGCCCCAGCCGGACGGCACCACGGCACTCCACTGGGCCGCGCACTGGAACGATCTCGATGCCGTGAAGTTACTGATCGGAGCGGGAGCTGACGCCAAAGCGGCCAATCGCTACGGGGCAACCCCGCTCTCCGAAGGCGTGGTCCTCGGGAGCGCAGCCATGGTAGAAGCGCTGCTGACCGCGGGCGCGGATCCGAAAACTCTAACCACCTCCGGAGGCGAGACGGTCCTGATGACAGCCGCGCGCGCCGGCAATCTCGACGCGGTCAAAGTTCTGCTCAGCCATGGCGCGGACGTGAACGCCAAAGAGAACTATCGCGGACAGACGGCACTGATGTGGGCCGCCGCGGAACGCCATCCGGACGTTGTCAAAGTCCTTCTGGAACATGGCGCGGATTGGAAGATCCTCTCGAAGGATCGGGACACCAAAATCCCCAAGCTCAGCGCCGCTTCCTCGGTTTCACCGATGTCCCGCGGAGGTTTGGCGGCCTTTCATTTCGCGGCGCGCGCGGGCGATATCGAGTCGGCAAAGGAGATCCTGCAGGCCGGCGGCGACATCAATCAGCTGGACGTTGACGGAACCACAGGGCTCGCCGTCTCCATCATGAACCAGCACTACACATTTGCGAAATTCCTGCTGGACCTGGGCGCCGATCCCAATCTCGCCGATGAGAAGGGGCGAGCCGCCTTGTACGCCGCCATCGACGTTCGCAACGAGGACTATTCCGCCATGCCCGCGCGCAAGGGCGACGATCCGATGCCCAGCATCGAAATCGTCAAAGCGCTTCTCGCCCGCGGCGCCGACCCCAACGTCCGGTTAAAGAAGTTTCTGCCCGGCCGGAGCGGTATGGATTTCGGCGACACGACCTTGGACGAGGGCGCCACGCCCCTGATGCGCGCCGCCCGCGCCGGTGATGCGGCGGTGATGCGCATTCTGCTGGCTAAAGGAGCGGATCCGAAGCTGACCACCAGGGACGGCAGTACGGCGTTTATGTTCGCCGCGGGCGTCGGCTATCGCGACAAGAACACGCGCGGCGCCGAAAACGAAGCGCTGGAAGCCGTGAAAGTCGCGTTCGATCAGCACCCCGATATCAACCAAACCAATAACCAGGGGGAGACGGCGCTGCACGGCGCGGCCCTCAGGGGTGCAGACAGCATCGTCCAATTTTTGGTGGATCACGGCGCAAAGCTCGACATGAAAACGAAGCGCCAATTCACACCGCTCGACGTTGCCATGGGAAAGAGCATCGTCGGCCAGCTCCCCGTCCCGCACGACAGCACCGTAGCCCTTATCCGCAAGCTCGGCGGCCAGGAAGGCGCGGAACTGAAAGTCGCAAAAAACGACTAAACTATCTTCTGTGGGGCAGGATGGTATCCTGCGGCGGGTTGGCAACCCGCCCTCCAAATTCGGGCTATCCGCGCCGCACGCTGCCGGGAATCGCGCGAAGGTATTGCTTCGGCAAGGCCACCTGCACTCCCAAACTCTGCGCGGCACGCACGGGAAAATAAGGATCGCGCAGGAATTCGCGCGCCAGAAGGATAAGGTCTGCCCGCCCCGACTGCACGATCGACTCCGCCTGTTCCGGAGTCGTGATCAGGCCGACCGCCCCAGTAAGCAGCCCCGTTTCCCGCCGAATGCGCTCCGCAAATGCGACTTGATAACCCGGCTCAACAGGGATCTTCGCGCCAGCGACATTGCCCCCGGAAGAACAGTCGATCAGATCCACACCGAGAGGCTTCACGCGATGCCCCAGTTCCACGGAGTCGTCAATCGTCCATCCGCCTTCGGCCCATTCCGTGGCGGAAATTCGCAGGAATAACGGCACCGCCGGTCCGATCTGCTGCCGCACCGCTTTCGCGATCTCAAGCACAAACCGCACGCGGTTTTCGAAACGACCGCCATACTCATCGGTACGGAAGTTCGACAGCGGAGAAAGAAACTGGTTGATCAAATAGCCGTGGGCGCCATGAATCTCGATCACCTCGAATCCGGCGTCGAGCGACCGCTGCGCAGCGGCGGCAAATGCCTCAACCACACGCCCGATATCGGCCGTCGTCAACTCACGCGGAACCGGACCTCCCTCCAGAAAAGGTACCGCACTCGGGGCCACCACCTGCCACCCGCCCGGCTCTCCCGACGCAACGGCAGCCCCGCCATCCCACGGTGCGCGAGTGCTCGCTTTGCGCCCGGCGTGCGCCAACTGGATACCCGGTATCGAACCCTGGCCCTTGATGAACGAAGCGATGCGTTTCAGAAACTCGATATGCTCGTTCTTCCAGATGCCCAGGTCGGGCATGGTAATACGGCCATCCGCTTCGACGGCGGTCGCCTCCGTCATAACCAGGCCGGCGCCCCCGACCGCCCGGCAGCCCAAATGAACCAAGTGCCAGTCGTTCGCGAAGCCGTCCTCGCTGGAGTACTCGCACATCGGCGAAACCGCAATTCGATTGGGCAGGGTGACTTCGCGAATGGTCAGCGGAGTGAACAGCGCCGGATTGTTTGTCATGACTCTCCTATTCTGGAGGATGACATCCGTGAAAAAATCGCGACGGTCGTTTCTAAGTCGAATCGTAAGGCTGCTCGTCTTCGCGGTCATTGCGTTCTACGCCTTCGTAACCCTGACCCTTTTGCTCTTGCGCAAGGTGAATCCGCCCACGACCGCAGTCCAGATTCAACGCCGCCTTGAATCTCAGACACGTGGAAAGCCTTATCGCAAGGTCCAGGTTTTCGAGCCGCTCGGCCGGATCTCCGCCGATCTGCAACATGCAGTCGTGGCCGCCGAGGATGCCCGCTTCTATCAGCATCATGGATTCGATTGGAACCAGGTCCAGATCGCGGTCCAGGACGATCTTGATCGCGGAAAGAGCCGTGGCGCGTCGACGATCACCCAGCAACTGATCAAGAACTTGTTTCTCACCACCAGCCGCTCCTGGATCAGGAAAGGCATCGAATTCACGATTGTTCCGATAACCGAACTCCTGCTTTCGAAGAAACGCATCCTCGAGCTGTATCTGAATGTAATCGAGTGGGGCCCGGGCATTTACGGCGCTGAAGCTGCAGCCGATCACTATTACCACGCACCGGCCACCCGAATCACGCGCGACCAGGGTATCGAGCTCGCGTCCATCCTTCCTGCGCCCCTTCGACGGAAGCCAGGACGCCTCACCGAGTACGACCGCATCATTTCAGACCGAATGGCTCAAATGGGCTGGTGACGCCGAATCAAAGCCACATACTTCCGCGCGAGGTCCTCGATCGCCGCCATATCGCCGCGCTTCAGCATTTCCGCCGGCATCAACTCGCCGCCAATCCCCAGCGCCGACGCCCCGGCTTCCAGGAACTGCACGGCGGTCTGCAGATTCACGCCGCCGGTAGGCACCATGGGAATCTGCGGAAACGCCGCCTTGAGAGCCTTGATGTGTGCCG
>Ga0209167_10000799_pt1 | contig 20730 bp, 23 predicted proteins | sample Coa_R1_9_FD_187154 | JGI IMG/M metagenome (GOLD analysis project Ga0209167, IMG submission 187154) | Surface soil microbial communities from Centralia Pennsylvania, which are recovering from an underground coalmine fire - Coalmine... | ecosystem: Environmental > Terrestrial > Soil >... | reverse complement strand
CGCATGGGGCAGCGACTTGCGCAGGCCTTCGACAATATCTTCGCGGCTGGCGTAGGCGAACCGCTCGCTTCCCTGTTTTGATTCGTCCACGCCGTAGCGATCCGAGACCTGCGCCATGGGAGGAACGTTCGATGTATCCAGCTCGTTCAGCCGGTCCACGTATTCGAGAATCGAATTGAGATCGCGCACCATGGAGACGCGCTCGTCGGCCGTCAGTTCCAGATTGGCAAGATCGGCCACGTAGCCCACGTCTTTTTCAGAAACTTTCATAGGAGTTTATTTCTTTAGCTCGAACCCGAGCCCGCCCCGATCACAAACTCGATGCGCCGCACCTGTTCCGCCGTGTAACGGTTGATGGTTGCCAGATAGCGCGGAGCCAGTGACTGCAATTCGGCCCGCCAGCCCGCGTCAGAAACTTCCACGCGCAGCACGCCCGCTTCAAAGCCGAGTGCACGCGTACGCTGCGCCACTGCTGACCCGCAAACCACCGGCCAGGCCAGCACCGGCCCCTCCGCCTTCGGAGCCTGCCGGATGGATTGCGCCACGATCTTCTCGAGTCCCGCCCCGACGTGCTGCAAAGTGACTCCAGTCGACTACCTGACAAACGTCGCGAGGAATTACGATTCTAGCATTCTGTTTAAGCGCAGAATTCCGCGGGGCTCAGCCTTCCACGGGAAATTGACGATGCACAAAATCAAGTGCGGCTTCGCGCGAGGGCAGCCGGCCCTCGAGTTGTGCGTCTTCCACGGCATGCAGGATCTCTCGGAATTTCGGCCCCGGGGCATGGCCTGCCGCAATCAGATCGTCTCCCGTCACTAGAGGCGCCGGCCGCATGCTGGCAGCGGGGATTTCCTGCTGCTTCTGCCGCAGAAACTCATAGGTCGCCAGGTTGCGATGGCTGGCCAGGCAGTCGGCGCGATGCAGCGCCATATGCTCTTCAAAGGCGGGCAGGCGCATAAATCGCTTGAGCGTGGACTCCTTCATCCGCCCGACGTGGCCGAATCGCATGTGATTGTCCACCAGCGCGAGAATCTGCTCGGCGTCGCCGCTGGAGAACCGCAGCCTCCGGCAGATTTCCTCCGCCATCTTCACGCCCACTTCCACATGATCGTCAAACCGAATGCGCTCGGCCACACGAAACGTCGGCGGCTTCCCCACATCGTGCAGCAGCGCTCCCCACGCCAAGGTCGGCGGGCACGGCTGCGGCAAGTTTTCGAGCAGCAACAGCGTGTGCACGAACACATCGCCCTCGGGATGAAACTCCGGCGGCTGCTGCACACCCTTCATCCTCGAAATCTCGGGGAGCACTTCTTTGAGGAGGCCGCTCTCATCGAGCAGAAGAAACGCCTGCCGCCCATGCCCTTCGGTCAGCATGCGAGTCAATTCATCGCGCACCCGTTCGCGCGAAACCACACGAATCTGCTCCGCCAGCTTCCGGATCGCAGCGAACGTCGCCGGATCAATCGTGTATTCGAAGCGTGCCGCAAAGCGCACCGCGCGCAGCATCCGCAGCTTGTCTTCGGCGAAACGCTTCTCTGGCTCGCCGATGGCGCGAATCATGCCCGCTTCCAGATCTTTGCGACCGCCCACGAAGTCGAGCACTTCACCGGGCCCTTTACCGCGTAGGGGATCGAGCATCATGCCGTTAATGGTGAAATCGCGGCGCAGGACATCTTCGCGCGGATCGCGGCTGAAGCGCACTTCGTCGGGATGGCGCCCGTCACTGTAACCGAGATCGCTGCGGAACGTAGCCACCTCTATCGTTTTTGACTTCGCGGGAACTTCCGAATCCGACCCGGCGGCGACTTCGCTCTCGGGCACGGGCACGAGCACAACTCCAAACTGCGCCCCCACCGCGTATGTCTCCGGGAAAACTTCCATCACCTGCGCGGGAGTGGCGCTGGTGGAGACGTCATAGTCCTTGGGCTCGCGGCCGAGCAGAAGATCGCGCACGCATCCGCCGACCAGATAGGCCTCGAAGCCGCGCCGGCGCAGGGTTTGAACAATGTGAGTGGCGAATTCTCTCAGCATAGCGAGCGCAATCAAACTCTAATAATATTAGACCTGTGACCGACGCCTACATCCTCGGCATTGAGAGTTCCTGCGACGAAACCGCCGCTGCCGTCGTGCGCTCGGGCGAGCAGGTGGTCTCGAACGTTGTAGCGTCACAGATCGCCACGCATCAGCCCTATGGCGGCGTCGTCCCGGAACTGGCGTCGCGCGAGCATCTGCGCGCGATCGTTCCTGTGGTGAAACAGGCTCTAGCGGAAGCGCAGCACTCCTATGAATCCGTGGATGCGATCGCGGTCACGCGCGGGCCCGGCCTTGCCGGAGCGCTGCTGGTGGGTATCAGCTATGCCAAGGCTCTGGCCTTCGCGCTCGAGAAGCCGCTGATTGCCGTGAACCATCTCGAAGGCCATATTCACGCGGTCTTGCTGGAAGAACGCCAGAAAGGCAATCGCGAACTGCAGTTTCCGGTGCTCGCGCTGGTGGTTTCCGGCGGGCACACGCATCTTTATCTGGCCACCCAAAAGCAACTCTCGTGGACCTACGAAAATATCGGCCACACCCGCGACGACGCCGCCGGCGAGGCTTTCGACAAGGTTGCCAAGTTGCTCGGCCTCGGCTATCCCGGAGGCCCGGTGATTGACCGCCTGGCCGCACACGGCGACCCGAAGGCCGTGAAATTTCCTCCGGCGCAAATGAAGCATCCCGATCGCCGGGGACGGCACGATGGCCGCGACCTGGATGCCGCCGACCAGCGCCCGCGCTTCGATTTTTCCTACAGTGGGATCAAGACGGCGATTCTGCGCTATGTTGAGGCCCACGATATGCGGGCCGCAGTGGAGTCGCGCCGCCAGGCGCTGGCACAAATCGCCAAGCTGAAGCTCGAAGACTATCTCGCGAACTGCGACCGCCGCGTCCTCGATCTGGTGGCTTCATTCCAGCGCGCGATCGTGGCCGACCTGATTGAGAAAACACTCGCCGCGGCGCGGGCATACGAGGTGGCAACGTTGTTCGTCACCGGAGGGGTCGCCGCCAACGGCGAACTGCGCCGCACCTTCGAGCAGGAGGCCGCTCGTGAGGGCCTGCCTGTGTTTTTTCCATCGCGGCCACTTTCCACGGACAACGCCGCCATGATCGCCGCAGCGGCGTATCCAAAATTTCTGACGAAAGATTTTGCCGCGATGGATTTTTCCGCGGAGGCGGGGCTGGTTTTGCGGTAGGTGCTACTTTCCCGCACTTTGCCGGCGAGACTTGCCCAGTACGGCGTCGAGCGCTTTGCCGAGCTGCGCTTCGATATCAATATCTTTGAATATGGTGAAGTTGGCGCGCTTCTCCGACTCATCGAATCCGCTCGAGCGTCCCGCCACAATGATGATTGGAATCGCCTCGGTTTCCGGCTTTGCTTTGATGGCTGTGATCAGCTCGGGACCGCTCATCTTCGGCATCTGCATGTCAGTCACGATCAGATCCGGGACGACGCGCTCCAGGATGCCCAAGGCCTCCACCCCATTCGCCGCCGGTTCCACCGCGTAGCCCCGGTTTTCCAGAAAGCGACACACGGTGTAGCGGATCAGCATGGAATCGTCAACGACCAGGGCGGTGGACATAGAAAATGGGCAGGCGAGCACGCTCCCCGCATGAACTTAGCTCGAAGCAACACCTGGCAACAAGGTGAAAGGGATCTGGGAAGTTACATTCGTAATCGCGCGGAGGTAATCCAACTTAGAGCTCTTCGCGGGTCTGTTCTTCAATGTTCATGTCCCTGAATTCGCTGGACTCGAACACTTCGCCGCATTCCTTGCACTCGACGAACTCGGCATCCTCGTCGCGGCTGACAATTTGCACGCGCAGGTGCTTGCAGGGTGGTTTCGGCGTCGCGACGGGCGGAGCGGAGGGCGGCTTGGACGTCATAAATCCGCAGGTGCTTCCCGCCATCAACGGGAGGCAGAAAACGCGGTGAATTTGGGCCATTGTAAAGCCGCTCCAAAACTTGTCAAGCCCTCACACGGCCTGCAAGGTGTGGATTTCGCTAGATTTTGAGCCCGCCACCGTCCACACCAGACATTAATCTCCAGGATTCTGGGAACGGCCGGTTATCCCGTTCAGCTGCCGTAGTTTGCCAATCATCCCCGGCATTTCCCCGTTAGCTGGTCTACCTTGCGCCCGAGGGAACAGTGACGTAAAATGGAAATACGACGAAAGAGGTCGGCATTTTATGCGACCCTTTTGGTCGGTATTAGTATCTAAGACATCGGGAATGCTCAAGCTGACCAAGAAGGCCGATTATGCGCTGATGGCCATGAAGCATCTGGCCGAGCGCCCGGGGTCGAGTTCGCGCAGCGCAAAAGATGTGGCGGATGCCTTCGGCATTCCGCCCGAAGCGCTGGCCAAGATTCTGCAGCGGCTGGTGAAAGCTGGATTGCTGCACTCCCAACACGGCATCAACGGCGGATACACGCTGGCCCGGCCGGCGCACACGATTTCAGCCTTCGAAGTGATTCAGGCGATTGACGGGCCGTTGTTCATCACGTCCTGCGTCACGCACCGCGGCGAGTGCGATCAGTCGGACCGCTGCAACATTCGCGAGCCGCTGCGCAAGGTGAACGAGAGCATCGAAGCGGTGTTGAAGCGCATCAAGGTTTCGCACATGCGCGAGGAAACGGAAGAGACGGCGGTTCCGGTTGCCCGGCAGGCTGATCTGGTCACAATCAGCTGAGCCGTCGAAGGCAAGAGATTCATCAAAACCAGTAGAAAGCAGGAGAAACATTCTCATGAGCACGGACGTAAAGATCCCCCAGGCTGCTACCCAGGCGCATCATCCCGATGCCAAGGGCATCAAGTTGCCGATTTATATGGACAATCACGCCACCACACCGGTGGATCCGCGGGTGCTGGAGGAAATGCTGCCCTACTTCATGGAGAAGTTCGGCAACGCCGCCAGCCGCAATCACTCGTTCGGATGGGCCGGTGAAGAAGGCGTTGAGACTTCGCGCGAGCGCATCGCCAAGCTGATCGGCGCCAACACAAAAGAGATCATCTTCACGTCCGGCGCCACCGAGAGCGACAACCTCGCCATCAAGGGCGCGGCGGAGATGTACCGCGAAAAGGGCAACCACATCATCACCGCGGTGACCGAGCACAAGGCGGTTCTCGACACGTGCAAGCGCCTTGAGAAATACGGCTACCGCGTGACCTATCTGCCCGTGCAGAAGGATGGCCTGATTGATCTCGACGACCTGAAGCGTGCCATGGACGACAAGACGATCCTGGTCACGATCATGTACGCGAATAACGAGATCGGAGTAATTCAGCCCGTCGAAGAAATCGGCAAGCTCTGCCACGAGCGCGGCGTGATCTTCCACACCGACGCGACCCAGGCGGTCGGCAAGGTTCCCATTGACGTGAACAAGCAGAACATTGACCTGATGTCCATCTCCGGCCATAAGATGTACGGCCCGAAGGGCGTCGGCGCTTTGTATGTGCGGCGCAAGAACCCGCGCGTGCAGATCTCCGCCATCATTGACGGCGGCGGCCACGAGCGCGGCATGCGCTCCGGCACGCTCAACGTCCCCGGCATTGTCGGACTGGGCAAGGCTTGCGCCATCGCCCAGGAAGATATGGCGAAAGAGTCCTGCCGGATGGCCGGCCTGCGCAACCGCTTGCGCGACCGCATTATGGGCAAGCTCGACGAGGTCTATATCAACGGCTCCATGGAGCACCGGCTGCCCGGGAGTCTCAATATCAGCTTCGCCTATGTCGAAGGCGAGTCGCTGCTGATGGGCATCAATGACATCGCGGTTTCAAGCGGCTCGGCCTGCACCTCGGCGACGCTGGAGCCATCTTATGTATTGAAGGCTCTGGGAGCGGGTGACGATCTGGCGCACAGCTCGATTCGCTTCGGCATTGGCCGGTTCAACACCGAAGCGGAAGTGGACTACGTGGCCGACCGCGTCATCGAGACCGTTGAACGTCTGCGCGAACTCTCTCCGCTCTACGAGATGGCCAAGGAAGGCATCAATCTGAAAGACGTAAAGTGGGCAGGAGAAGCGCACTAACGAGCCGCGAGTCGTGTCCTGAGTTGCGACCGAACATCGTGACCAGCAAGCGGCAGCCGCGAAGCGGCGGAATGTGAAAGCCCGGCACGGTAGTGCCGGGGAAGAGTTTGGAAATGAATCGAGTCCCGTAGGGACGAGATAGAAGCTCAGGAGAACGAAATGTCCTATAGCGACAAGGTAATTGATCACTACAACAATCCTCGCAACGTTGGCTCGATGGACAAGTCGAGCGCCGATGTGGGCACCGGCCTGGTCGGCGCGCCCGAGTGCGGCGACGTCATGAAACTGCAGATCAAGGTCAATCCGGCGACCAATGTGATCGAGGAAGCCAAGTTCAAGACTTTTGGCTGCGGCTCGGCCATTGCCTCGTCCTCACTGGCTACCGAGTGGGTCAAGGGCAAGACCGTGGACGAAGCCCTCGCCATCAAGAACATGGACATCGTGAAGGAGCTTTCACTGCCTCCGGTGAAGATCCATTGTTCTGTGCTGGCCGAGGACGCCATCCGCGCCGCCATCGGCGACTGGAAGAAAAAGCAAGAAGCCGCCAAGCCGGTTGCCGTCGAGGCGAAGTAGGTCTTCGCGGAGCGAGCGGGTGGGCGATGCCAGGAAAGACACGACTCTAGTCGTGGTGTCGCGTTCATCTGACGGCGCGGCTTTAACTCACGACATGACGACCGCAACCGAACAATCCGCTCCTGCCAAGGGCATCCAGGTGACCGACAAGGCTGTCGCCAAGATTCGCTCTGCGATGGTAAAGGAAGGTATCTCGCCGGAGCAGGGCGGCCTGCGGCTCGGCGTGCAGGGCGGGGGATGTTCGGGCCTGAGCTATAACGTCCGCTTCGACACCCAGCCGCGCGAGCGCGACCGCATCTTTCAGTTCGGCGAGGTGCGCGTGTTCGTGGATCCGAAGTCGTTCATCTACCTGCACGGCATGATCCTGGATTACCAGGAAACGCTCATGCAGCAGGGCTTCGTCTTCGTGAATCCCCAGGCGACCAAATCCTGCGGCTGCGGAACATCGTTCTCCGCCTGAGACAGAGGAATCAACCGCCGAGGACGCCGGGCGCGCCGAGAAAACACCGCGTTTGTCCCTTGGTTCTCTGCGTCCTCCGCGTTCTCAGCGGTAAAAGTTTTGGGTTTAGGACTATACAAGTGTCGCCACAGCCTCTGACGATCATCGGCGCCAAACCCCTGCCGCAGGAGACTCACTCCTGCTGGTCCTGCGGTTCCATGCGGGCAGCGCATTTCTGCGAATCGTGCGGCAAGGTACAGCCTCCGGCGCCGGTGGACTACTTTACGTTCTTCGGACTGCCGCGCAAGCTCAAGCTGGATGTCGCAGTCCTGGAAAAAGACTTCTACGAATTGAGCCGCAAGCTGCATCCCGATCTGAACGCGCAGTCCGGCAGCCAAGAGCAGGAATGGAGCCTGGAGCAGAGTTCCATGCTCAACGACGCCTACCGGACGCTCCGCGATCCGATCAAGCGCACCGAATATCTCCTGCACCTCGAAGGCGTGGAACTGGAAGAGCAGTCGAAGAACGCGACTGAGCAGGCCCGCGCCACGGGCCAGATCAAGAAGCAGATCGTTCCGCCCGACATGCTCGAAGAAGTTTTCGAGTTGAACATGCAACTGGAAGAATTGCGAGCTCAAAAGAAGCTGGGCGAGGACGATCCTGCCCTGATCGAGCAGATCGGCAACGAAAAGCTGGCGCTTGAAGAGAAGCACGAAGCGCTGCTTGAAGAACTGCAATCGTACTGGAAGAAATGGGACGTACTGATGGACCGCGGCCCTGTGGATGATCCCGCTATCACGCAGGAGCGTGGCGAGATTGCGTCCCAAATGGTGGACGTGCTCAACCGCCGCAACTATGTGCGCAATCTGGTGCGCGATGTAAACGCGGCGCTGGAAGAATGACTAATGGCATCCGATCCCATCGTCGGCATTGATCTTGGCACCACGAACTCCCTGGTGGCGTTCATGCAAGGGGAAACGCCTGTCGTTATTCCTGGGGAAGATGGGTCGAATCTCGTGCCGTCGGTGGTCGCCCTCGATGCGAACCATCAGCCTGTCATCGGCAACGCCGCGCGCAACTCTCTGATCGAAACTCCGGAGCGCGCCGTCTACTCGATCAAGCGCCTGATGGGCCGCGGCCTCGAAGACATTCAGGAAGAACTGAAGCTGTTCCCGTTCCGTCTCGCCGATGACTTGCAGCCCGGCGAAGTGCTTCGCATCCGGCTGGGCGACAAGACTTTCACGCCGCCGGAAATTTCCGCGCTCATCCTGCGCCAGCTTAAACGCAACGCCGAGCGCTACTTCGGAGCGGCAGTGACCAAAGCGGTCATCACAGTCCCGGCGTATTTCAACGACGCGCAGCGTCAGGCTACGAAAGATGCGGGCCGCATCGCGGGACTCGAAGTTCTACGCCTGGTGAACGAGCCAACGGCAGCATCGCTCGCTTACGGGCTCGACAAGAAGCAGAACGGCATCGTCGCCGTGTACGACTTGGGCGGCGGAACGTTTGACGTCTCGATTCTCAAGCTGCACGACGGCATTTTTGAAGTCGTCGCCACCAACGGTGACACGCACCTCGGCGGCGACGACATTGACAATCTTCTGATCACCATCGCCCTTGACGATATCCGCGGTGATCTCGGCCTCGACCTGCGCCGCAATGCCGAAGCCGTGCAAGCCATTCGCAAAGCTGTGATCGAGGCAAAGATAGCCCTGTCTTCGCAGGCGTCGGTGAAGCTCGATATCGAACTTCCCGGCGGCAAGCGCTACCAGCGCGCGATTACACGCGAACAGTTTGAGCAATTGATTCAACCGATCATTGACCGCACGGTCGGCCCGTGCAAGCAAGCCATGAAAGATGCCGGCCTCAAGCCGGAGCAGATTGACGAAGTCGTTTTGGTGGGCGGCTCGACCCGCATCCCGAAAGTCCGCGCGCTGGTGAAGGAATTCTTCCGGCGCGATCCGCACACCGGTCTCAATCCCGACGAAGTCGTTGCCCTGGGCGCGGCCGTGCAGGCCAACATACTCGGTGGGGGTTCCGAAGCCACCGAGAATATGCTGCTGCTCGACGTAACGCCGCTCTCGCTCGGCATCGAAGTTGCCGGCGGAGTCACGGACAAAATCATTCTGCGCAATTCGACGATCCCAGCCTCGGCCACGCAGTTCTATACCACGCAGATTGACGGCCAGGCCAACGTCGCCATTCACGTGCTGCAGGGTGAGCGCGAACTCGCCAAGGACTGCCGCTCGCTGGCGCGTTTCGATCTCAAGGGCATTCCACCCATGGCGGCCGGCATTCCGCGCGTGGAAGTGAAATTCCTGATTGATGCCAACGGCATTCTGAACGTCTCCGCGCGCGAGCAGCGCAGCGGCAAGCAGGCCGAGATTCAGGTTCAGCCCAGCTATGGCCTCACGGACGATCAGGTCGAGAGCATGATCCTCGACTCCTTTGACAACGCCGAAGAAGATTTCCGCCGCCGCCAGTTGGTCGAAGCGAGGAACGAGGCCGCGACAATTTTCGCCGCGCTCGAAAAAGGCAAGAAGAGCCCGGCCTGGGGCAAGCTGACCACCGACGAGAAAAAACGGATCGCCAAGATGGAAAAAGCTCTTGCATCAGTGAATGCGGCGGACGATTACGCCGCCATCCGCCAAGCCATTGACGCGCTCAATCACGGCACGATGAGGCTGGCTGAGCTGATGATGGATACGGCGGTTTCATCCGTTCTGAAAGGCAAGAACATGGAGGAGACGGATCTGGGCGAAGGCCCGACCGCGCCGCATCCCATGGCCAAGGCGGAATTTGAATGACGATTCGTACTGTCATCCTGTGCGGCCGGATGACGACAGATTGAGGAAAAAATGTCTGAAGAAAAAACACAGGGAGCCGGCACGTTGACCGAAGACGCGGCTGGCGAAAATACGGTTCAGATCACGTTCCTGCCCGAAGGTAAGACCGTGACTTTTGAAAACGGCAAGCTGCCCTACGAGGATCACGGAAAGGAGCAATCGATTCTCGATGTGGCGCTGAACTTCGGCGTTCCGCTTGACCACGCCTGCGGCGGTAACTGCGCCTGCACCACGTGTCACGTGTGGGTCAAAGAAGGCGCCGAGAATCTTTCGGCGATGGACGATGACGAGGCCGACCGGTTGGACATGGCCGCCGATCTCCAGCTAAACTCGCGTCTCGGCTGCCAGGCGCAGATCGTGAAGCCGGGAAAAGTCGTGGTCGAGATTCCTGCCTGGAACAGAAATTACGTTTCGGAAGAGCATCACTAGAAGCCAAGGCTCAAGATTTCAGAGCTTCATGGTTTCAAGGCAATCGATAAATCTCTAGCCCTCTGAAAGTCGATCTTATGCCCAAATCGCTGACCTGGGAGAACCCGCAAGATATCGGAATGCTGCTGTCGGAGACTCATCCCGAACTGGATCCGCTGGCGGTTCGCTTCACCGACCTGCATCGCTACGTAACCGAACTGCCCGGCTTTACCGGCGACCCGAAAGCTTCGAACGAAGCCAAGCTTGAAGCCATTCAGATGGCGTGGCATGAAGAATTCCTAGACCGCACTCAGGGATGACCCGCCCGTAGTGCTCGCATCAGAGAATTTGTCATTCCGAGCGCAGCGAGGAATCTGCTTTTCTCGGGCAAGAAAAATCTCAAATGGAAACGGCGCGGCAGAAGCCGCGCCGCATCTGCCAATTGTTCATTTTTTATCCCACTGAAACCGGCGCCTGCTCTTCCACGTTGGCTTCGCGCAGAAACTTGGCAGCCTCTTCCGGCGGCGTCGGATTGATGTAAAAACCCGTGCCCCACTCGAATCCCGCCGTCTTCGTCAGCTTCGGCATGAATTCAATGTGCCAGTGATAGTGATCGTTGGTCGGATCCTGCGCCGGCGAACTGTGGATCACCAGGTTGTAGGGAGGATTGTCGAGCACGCGGTCCGCGCGCCCCAGCAGATCTTTCAATGACCGCGCCAGGTTTTCGAACATGTGCGACGAGGAGTTCTCAAATGCCGACTCGTGCGACTTGGGCAGAATCCACGTCTCAAACGGAAACCGGGGCGCATATGGAGCCAGCGTGAGGAAGCTTTCATTCTCCGCCACCACGCGCACCCCGCTATCCATCTCCTGCCGGATGATGTCGCAGAAGACGCACCGCTCTTTATAGAGGAAGTACTGCTTGGCGCCCTCGAGTTCCTGGGTCACGTTGATGGGAAGAATCGGCAGCGCGATCAACTGTGAGTGCGAATGCTCGAGGGAAGCTCCCGCGGCCTCGCCGTGATTCTTGAAAATCAGAATGTATTTAAAGCGCCGGTCTTTTTTCAGATCGAGGATGCGGTCGCGGAACGTCCACAAGACATCTTCAATCCTCTTTGGCGGCAGCGTGGCCAGGCTCGCGGCGTGGTCGGGAGTTTCCACGATCACCTCGTGCGCGCCGATCCCGTTCATACGGTCGAACATGCCTTCGGCTTGCCGGTTGAGATTGCCCTCAATGCCCAGGGCGGGGAATTTGTTGGGCACGACCCGAACCGTCCACCCCGGAGTGTCGCGCTGCGGCGGTGGCCCGCCGTTCGAGTTCGGCCGGTAGGCCTGGATTTCCGGCGGCGTTTTGGTCTCGTTCCCGTAGCAGAACGGGCAGAACCCGCCCTTGATCTTGAGATTCTCACGAACAAAATCGGTCGGGCGCTTCGCCCGGTCGGTGGAAATAATCACCCATCGTCCAACGATGGGATCTTTTCGCAGTTCGGGCACTTCGGGTGAATCCTTTCTTCGCGTCCGCTTCGCCGGCTCGATTCACCGCAAGCACGTATCGCTTGCGGCCGGCGGATTTCGAGGTCAGCGAGTCCGCGCAAAACCCGCGTCTGGCGCTGAAAAAGACGCGTTGCGGAATAGCTCAAATTGCGGGCGGGACGGTAACCGGTCATAGTATACGCTCACGATGTCGTATCGCCACTGGCACCTTGGTGGGAGACGCTTCATGTACTCTCGTGCCACTTCCGCGACTTCGCGCCGCTTATGACGATCCACCGCAGCTTCGGCCGTGCGTACGTCCCGCGAAGTTCGCGTTTTGACCTCGATGAAGCACAATACGTCGCCATCCCAGCCGATTAGATCAATCTCACCGCGGGTGCGCGGTGTGCGATAATTCCGCGCCACCATGATGTAGCCGAGCCGTCGCAGGTGAAAGTACGCGTCCTCTTCGCCGCGCACGCCAATCTTCAGATGAGTGGGCTTCGTATCTGGCTTGAGCGTGTGCGCTGCCAGCCAGTCGAGGCTGCGGACAATCGTCCTGGTTACGAAGGCGGGAAGCATGAGGAATGCAGGGCGACGCCTATGGGCATCGGCGCGTATCACGCAATTCTACGCAGGTTGGGGGCGCGCTGGAGCACGGATTGGGTGGACAGTCCCAGAATGGGAAGGAAATGTTGTGGGATGCAAATGTCGTGGCTGTGGAGTATACTGTGGAATGAGTTCCACATATGCAAATCGTTCAAATCGTACTGGATAAAAAGCTGTTACACGCCACCGACCAGGCCGCGAAGCGCACCCGGCGGAACCGTTCCGCCCTGGTGCGCGATGCCCTGCGCGAACATCTCCGCCGATTGGAGTTGCGGGCCAGTGAAGAGCGCGACCGCCAGGGCTACTCGCAACATCTGCAAGCCGACGCGGACGCGCGCGGTTGGGAATCGGAGGCCACGTGGCCGGAATAGAAGGAGGAGGGTTAGGCGGAGGAAGAATAGGCGGAGGAAGAATAGCCGGAGGAAGATTAGCGCGCAGCCGGATTGCCCGCGGGGAAGTTCGCCTCTACCAGTTTGCTCCCCCCGACAAAAAACGGCCCGCCCTCGTGCTCACCCGCAACAGCGCCATCGCGTATTTATCCACGGTCACGGTTGCGCCAGTCACTTCCACAATTCGCGGCGTTCCATCGGAAGTCGTTCTGAATGAAGAGGACGGCATGAAGTTGCCGTGCGCGGTGAACCTGCACAATGCCGTCACGGTGTCGCAACAGCGCCTGGGAAAGCGCGTGGCTCAGCTAAGTTCCGCACGAATGAGTGAGGTGTGCGCCGCTCTGCGCTTCTCTCTGGGTTGCGATGCAAGCTAGCTACTGACGGGTGGCCCACTCAAGCCCCGTTTTGGCTTGAGTGGGAATGTTCGCACGTCGCAGCCTACGCGCCAACCTGCCGGATGCATTCTTCCAGCACATCCACAGCGACATCGGCTTCGGCTTTGGTCACAACCAGCGGCGGACACAGCCGGATCGAACTCGGGCCGCAGCCCAGGAACAGGACGCCATGCTCGAACGCCATCTCCACGATGCGGTCGCGCTCGACGTTGCCGTATTCCTTCGTGACTTTGTCTTTCACGATGTCCACGCCGATCATCAATCCGCGCCCGCGCACATCGCCGACCAGCTTTAGTTTCGAAGGCCAATCCGCCATGCGCTTGAGGATGTGACCGCCCACGCTCGCCGAGTTCTCGATCAGATGTTCCTTTTCGACCACATCCAGCGTCGCCAGGGCGGCCGCAATGGCCACCGGATTCCCGCCAAAAGTTGAAGCGTGCGAACCCGGAACCCAGTCCATGATTTCCGCGCGGGTCATGGTGATGCCCAGCGGCATGCCCGATGCGATGCCTTTGGCGATGCAGACCATATCCGGTTCGACCCCGGTGTGCTCGACCGCCCACATCCGGCCGGTGCGAGCTACGCCGCTTTGCACTTCATCCACCACCAGCAGAATGCCGTGCCGGTCGCAGATCCGCCGCAGTTCCTGCATGAAGACGGTGGGCGCGACCACGTATCCGCCCTCACCCTGCACCGGCTCGACGAAGATGGCCGCAACTTCTTCCGGCGGCAGCGTCGTCTTGAATAATTTTTCTTCGATGAAGCGCGCGCAGCCCAGGGCGAACTTCTCCGCGTCCTCCGCTCCGCCCGAGCAGCCGCGGTAGACATCCGGATAGCGCACATGCGTCACACCCGGCATGAGCGGCGAAAACCGCCGGCGCTGCTGCGGTTTCGAAGCCGTCAGCGAGAGCGCGCCCATCGTGCGTCCGTGAAACGCTCCGAAGAATGCGATGATGTTCGGCCGCTTGGTGTGATAGCGCGCCAGCTTCAGCGCGCACTCAATCGCTTCCGCGCCCGAGTTGCCGTAATAAATCTTGTGCGGTCCGCGCATCGGGGCGGTTTTCGACAGCCGCTCCGCCAGTTGCACCATGCTCTCGTAATAGAAATCGGTGCCCGACATGTGGATGAGTTCGCCCGCCTGCTTCTGAATCGCGGCGACCACGTCGGGATGGCAATGGCCGGTCGAGGTCACCGCAATTCCCGCGGAGAAATCGAAGAATTCGTTGCCGTCCACATCGGTAACGACAATGCCGCGTCCGCTCTTGGCGACCAGCGGATACGAACGGGTGTAGGACGGCGAAATGTATTTCTGATCGCCCTCGAGCACGCGCTTGGCGTTAGGCCCGGGCAGGGCGGTCTTGATTTTGGGACCGATGGCGGTCATGGTGCTGGTAGTCATGATATTCCTCCTTGGGCAGCGGCCAGTGGTTACCAGCCAGGTGTCGGTTGAAACGGACCTCGGAGAGCAGCTCTGGTTAAAGCGTGCTGATTCTTGAAATCGAAACCGAGGTGAATCGGCGCAGCAAGGAAGGAACTAATCGCTACCGAACAGGCTGGGACGCAGATGCGAAGGCAGGTTGGCACGATAGCGGCGCGGGCAGACCAGACAGTCCAGCCAGCACTCGGCAGCCGGATGAAAAGCCCGTGAATTGGATAGGTTGCGCACCATCGCTTACCGTACTCATCGCTGTCTGATTATAGCCGGAAGCCTGTCTGCAGCGTAACCCCCTTTTGTAACCACCCCGGGGTTCGAAGCCCCCCTACCACTAATTGTGAATCCGGCCGCGACGAGAGCGACTCTGATATCGTGTAGTTTCGCCTATTCTTCTCCGACTTCAATGCCTTCCCACGCCCCAATCCGCTGGCAGGTGTTTCTCGCCTTCGGGCTCGTGTATCTGTTCTGGGGCTCGACTTATCTCGCCATTGATATCGCGGTACAAACCATCCCGCCGGCGTTAATGTGCGGCGTACGCTTTACCATCGCCGGCATCGTGATGCTCGCCGTCTGCGCCGCGACGGGAAAGAAAGTCCTCTACTCTCCGCGGCAGATCATCCTTTCGTCCATCGTCGGCTTGCTTCTGCTCATGGGCGGCAACCTGACGCTTTCCTATGCGGAGAGGTCGGTTTCCTCCGGCCTTGCCGCCCTGATCATCGCCATCACGCCTCTGTGGTTTATCGTGCTCGACTCGTTGCTGCTCGGCGACCATCACATTTCCTCACGAGGTAAAGCCGGCCTGTTTCTCGGCATGGTTGGCCTGGTGATCCTGGTCTGGCCGCAACTGCAGACTGGTCGCCTTGAGCATCGCGAATTCTGGGCTTCGATCAGCCTGATCGGGGGATCGTTCAGCTGGGCGCTGGGTTCGGTGCTGTCGAAGCGCTGGCAATCCGGCATGGACGTCTTCAGCGCCACCGGCTGGCAGATCACCGCGGCTGGGGCGGGAAACCTTATGTTCGCGGCCTTCAACGGCGACTTCTCGCGTGCGGCCTGGACTCCGCGCGGCATCAGCGCCGTTCTCTATCTCGTCGTCTGCGGCTCCTGGATCGGCTACACCGCCTACATCTGGCTGCTCGAGCACGTCCCCACGTCGAAAGTCTCGACCTATGCTTACGTCAATCCGGTCGTCGCGGTTTTTCTGGGATGGCTCATCCTGCACGAACGGGTGGATCGTTTCATTCTGGCTGGCAGCGCGATTGTCGTGCTCTCGGTCATTCTGGTGACAAGCGCAAAAGTGAAAGACAGGAAATCGCTGGCCGAAGAACTTCCCGCCGTCGAGGCGGCAGGCGACTGAAGCCTTCCTACAGTCTCCGTTTGTGGCAGAGTCACTTGGCCGCTTCTTGGTCTTCCTCCGCATCATCCACCAGATCCACCACATGCCCGCGCACGGCGAACGTTTGCCTGGCCACTCCTGCCGCTTCAAAGCTGACGCGCGCCGGGCTGCGCTGCCAGACTGGCACGGAACACGCCGCATCCGGACCAGCCCCTTCCAGCACGCCCTCGTTCGACAGCAATTTCTTCATCACCGGCTTGCGCCGTGCCAGTTGCACAACTAGGGCATAAGTCTTCTTCCCGTCATCCGAAACGCCGCAGTACGCCACGTAGTCGCGATACCAGTTCGCCGTCGAGTAAAGCGCGTCAAACTCCGGCAGATTGATCGCGGAAACCCGCCCCGTCGCCCGATCCACCAGCAGCCAGCCGCCACGCTGCCATTGCCAGCGCGGAATCGCCTCTTCCGCGAGGCTATCATTCACGCGAAACGCACGTCGCACCACAAAGAGCCGGTCGGTCACGTCGTGCGGCGGACCCAGCACATATTCCTTGACTCGTCCGTCCACAAACAGAGCGCGGACTTTCATTGTGATCGCGGCGTCATTCGCCGAGTCGGTCTCCGGAAGCCACTGCACCTGGCTCCATTTTCCGAACGTGATGACATGCGTTTTCGTCGCCGCCATTCCTTGCGCCGCCATTCCCAGCGTAATGAGCAGCCCGATCGCCGCGATGCGAGAATATCTCCGCCATTTCATGCCCTCAGCCTAGGCGGCGCGATCGGCACTCGCAAGCACTTCGGAGACAATTGCAGCCGTGCCGTCCCAAACCGGGAACAGCGCACCCCTGCCGCTTTCGTGGTTCAGCATTTCCGCGCTCCCGGCAGGAGCATCCGTTTCCGCGATAAAATAAAGTTTGTACAAGGGTCAGAATGTCGCCTTCATCTTTCTTCGGTTCTGACGCCAGTCTGAGCTCTCTCGGTCTGCGCCGGCACCCGCCTCGTATCCTCGTAGTGGACGACCAGCCAGGAATCGCCGGCCTGATGCGGCAACTGCTCACCCTGCGCGGCTACGAAGTCATTACCGCGGGCAACGTGGACGAAGCCGAAGCCGAAGTCCGCAGGCATCCTCCCGATCTCATCCTCTCCGACGTCATGATGCCCGGCCGTTCCGGATATGATCTGTGCCGCATCGTAAAAGAGAATCCAGCAACCCGCCTGATCCCCTTCGTTCTGATTACCGGATTAAGCGACAGCACCGACAAAGTTCGGGGCATCGAATCGGGGGCCGACGACTTTCTGAACAAGCCCGTGCTCGCCGAGGAACTGATCGCGCGCGTGAGGTCCTTACTGCGGCTCAAGGAATTTACCGATGAACTTGAAACCGCCGACTCCGTCCTCTGCACCCTCGGCTTGATCGTGGAAGGCCGCGATCCCTACACCGAAGGCCATTGCGAGCGCCTTGCCGTCCGCGCCGCCGAGCTCGGCCGCCATCTTGGACTCGAGGAAGATTCCATCGTCGCCCTCAAACGCGGCGGATACCTGCATGACCTGGGCAAGATTGCCGTCCCGGACGAAATTCTTCGCAAGGGCGCCGACCTCACTCCCGCGGAATGGGAGATCATGAAGCTGCATCCCATCACCGGCGAGAACATCTGCCGGCCCCTGCATTCCCTGAGTCTGGTGCTGCCCATCATCCGCCACCACCACGAGCACTGTGACGGATCGGGCTACCCCGACGGCCTGACCAAGTCCGAAACGCCTTTGCTGCCACGGATTTTGCAGGTCGTGGACGTCTACGACGCGCTGTGTACCGCCCGTACTTACAAGCCTGCTTTCCCTCATCCGCAGGCCGCCGAGATCATGCGCGCCGAAGCCGCCCGCGGCCTCTGGGACGCCGACCTCGTCGCCGAGTACCTCAACGTGCTGGAAGCCAAGCGTCTGGTCGCCTGAATGCCGTTGCCGTAGCCAACGTTCCCGGTTCCCGAAATCCGTCCCTGCGACTACAATGAAACGATTGCCGCTGCCGCCGATCGGTCGCAGGCGGCGCGAAAGCACCACAACTGTTAACGCGCGTCGGGACCGGCCCGGCCGCTGAACCCGGTTACAACGTGAGCCCCGAATACAGCATCGTCATCCCGGCCTACAACGAGAGTGCGCGTCTCGGCGCCACGCTGGAGAAGGTCCTCGCCTATGTTCACGCCCAGCCATGGGACGCCGAAGTCATCGTGGTGAATGACGGCTCTTCGGACAATACCGCCGAGATCGTCCACGCCTTCGCCGCTCAAGACCAGATCGTTCATCTCGTCGAAAATCCTGGCAACCGCGGCAAGGGCTACAGCGTCCGCAACGGCATGCTGCACGCTCGCGGCCGCATCGTTCTCTTCAGCGACGCCGACCTTTCCTCTCCGATCGAGGAATCCATGAAACTCTTGGCCGCGATCGAAAGCGGCGCGGACATCGCCATCGGCTCGCGCTGGCTACGCGCCGAGACGCAGACGCAGCGTCAACCCCTGCACCGCCAGATCTTCGGCCGCGTATTCAATCTCCTGCTGCGCTCCACGCTCGGCCTCCAGTTCGCCGACACGCAATGCGGATTCAAGGCCTTCCGCCAGCCCGCCGTGCAGGCCATTTTTCCGCTGCAAAAGATCGAGCGCTGGGGCTTCGATCCCGAGATTCTTTTTCTCGCCCGCAAATTCGGATTTCAGGTGAAGGAAGTCCCCGTGCTTTGGGGGCACAGCGGAGGGACCCGTATCCATCCGCTCAAAGACGGTTCACGGATGTTCCTGGAGATGCTGCACGTGCGCTGGAATGACTGGACCGGCAAATATGATGGCCGTCCGGTGGTTCTGCCGCAGGCGCCGGGCGCCGTACCCGGACGCGACCGCCGTCGCGCTTAACTTCTCACCGGGCTTCTCGCCTAGCTTTTCATTGCGGCAGGCGCCGCAGCCTTGACCGCCTTTACCACTCGGTCTCCCATTTCTCGCGTGGAAATCGCAGGCTTCCCCTTGCTGGCCAGATCGGCCGTGCGCGCGCCTTCGTTCAACACGCTCGTGACCGCGTTTTCAATGCACGCCGCTTCCGCTTCCAGCTGTAACGAATGGCGCAGCAGCATCGCCGCGGAAAGAATCGCCCCCATCGGATTCGCAATGTCCTTGCCCGCGATATCCGGCGCTGATCCGTGCACCGGCTCATACAATCCCACCGGACCACCGATGCTCGCCGAGGCCAGCAGGCCCAGCGATCCCACCACGCCGCCCGCCTGATCCGACAGAATGTCGCCAAACATATTTTCTGTCAGCAGCACGTCAAACTCCGCCGGCCGCTGCACCAGCAGCATCGCGGCTGAGTCCACGTACTGGTGCGCCAGTTTGACTGACGGATAGCCTTTCCCCGCTCGCGTCACCACTTCCCGCCACAGCCGCGAGCATTCAAGGACATTCGCTTTGTCCACCGAAAGAACTTTCCCCTTGCGCTTTAACGCCAGCTCGAAGGCTACGCGCGCAATGCGCTCGATCTCCGTTTCCGAGTACTTCATCGTGTTGATCGCGACTCGGCCCGTGCCGGCAACTTCCGAGATCCCGCGCGGCTCGCCAAAATATGCCCCGCCGAGCAACTCCCGGACAATCAGAATATCGGTGCCCCGTACGATCTCCGCTCGCAGCGGAGATGAATCTTCCAGCGCCGGAAAAAACACCGCTGGCCGCAGATTCGCATACGCTCCGAGCTCGCGCCGCAGCCGCAGCAACCCGGCCTCCGGCCGCAGGTGCCCAGGATTCTTGTCGAAGGCCGGACTTCCAACTGCACCCAGCAGCACCGCCGACGATGCCAGACATGTCTTGATCGTGTCGGCCGGCAACGGGTCTCCCGCCGCATTCAGCGCCGCCCCGCCGATGAGTTTGTTTTGAAGCTCAAGATGATGGCCGAATCCCTCCGCCACCGACTTGAGCACACGCACTGCCTGCTCCGTCACTTCCGGACCAATGCCGTCACCGGGAAGAACCGTAAGTTTCACAAGCATGGAGTTGAGCGATTCCCTTTCATTATGAGGCTAGAAGGAAGGCTAATTTGCGGCGCAGTCTGCTGGCAAGATCAACTGGCAGGGACACCTGGCTGGGTCAACCTGGCAAGATGAGAAGCGGGCAGTTCCGGGCGATCCTACACGCCCCAGAGGTAGTCTTCCTGCTGTTGCTGCTCATGGCTGGACTCGAGCGGTACTCCGTAGGTCCCGGTGGCAGGCGCGACCGGAAACGGCTTTCCCGTCTCGACTTCTGAGGCCGCTGGCGGAGCGCTCGACACCGCCGGCTTCGATTCCAGGTTCTGCTCAAGCAGGTTCTGCTCAAGCCTGTTCTGGCCGATCACGTTCTGCCCGATCACGGTCTGGCCGACCATGTTCGGCTCAATCAGCGGAGTCGCCGACCCAGCCGGCTTATGCGTGTCGCGAATCAGTTCCAGCAGATGATGATCCTCGACATGCTTGATTTTATCCGCCAGCCGCACGAACCTCCGGTAGATGTCGTCCAGCGCGCGCCGGTCGAACTGATATCCCAGCTGTTCGCACCGAATGCCCAGCGCGTGCCGCCCGGAGTGCTTGCCCAGAACCAGCTTCGAATCCGGAACGCCCACTGATTTCGGCGTCATGATTTCGTAGGTCAGCGGATTCTTTAGCATTCCATCCTGGTGAATGCCCGCCTCATGCGCGAACGCATTGCGTCCAATGATCGCCTTGTTCGGTTGCACCGCTACGCCCGTGACTTCGCTGAGCATCTGGCTG
>Ga0209167_10000790_pt1 | contig 20871 bp, 11 predicted proteins | sample Coa_R1_9_FD_187154 | JGI IMG/M metagenome (GOLD analysis project Ga0209167, IMG submission 187154) | Surface soil microbial communities from Centralia Pennsylvania, which are recovering from an underground coalmine fire - Coalmine... | ecosystem: Environmental > Terrestrial > Soil >... | reverse complement strand
CGCGCACCCACGCTCGCATCCGGGTCGCCACGCAGAGGCCATGAAGGGCTGGCCGCGGTCACCGCTCAACGATAGGCGACTGATCCGACACAGTGTCGCGCTGAGCCGGAGGGGATCCCCCGGGCTGGGGCGTGTGGCGGCTGCCGCAGGCCACGATGATGGCGGTGGCGAACACAGGGAGCCCGGCGGCCTTGGCCCCCTGCTCTGCGGAGGTCTCTCCCCAAGCGACGGCGGTCCAGGCCTTGCCCCAGGCGATCTCGGCAGCGATGAACGGCACTCGTCCATGCGATGCAAGATGACCAGGTGACCGCCCGCATCCACCATCGCCACCGCCAGGCCAGCCCTGCGGGCGGCAAGCCCGGCCGCCCTCGTGGTGACGCGCGGCGCCTCATCCAGCGTCATACCTTGACTACTGCCCTCCGTTGCCTCTCGGCTCGTCGCGGCGGAAGACCAGTTCCTCGCCCCGCCGGTCGTGACGCTGGCGGCCCGCCGGAGTGAAGCCGAGCTTGCGGATCAGGTTCAGCGACGCAACGTTGCCTGGGCTGACGCAGGCCCGGAACCGGATGATGCCATGCTCGGCCGCTGCCCAGGACACCAGCGCCCGGACAGCCTCCTCGGCGTAGCCACAGCGGCGGTGCGCAGAAACCACCATGTAACCGATCTCCACCTGGCCATCCTCGCCAGGCGGACCGTGGAAACCCGCCTCACCCACCACCACCGGCTGCACGGCGCCACGCCCGGCGGTCCCCCTGAGCAGCAGCACCCGGGGCAGCCACGGGATGACCGACGGGTCGGCCTCGGCCTGATCGAGCCGCGGCCCCAGCCACAGCCAGTCCTCGCCACGCCACTCCGCGGGAATATCGGCCCCAAGCAGCTGGCCCGCCGTGTCCCAGTCGGCGGCCAACAGCGCCCGCATCAGCCCCGGCGACATCGCAACCAGATCCAGCCGCCGGGCGCGGATCACCGCACGAGGTTCTGGCACCGTCATCACGCTACCGGCCGATGGCCCAGGGCACTTCCTGTAGCGCCGGCGGCGGCAGCCCGGTCCCGCCCCGCGGAACGGCCCGTAGAGCACCCCTGGCCCCCGGCGCGCCACGCTCAGTGAGGAGCATGCGAGAGGTCCAACGCGCCAGTCCCGCCGATCGGTACGTCATTGATGATGACTGTTCGGCGGGTTGCGGACACCCAGAACCGGCTGTTCTGGCGCGCTGCCCGCTCAGGGAAACAGGCCCCGGGAGATGAAGTCGGCCATACACAGTGCCACGAACGCGTCCCTGGCGCTCATCTCCTCGGAACCATGCGCGAGCGGGTTGCGGACCAGTGAGAAGCAGGCGCGGATAAACTGGGACCAGTGACTCAGGTCGCGGCGGTTCTCAAGCTGGGGCGCTTTGCCATTGCGTGAGTTGAGCCAGAAGCTAACCAGATCTCCTATCCGCTCGTACTCCTTGTTTTCTCCGATCTCGCCGGCGGCCTGGCGGATCCGTTCCTCGAGTGCCACGTACGCCTGCATCGCGGCGGCGACGTAGTGACCGTCCAGGAATCCTGGCTCTGCGGCCTTGGCGACCAGTGGGTGCAGGTCACCGACCATGAGGGACCAGAGGTTCGCGTGCCCCTGCACGGTTTCCCGCATGCAGTGCAGGGCCTCTTCGACGTGGCCCTGCGCCTGATGGGAGGCAGCCAACCGGTGGTAGGTGGTGGTGAGATTCGGGCGGTCAGAAAGGTCGTCGAACGATTTCTGCGCCAGGCGATAGTGATGAATGGCCGCGGCGTGGTCATTGACTGCCGCTTTGAGTGTGCCGAATTCTAGCCAGTAGAGAGCTTGCTCCCTGGGATCCTGGACATTCTGGCCGTACTCCTGAGCTTGTTCCATCGCCTCCTCGGCCCGTATCCACTCCCGTCGCAGCCGATAAGCCCGGCCAAGTTTGCGGTAGCACCGGGCAAGCCCTTCCTCGTTGCCCATGCGCATGTCGGCCCGGCGGGCAGCCTTATATTCGGCTATGGCGGCCAGATGCTCATCTTCCTCCAGCAGGCAGTCACCGAGTGTCAGCCGGGACTTGGCTACGCCGACCTCGTCTTTTGCCTCTGTGTAGTTATCCAGCGCGCTGGCGGCGTGTTTCCGGGCCAGGGGGATATCCTGCCGGGCCAGCGCTATCTCCGCCAGCAGCAACAGGCTGCGTCCCTTGCCCCGGTGCCAGCCCATGTCCCTGTCAATCTCCAGGCTCTTCCTGATCGCCGCTTCGGCCTCGTCCAAGCGGCTCTGCCGGAACCGGAGCTCTCCGATATCGTCGTACAGTTCGCTGAGCTCAGGCAGGGCAGAGCTGCGGCTGAACTCTTCGCGAGCGCGGTCGAGAAGCGTTTCGGCCTGGTCATACCGGCCGCGGGAGAATGCCACCGACGCCAGAAGCCGCTGGCACTTCGCGGACAGCACCCTGCTTTCGAGCGAGTCGAACATCCGCGCAGCCGTGCGCAGGTTCTCTTCGGCGTCGTCATAAAACCCGCGCGCCTGGGCGATCCGGCCTGCTTCCATCTCCAGCAGGGCGTGCTCTGCGGTGTCGTCGATGTGCTGGAGTTCGCGCCTCGCCTCGGCGAGAAGCTCAGCGCCGCGGCGGCTGTCGCCCTTGCGCCGGTAGATCGAGGCGAGCGCGCGAGCGGTCCTGCCGAGACCGAGCCGGTCACCGTGGCGGTTGTCGATCGCCTGGCCGGCACGGAAATGCTCCAGCGCGCGATCGAGCTGACCTTCTGCCTCATACCATTCGCCCAGTCGGAACCGCGCATTGGACTCGCCCACCTCGTCCCCGACCTGACGGTAGATGTCGAGTGCCGCGCGGAGCGATCTTCCCGCTTTCTCCCGTTCCCCGGCCCGGTGGAACGCCTGGCCACGCAGCAGCAGCGTCGTCCCCTGGCTTGCCACCGCTCCTATCTGCTGGTCGAGCTGATAGCTCTCATCGAGCATCTGCAGTGCGTCGTCGTATCGGTCTTGGTCGAGCAGGACGGCGCCCAGGTCATCGAGAAGATCGTCAAGCTCACGGAGGTCGCCTCGGTCACGCAGCACGGGCATGGCCTCGCGCAACAGCGATTCCGCGCGCGGCAGGTCACCCTTCTCCTGCAGGGCGCGGGCGAGGTGCCGCGCGGCAATGGCCGTCCTGCGGTCGTCGCCGTCTTCTTCGATCAACTGCTTGGCCTGACGGTACTTATCCTCGGCGATCGCGTAGTCACCCTGGTCGAGAGCCAGGTCGCCCTCCTCGGTGAGCAGCTCTGCTCTCTTCACGTCGTTGTCCCGGCACAGCGGCCGCGCATCCTCGAGATTGTCCTGCGCCCGGCGGAAATCCCCTCGCTTGCGGAAAGTGCGGGCAAGTCTGATGTAGGCGCGAGCCTGGCCAAGGAGATCCTGTGCGGACAGGTCCAAGTTGAGGCCCTGCTGGTACCAGCGCACCGCGTTGACATAGTCATCGCTTTCCTCATAGAGCTGGCCGAGCAATGAGAACGTGTCGGACAAGGTGGCCATGTCATCGACGGCCTCGACGTCGTCCTTGACCTCTTCGATAAGCCGCCGGGCACGGTCACGATCACCACGCCCTAGGTACGCCTGCGCCAGCAGCAGCCTCGTATCGACGGCGCCGTACTCGGTCGACTGCGCCTCATCCAGCTCCAGGGCCTGGCTGAGCGTTTCCTCTGCGGAGCGATAGTCGCCACGGGCGAGCTGCACGGCGCCCAGCGCGCCGAGATAGTCCGCCTGATGCTCGCTGGTCAGCCCGCTGCGGTCTATCTGCTGCAGCAGCTCCTCGGCCTTGCGCAGCTCGCCCAATGAGCGTTCGAGCGCGGCACTGGCCAGGACCGCTGGGAAACGCTCGGTCTCAAAGTCCTCAAGGAGGCTCAACGCCCTGGCGTACTTGCGCCGCGCGCTGCGGTGGTCACCCTGGTACTCACAGAGGTGTCCTTCCTCCAGCCGCATGAGCCCGCACACCCGCGGCTCGGCGTGCTCGTCGACCAGCTCCTTGGCCTGCCCGATCCGCTCATCTGCCTCGTCGTAACGATCGTCCTCACGCAGGCACCGGGTCAGGTTCACCAGCAGAAGCGCGCGGTCGGCCGGGCTCTGCTGCCCGGCAAGCTCCCTCTCGTACAGGCCAGCCGCCTGATCCCATCTGCCTACGGCCTCCAGCTGCGCGGCCTCTCCTAAAACGGCTGTGGTGCTCATGTTCCCCCCTGGGCATGTTATGGCGTACTTTGATCGCCGCGGCGGCGCTTGCGCCGACCGCCATTGAGAATCAGTAGTGCCGCCGCGAGGGCAAGCAGCAGCACGATGCCCGCGCTGATAGCGGACCACTCAGGTGACAGCATCCGGATGCCCGGCAATTCAGCGAGCTTGGCCGAGAAGAGGGACTCGATCACCTGAAGGGGCAATAGCACGCAGGTGATCACCATGAGCGCTGCTCCGACGCGAAGGGAGGTCCGCTCCTGCTCGACGCCGACGCGGGACGCGGCGTGCGCCCGCAGCGCGTGGATTTCCTCGGTGACCTCCCGGTACCGCCCTTCGATCTCATTCACCTCTCGCAGGTGGGTGTAATAGCCATGGTGGTGGGCCGTCTGGCTCACCTGCACGAAGTAGCAGCGGCCGGTGAAGTCGAGCAGGCGGCTGTCGAGATCGGTTATCCGCATCAGCTCCCCGCGAGCGTGACCACGCTCAGACCCGGTGAGCACCCGGCCCGTGGATAGGGCGACCGCTTCAGAGAGCTGGTCAAGCGCGAAGCGCTGAAGCAAGGCCAGCAGGAACAGCGTGAAATAGGTAGTGCGAAGGTGGGAAGGCAACGTATCCAGGTCGAACTGGGTCTGCCCAGCATCGAAAGCCACAAAGGCGGAGCCTTCTATCGAGTTCAGGAACTGCTGCCCCCCTTGATAAGGCAGGCACCAGAACTCGTCGTCATCTCCTTCCGCCGGGGTCGCCTGGCTGGCGGATCGGTACCGATTGACCACGGTGTACAGGAGGTGGCGCTGGCTGCCTTCCGGCACCCCGTCGGCGAACAACGTCACGTAGGTGAGAAGCTCGCCGCGCGTGTAGAGCTCCTTGATGCGCAGGCCCTGCAGTCGCCCGGTACCGTCATCCTTGCCGGCGAATGGGGATCTCTCGCCGTCGAGGGTCACTGCGGCCAGCACCGGCCCCAGGAAGTCCTCGATTCTCAGCGAGGCTACGCCGGCTTCGGATTCGCTGCCCCGCAGCCGCTCTCCCCGGCTCCGGTAGAAGCGAAGATAATGGAGCGCGTCAAGCCAGTCGGGCAGGGCACCTGATCTCGGCTTGATCTCCAGTGAGACGAAGCCGACGCCAAGGCGGAAGATCCCTACCTGAGCACCGGTGATGTCAGCCTGGACATCCGGCCTTCCCGGCACCCGGAAAGAGAACCCTAGCCCGGGAAGAGGCAGCTCGCTCAGCCCAGCGTCAGCGAAGACATAGCCGAACGCCAGAGCCGGGTCGATCGCCGGCTCACCAGATCCTTCACGGCGGCCCGGAATGCGAGAAGGGTGATGCCTGACGCTATTAAAATGGAGACGGACATGAGACAGTAAGCCGTGCTTCTCACCCCCGAGAAGCTGCCAGCTACCACTCGAAGCAAGCTGTTCCGCTCGTTGCTCGAAACGATATCCCAGCCCATCTAGCTCTGGAAAGGCGAGGGGTATGACGAATCGCAGAGAGGACTGATCCCGCCGGACCCCGACGTTACTTTTCTCCCACGTCGGAACCGGCATATGAGCAATATTAACTACAGACTTCACGCCTCCCCCTAAGCACGCCTAGCGTTACTGTACAGAAGACGCCTAACCTGATCGCGAGGTTCACCCAAAAATCTTTACACGTAGTACTCCGGTAGTAGCTAATAATCTACCGCCTTACCCTCTGCCCACCGTGTAAATAGGGTTGCGTTCGGATGCCGCGACGTGAAAAGTGCCCTCTGAGCTGGGACGATGGGAGCTACTGAAACTTCCACGCGCCAAGCGGAGAGGACACCTCGGAAGTGCAATTGATGCATGTCCCGGCGAAGACCTGCGCGAGGTTTGACCCTGCTCGTCCCCGCCCTCATGAACCTGCCCGGCTGGCGTAATTTCGCGGACACGGCTGGCTAGACCACACCCCTATCGCACCTGTACATCGAACCCGCCAGCCACCATCCGCCCCATCCACCCCGGCCGCCACTAATGACCTCATCAGCAGCACGGCAACCCGGTAAACGGCCGCCGGCCCCGGACCAGGCAAAGACGCGACATGAGCCTTGCCCGGCGGCCCGGGCGCACGTCCCTTACCGGTAACCCCGCCGCAGCGCAATCAAAGCCCCCAGAATTGAGTGATCCGGGTGCAACGAGCCGCTTTGCCAGCACATCTGTCACCCGCACCGATTCGTCGCGCAGCATGCCGTGTCCAGGATCAGACTACATTCGGTGACTGGCGCTGGTCAGTGGCTGGTGCGCACGGTTCCGCCGTTCGGCGCGGGCTGAAGCTCTTATCGCACGATCGTGAACTGTGTCCAGAACCGGTGTTCTGGGGTGGTGGGACTCTAGCGGTTCCAATTCTGGAAGAGCGAAGCGGCCCGGGGCATTCCGGGGCGCGGAGGGCGCGCGCGGACGCTAACGAGCGTCCAGCGTCTCGGAGGCGGCGTCGAGAGCCCTGCGGACGTTCACGGTGTCTGGGTGCTCCGTGCCAAAGGGTGAGCTCTCGGCCAGTGAGCGCCTGTCCATACAGGGGACCGCCTTGTCAAGCCTTCCCGCCCGGACCGGCAGGCGAGCCGTCAGTCGAACAGCTCGCGCAAGTCGTCGTCTCCCAGTCCCCGGGGCAGTGCGCGACCGCCGTCGAGCACGCTGTCGAACAGCTGACCCTTGCGCGCCTGCAGCAGGCGCACCTTCGTCTCCACTGTGCCCCGGGCGATGAGCCGGTAGACGTTCACTTCCCGAGCCTGGCCCATGCGGTGAATCCGGGCGATGGCCTGGGCCTCGACAGCGGGATTCCACCAGGGGTCGAGCAGGAAGCAGTGATCGGCCTGGGTGAGGTTGAGTCCGGTCCCGCCCGCCTTCAGGCTGATGAGGAACACCGGGGCGGCACCAGCTTCGAATGCCGCCACCACCTGCCGCCTGCCGTGGGTCTGACCGTCGAGATAGCAGCACGTCAGGCCCTCGGCAGCCAGCCGGGTGCGGACCTTGCCGAGGAATGGCGGGAATTGTGAGAAGACGAGCGCCCGATGACCGCCGCTGATCAGCTCGCGCAGCCGCTCGAGCAGCGTGTCGACCTTGGCCGACGGCAGGCCGGCGTACGCGTCGTCGATCAGGCCGGCATGCAAGCACAGTTGGCGCAGCAAGGTCAGCGAGCAGAGCGCCGTGTAGCGGTTGACCGGTTTGCCGTCTTCGCCGAGGTTTTTCACCCGCTCTCGTTGCAGCCAGGTCTCGTAGACCTCGCGGTGCCACGGATCAAGGTCGACCTCGAGGACCTGCTCCCGCTTGGCCGGCAGGCAGATCCCCGCGCTCAGCTTGGTGCGGCGCAGGATCAGCGGATCGATGCGCTGCCGGAGCTGGACCAGCTGCTGCTGGTCGCCCTTGTCGACGATGGGATGCGCGTAGTCGTCTAGGAACTCCTCGGGACTGGGAAACAGCCCGGACGCCGCGATTGACAGCAATGACCAGAGCTCCATCAGGTTGTTCTCCAGCGGGGTACCGGTGACTGGGATCTTCACCGGGGCGCTGAGCCGACGGACATGGCCGTAAATCTGCGTCTCCGGGTTGTTGACGTTCTGCGCCTCGTCTAGGAACAGGATCGACCAGTCCAGCTTCTGGTAGTGCTCGAAGTCCAAGCGGAGCAGCGTGTAGGTGGTGAGCACGATGTCGGCGTTCTCGGCGAGCACATCAAGGCTCTCGCCGTGAACGGCGATCGTCTCGGTGACGGGAACGACGGACAGGTCAGGGGTGATCTTCAGGGTCTCGTCCATCCAGCTGGACAGCACGCTGGTCGGGACCACGATAAGGACCGGATTGCTGCCCGGCTCGCGCTTCCTGACGTAGCTGATCAGGGCGAGGCATTGGCGCGTCTTTCCCAGCCCCATGGCGTCGGCGAGAATGCCGCCGAGCTGGTGCTCCCACAGGGACACAAGCCACTCGAACCCGCGAAGCTGATGGGGTTTCAGGTCCTTGCCCAGTCCGGCGGGGGGCTCGACGCGGCGGACGCCTTGGGCCAACCAGTCCCGCCACCGTCTCTGCCAGGCGAGTTGCTCCCCGGTCGGGTCAAGCGCGGCGAGTCCGTTCACACGTTCGTCGAAGTACCGGCTCCTAGTCGCGGAATCCGGGTCCACCAGCGCCCGGGACTCGCGGATCAAGCGGGCCAGCCCTTCCAGTTCCGGCCCGTCGAGCGGCAGGCAGGCCCCGTTGGGTAGCGGCAGGCGGTCGAGGCCGTGGTAGAGCGCTAGGAACACCAGGCGCAACGGAACGTCGTGTCCGACCACCGAGACCGGGGCATCGAGGTCGAACCAGTCCCTGATGCCGGTCACCTCGTCGGTCGCGGTGGTGAACCTTCGTGACCGGGTGATCCCGCGCTCGTCGGCGCCATCGCGGACCACCTCCACCCGCACCCTCGGTTCGACGTTAAGTTTCGGCAGCAGCTCGGCGGCGAAAGCGAACGCCCGCTGTCCGGTCAGCCGCGCCTCCGGGAGAAGCTGCGGGAGCGACCAGCCAAACCGGCTCGAGAGGCCAAGCCCGTAACGTTCCAGAGGTAGGTCGAGGCGGCGCAGCAGCTCGTCCTCGGCCATGCCGCTCCGGTACTCCTCGTCGTCCCGGCGCCGCTCGAATTCCGACCGCAGCGGCTGGCCGTCCACCTCGTACTCCCATCCCCATCGCAGCCCGAACTCGCCCGCGGACCTGGGGTAGAGCCAGAGCACCAGCTTCGGCGCGGAGAACACCGGCGGGACGAACGAGCCGTCGGAAGAGATCACGTCCGCGTGCTGCCGCAGCCATGGATACTGGCGTATCCGGAACGCGAACTCCTCGTTCGCCCGGATCTCCAGCGGCCTGCCGTCCAGCGCCTGCTCCTGCAGCTGCCCGGCCGGAACCGGGCGAGCCAGCCGGACCAGCCTCAGCCGCCAGTTCCCGGGCGCGTCGGTCGCCTGGGCCACGCTGCGGCAGACCGCGCCGTGCGCCTGTTGGCCGCCGATGAACGCCACTGGCAGAACCGGCTCCTGGTCGGCGGTGAGCACCACTGGTGTCATCCGGTACCCGCCCGCCGGACGGCGGACGACGTCGAGATGGAATCTTCCCTCCCGGTTGGCGAGCAGTTCCTCGCCGGTTTCCGCGTACACCAGCGGCAGGTTCAGCTTCGTCGCTTCGTCCAGCAGCTCCCACAGCCGGTCGGCGTCGACGACAGCGGACAGGTCGATGCGACGCTCGAGGCTGGAGAGGTCCCGGCCTCTGGCTTGGTCGAGCGCACACAGCTCACGCAGCAACTCGACCTGCGGCGCCGGGTAGTTGTCCCGGCGGCCGACCGTCTCCAGGCTGCGCCAGGTCAGGTCGCCGTGTATCCAGTCGCTGCCCGGGACCCTCTCCATGAGCCGGGAGACCAGCCGCGGCGTGTGTCCCAGGCGAACGGCCAGCTTGACCTCGATCGCCAGCAGGACCGCCGGACGGGCGTCCGCCGCCGGCCCCTGCCGGGACGGCGGCCTGTCCCAGGAGCTCTCCGGCCGCGGCGCGGGCACGGCGGCCGCCGGGTCGATCGTGGACGCCGGGGATGCGGCGCAGATCAGCGCGACCACGTGTCGGCAACCGCCCCCGGCCGCGCATGTGCACCAGCTGTCGGCGAACCTGGCCGGCCGGCTGCCTGGCACGAATTCGGCCGCGGCCCGGTAGCGGGCGCCGTTCTCCCCGTGGACCATCCCCCGGAGCACGGCGGTGGCGGGATCCCAGCTGATGTCCTGCCCCACCCGCCGTAGGCGGCCCTGGCTTCCCATCGTGTAACTGCCGGGGCTGACAGCTCGTCGCACAGTGTTGAGATCGACCTCGAAGGCAGTCCGGATTGCGAACATGCCTAAATAGTAACCACAAAATTCGATACTAGGTTCGATAGGTCGTATTCAGATGGACCATATTTTCGATTCTATGGCCACCAGTGTCCCACGTCGAGAAGTGCGCGGATAGCCTCGGCCACGGCCGGGTTCCCCCCGTGCCGGGCGATAGCCGGGCCCAGGGTGGGCAGTTCCGACATCAGGGCGCCCCGGCCGCAGCCCGCCGCGTCGTCGACCAAGTCCCGCCAGTAGGGTGCCCACGGCGGCATGGGGATGGCGCGTGCCCGCTGCTCGCGCCCGGGCTGGCGCGGCTCGGCGGTGTGTGCGGATTCGAACGAATCGGCCGCTGTCAGCCGGGCGGCCGCCTGCACCGCCTGGCCGGCTGCCTCGACCGCCTGGCCGGCCGCCACCAGCTGGCCGCGCAGCGGGGTGGGCAGTTCGCGTAGCAGGGCGCCGGCATTCAGCGTTGCCGCCCGTGCCCGGTCCATGTCGCGGGCGGCGCGGGCGGTGCCGTGAGTGCGGGCTGCGCCGTCCACGCTGGCCTCCGCCAGGACGAGCAGCGCCGCGGCCCGCGCCTGCAGTTCGCCGATCGCCGAAATTACCGCTTCCGCACCCCGCAACACGGTCCTGCGTCCCTGGGCGCTCGTTCCCGTGGGCAGCAGGTCCGTGTCGGTGGACAGCACCTGGGCGGGGGCCGTGAGGATGCTGGCCAGGATCGTGGGCCGGTCCTCGATCTCGGCCCCGGCGACGATGACCGAACCGCGCAGCTTACGCAGCCGGTCATCGACCACCAGCACCGCCTGTGCGACGGCACGCGCTTGCCAGCTGACCGCGTCCGGCGAAGCTGACAGCAGTGCCAGCAGGGCGGCGCACCGCTGATCCTCGTCGGGAATCGCGATGGCCGCCCGGAGCGCCCAGCGGATCGCATCGTCGCGGGGAGTTCCCGCCAGCAGCGGGATCAGCGCGGTACACGCCGCCGCCCGGTCTCGGGGGTCGAGCAGCTGGCGTGCCGTCAGTGAGGCTCGGTCGAGGATGGCAGCACGGTCTTCCCGTGCCACCGGGGCTAGGACTGCGGCTGCGGCGACCTGCGTCTGCGGCGGACCGGACGCCTCGGCGTCCGCAATCGCCTGGCCGATCGCCCGGCGGCCGTCGAACTCCGCAGCTGGGTTGCCCCATTCTGGCAGGTGGGGGATCAAGGCGGCTATGCCGGCGGCCCGGGCCGCGGTGTCATCAATAGCAGACGCCTCGGCGAGCGCTCGGGCGAGCAGGGTGGACCGACGGTCACCTTGCTTCAGCTGGCTGGCCAGCGCGATTAGGGCCATGGACCGGGCCGTCGGCGTGCCGATCGTGCTGATCGTGCTCTCGGCCTCCGTTCGCAGTTCCTCCAACTCCCGGTCCACTGCGATCAGGGCTATCAGCGCATTCGCCCTGGCCTGGGGGTCGCTCTCGGCGCAGATAGCGTCGAAGGCCTGCCCGACAAGCGCCTGGCGGCGTGCCTTGCCGTGGACACGGGCGGCCACGGCGGCCAGTGCGGTCGCCTTCTCCGCCTGCTGGCTGATGGCGCCGATCACCTGTTCCGCCCGGAGCAGCAGGTCGCCCCGGTCGGCGCCCTCTGGAAGCAGGCCCGCCAACGTGGCGAAGGCCCTCGCCTGTGCGAGGCCCGCGGGGATCCTCTCGGCCGCGTCGCTGGGCTGCCGGGCCGCCAGGACTCGTTCATCCGGGGGGAGCAGCGGCAGCAGCGCGCTCAGTGCGGTGAACCTGGCCTCTGGATGGCTGATCTGGCCGACCGCCCGCCAGGCCCGGGCGACGATATCGGGCCGCTGCGCGGCGGGCAGTTGTGGTGCGAGGGCGGTGAGGATGACCGCGATCGCCCGCGGTTTCTCGCTCTCGGCCGCCAGCCTCAGCGCCTCGTCCTTCAGCTTCTTCGGCAGCTTGGTGCTGTCCGCCAGCGCCGCGATGGCCTGGGCGCGGGACTGCTCGCCCGGGATGACGCTGATCGCCTGCCACGCGTCCCGCACCGCGGCCGCCCGGGTCGCCCGGGTCGGCGCGTGGGCGGCCAACACCGCCAGCAATGTCGCGCGTGTGGACGGATCACTGACCGCGTTCGCCGCGGCCAGTGCCTCGGCCTCGAGGTCGGCCGCGGGCACACTGGCCTCGCCGTCTGTCCGGTCGGCGTGGGCGAGCAGGTCGACGAGCGTTCTCGCGACCGCCTCGGCGGCTGGCAGCATCCGCGCGTGCCTGACTCCGACGCTGACCGTCCACCGCCCGTCCGCCACCAGCGCGGCGATCAGCGGCGGCGGAATCCTCGCGGTGAGGCTGGCGAGCGATGCCGACAGAAGTGCGTAACGGATCTCGAGTCCGATGGCGGGGGCCGGCCTGGCGTCCGCCTGGGCCTGGTCGGCCGATGCCTTCGCCCGGTCCCACGCTAGGCGCAGGTCGGCGTCGTAGGCGATGGTTTGCCCGATGCGGGTGTGGGCCGCGTACCATGCGTTCCCGGGCTGGCAGGGCTGGCTGACGGAAACGGGTGCGTTCACCGCCAGCAGCCGGTGGATGTCGTCGTCTCGGTCGGCGGCCTCGAGATGTGCCGTCAGCTGCACCACCCCGTAGCGTTCAACGCGGTTCGCCAGGTGGCTGGCGGCCAGCCCCGGCAGGCCGCGGGTGAGGCCGCCCCAGTCGTCCAGGATCGCGCTGGCCAGCAGCCCGTGTAGGACACGCAGGCGCTCTTCGCCCATGCGGCCGCGCGCGTACGCGTACTGAAGGCTGTGCATGCTCATCGTGCCCGCGGCCGTGTCGTACCGCAGCAGCGACCTACTTGCCAGCTCGATGATCAGACGCTCGCCGTTGTGCTCGGTCAGGCCGAACTCGCGCCACAGCCGGAAGGCGGCCTCGGCCGGTACCGCGCCGCGCCCTTCGAAGACGGCCAGCGCCAGGTAGCACTCGCGGTCTGCGGCCTCCAGGCAGCTGACACTGGCGTCCAGTACCCGGAACAGGTTCTCGTACTCGGGGGGGTAATACGGCAGCCCAACCAGGAGCTCGTGGAGATCGGCCGCCCGTATCGCGTCACGCAGGTAACGCCAGCTGTAGCCGTGCGCGGCCATGGCCCCGGCGACGGCCAGGGCGAGCGGCAGGCCTTCGCATTGATCCGCTACCTCCTTAGCCTCTGGCGGCAGGTCGGCGGGGCGCCGCGCTGCCCAGGCGGCGAGCAATCGCCAGGCGGGCTCGGGCGGGAGGACGTGGATTGGCACCGAACGGACCGTTCCCGACTGGCCGAGTACCTTGCTGTCACGGGCAGTGACCAGGAGGGCTGACTCTGGCACCGACAGCTCGAAGTAGCGCAGCTGCCGGTGCTGCTCAACGTCGTCCAGTATTACCAGGCAGCGGGCCCCGTCCAGCAGCTTGTCGAGGTTGTGCAGGCGATGCTGCGGATCGGCCGCCCAGCGGTCGTCTCCGAACGCGGCGGCGAGATGTCTCTGGCGGGCGACCGGGTCAGCCCGCTGGCCGAACTCGAGCCAGACGATACCGTCCCCGAACGCCTGCTTTACCTCCTCATCGTGTGCCAGCGCACAGGCGAGTACCGACTTGCCGGTTCCGCCCATGCCGACGAGGCCGACCACGCGCGCCCCGCCACTCGGGCTGTCCGCCCGCAGCGCCTCCTTGGCCTGGGCGAGCAGATCGTCCCGGGGCTCGAAATTCTCCGGCAGCGGGCGGGTGATGTCGGGTGGCCGCCGACGCCGCGGGCGCTGACTGACGATAGCGTTCCAGTGCTGGTCTCGCTGGTGAAACGCGCGGTTGGCCGCAAGCGGTCCCTCGAGGTCACCTTTCACGGCCGTCCAGTGGACGGCCAGCCCTCCGTCCGGCTGCCTTGGATGCTTGGTCGCCACCAGCACCCCGCACACCGCCCCGGTGCGCAGGTTCACCAGCGCGGCGCCGCTCATCCCTGGCTTGATTCTGTCCGCGGCCAAGTCGATGTAGGCCGCCGGGTCGGTCGCGTGCTTTCCGCGGTAGCTCAGCCGGGCGGGGGTCAGCAGCTCGGCACGGCCCTCGCGGGGATAACCGCAGATGTAAAAGGTATCCAGGTCTTGCGGCCAGTCATCGTCGATGGCCACGCACGGGTGATCGGTCAGTGCCGGAACCTCGATGACAGCGATGTCCGGGTAGGGGCCGTCAAGGGCCGGGATCGGATGTTCGTCGTGGCCCAGTGTCCGGGCCGGACCGGACGCGCTGACTTCGACCACGGGCTGCCCGTCCCTCCACCACCGCACGGCAGGCGGGCGTCGGCTTCCAGTCACATGCGCACAGGTAATGACAATCCCCGGCGCCACGAAGAAACCGGTTCCGTGCTCTTCGCCAATGACTTGAACGGTGCAGTCGCGTACCAAGCTCTCGAGATGACTAGTCATTAGTGCCATCTGAAGAAAGCCTCACTCGCCAACTTCATGAGTCCCCCACTTCAGAAGTAAGCCGAAGTAAGCCACAACACTCAGAAGGACAGTCGGCAAACTCCTCAAGGCTATTCTGATTTTAATCGGCCGTCAGTTCGTCGATAGTCGCCCTGTCCGGTGGCACGGGCGTAAGGCCTCCCGCCCGCCGACTAGGTAGCCGCAGACGGGGCGGGTGGCGCTGACCACTCCATCGTCACGTTGAGCGACGCGTTTCCTTGGCCGCCAACCCACAGTGCGGTCAGCTTCCCGGCTTCCACACTGAAGGCGAGCCCCAGCTGGACGGTCGCCCTGGTGGGCTTGGCCGCCTTGAGCTTGTCGACGATGAGGGACCCAATCTCGCCCAGCGACTCAATGACCTTGTGAAGTTCGAGGTGATCACGCACCCCGACACTGGCCATTTCGTCTTCGTCGGCGGCGGCGGCCTGAGCGACCTCGACCTTGATCAGCATCCCGCTGGGAAGCATTGCCGTGACTACTCTCGTATCAGTATCGGTGCTGTCCATATCCCACCCCTAGGTCACCTGATGCGGCAGTCGGCTCAGCCTAATGCCTTTTTCGTCAACGCTTCACGCTCTTGTCTAAAGAAAGACTTTGCCGCTCGCGTATTGCCGTGTGTGAGGGTTTCACGGCTTCTTGTAAAGCTGACCAACTTATCAGACAGGTATTTGAATATCAGCCGCGCCCAGGTAGTCCTGGGCGACCCGGACGCCGTGGGCGATGACTTCTCCACCAGCTCGCCGGAAGCAAGCGCCAGACAGCTGCCCAACAGGCCGGTATCGAGCTGCCCACGCAGCTGCTGAGCGGCAGCGCCATGCGGCCTGGGGGCGCGCGGCGAACTTCCGGCCCCTGGCATCGGGACTTCGGAAAGAGCTCGCGCAAGCGGGCCGTGCGGCTGAAGTCCGGTCTCGCCATGACGAGATTCCCGGCCCGAACTACAAGCACGTCCCGACCGTGGCGACGCCGAGCTGGTTCTGGTCTCTCTGATGCTGGCAACGGCTGGGTCCAGATTGACGGGAAATGACCGCCAGTCAACCCAACAGCCGTCCGGCCGCTGCGTCAGAAGCCGGACGCGCTCTCGAAGCAGGAACAGAATTGGTTATACTGCGCAGGATTCACAGCGTATAACCGCCGAATGGGGTGTGCGCAGAGTCGGCGATCGCGCAGCACGTTGAATGGATCTGGAGTCACGTTCCGTAACTGACGCTGGCCCGTGGCCTGCGCAGCCATCGCCGGGTTATACGCGCAGTTCTGGTTGGTGGCTGTTACTGGGGATATGGCGTACCGGGCGAGTTCTGATCCGAGGGTTCCGCGGGGGACAGCTATGGCGGTCCGCTAGCTGGGTCTATCCGGTGCGGTTTCGGCGCATACTGAGGTGGTGAGGTGCGGTCATGTCGGGGCGGAGGTCCTACGGTCAGCTGTCATCTGGCTGCTGACCGCAGCTTTGGCGCCGCTGGTTGTGGTGGCTGGTGAACCGCTGCGGCGGTACGTCCTTGCCCGGCAGGCGGACCTATCGCTGTCGTGGCGGGGACAGCGGCGTCCGGGGCCGGGCATATGGGTGCGGCGTGCTGGCAGCCGGCCACGGACCGTTCTGGCTTCCTGGCGCAGGCGCACCTTCTTGATGGCTTTGATCAGCAATCCGCTGTGGATCGCCCTGACGGCTCCGGCCCGGTGGCTGCTGGACCGCGCCGGTGGCTCTGGCCGACGGCGGCGCTGGCACCGGCCTCCGGATGCTGGGGTACGGGAGCCGCGGCGGCCCCGGCCGGGCCTGCCGGGCAGTTCGGTCGCGCTGGCCGAGCCGCGCACGCAGCCGGTCGTTGCACGCCTGCTTGGGGTAGTCTCACGTGGGCCGCATCAGCCAGATGACCGCGCAGCACCGTGGCGTCAGCGCCGCGGACGCCGTGCGGCTGACCGCTGGCGCAGCGATCCGGCACGCTGACCACAGCAGCCACCATGAGCGCGCCAGCACATGGCGCGGCCGAAAGGACACTATGGTCGACCGTTGTTCACAACCAGCACCCGGACCCGCCGTTACGTGCGGCAAGCAGGGATAGGAGCGGAACCTGGATTGCCACACAGATCTGGGTTATCTGTTGCTAGCGATGTTTCTGGAAAGCGTGGCGTTCTTTTAGCTGGGTCATAACCGAAGTGCAGGCAGCATGTCAGGGCTCATGACATTCTCGCGCACTGCGGGACTTCAGCCGCTCCCTTCCCTGCAATTCGGACACGTGGCCCACGCGAAGGGAAAGGAGCTATGGAAGGCGCGAATCGCCGGCGTGCTGTACCCCTGGTTGCGCACGCCTGCGCAGCCAGGGGTTAGTAGCATAATCGTTATTTGGGTGCGGCAGGCAACTGCACGGTCAGTGTGTCGTGAAGAAGGGGACGCCGGTCCCAGGATTGATCGCATCCACGCTCATCGTGGACTTGCCAGGACATGCGTCGGAGGCCAGCCCGAAGATCTGGGTGTGGCTTTGCCCTGGCTGCCGGATCGACAAGCCGTTGGTTGGCACTGGGGTGCCGCAGATCGCACCGGCGTCCTCAATGGTCAGCGCGACGTGAGAGGTTTGCCCGCTGTTAAGCGTGACCGTGGCAGGTGTGGTGCCGACGTCCGTGGCTTTCAGGCCCTCCGGTGTGCCATTGCTGGTCAGCTTGACCGTGGGAAACCCTTTCACGGTGCAGGTGGTCGTGCCGATGTTGCTGAATTCCACCACGTACTGGATGCCGCCAGCGAAGCCGTTCCCTTCGGGAGCGAACCAGGTTTCCAGCGACGTACCGCATGCCGCTGCCGCAGTCACGGCTGGTTTAGCAGAGGCGGCTGAGGCCAGCGCGACGGCAGGTGCGGCTAAGGCCAAAGTGGCAGCGAGGACGAGTGTGATGTTGAGTTTCATTGTTCCCACATTCCCCCGGTAGGCATCCAGCCTATAGGGTCGGCCGCGCTGGCCGGGGGTCATGAAGAGCAGACGCGCAGATCACAGATTGGCTACGGCGCCCAAGCCACGCCCACGGAACCACATTCCGCCTGCCGGGTCCGGTATGGGTCATCGCCGGCACTTTGCTGCTGGAGGGCCCGGCGCGCCTACCATATTTGCCCGCCTCGCCTCCGACACCATGTCTGGCTGAAGAATAGGTTACGCTCCGTGACTAACGCTGGCTAGCGGCCAGCGAGCGCATCCCCGCCGTTCGGTGCGGTAAGTGGATGGGTTTCATACAGATTGGCGAATGCGCAGATCTGGGTTATCTGCGTGCTGTTGACTCAGGCGATCACCGGACGGCTCTTATTTCATTAAGGTAGTTATGGACCGGTATGGATGTATGCCACCAAGTCGAATGGGGGAATGGTGGGGGATTCTTCTCGCAGGGCGGATACTGCAGCGCGCAATGCTTCAGCGGACGCGCTTACATCGATGATAGTAGCGCCGTTGCTATTCCTTGCTATAAGATCATAGAATCGGCGGGCCAAGTCTGAGGCGGTGAGTCCTGAGATCTGCCACAGAGTGGCGATCACATGCTGGTAGCCAGCGAGCTGGAGAGCTGACGCGAGTGTGATTCCTTCGTCGGGAATTCCTGGGCTGGTGCGGTAGGTGTCGCATGCTGATAGGTAGGCGAATTCTGTTCCGGAGAGTTCAAGGTTGCTGATCTGCTGGATGGTGAGCCGCTGATCATGTAGCTGAAGGCCACTGCGGGAGGGGTCATTCAGGTCCTGAACGCCGTGGCATGAGAAGTGTGCCCAGGGATGATTTGGCAGAGTGGCGGTGACGGCGGCATGAGTGGCCGTCGCCCCATCTAGTCGCTGACATGCAGGAAAGCGGCGGGCGAGGTCTTCAGCTTCTTGTTCAGCGTCGTTGAGAGGGGCCGCGCCTGGTGTTTGGGGCATGGCGACGATGAGTGGGCCATGGTCAGGCGTGATCGGATCTGTGGTTCGTTCTCTGAGCTGGATCAGCGTGCGCAAAGTCGGCGTGTAGGAGGAGATGACCAGGTCCAGTGCTGTGTTGGGGACCGGTGTGGTGGCGGGATAGTGGCCGGCCGCATGCAGCGGCAGGAAGGCTGCCAGGCCGGTGGGGCACCACCATAGGTGCGGGAATCGTTGGCCTGGTTGCGGCCGGCTGGTCAGGCCAAGACTGGTAAGGACCGGGCCGACGATGCGGTCCCACAGCCATTCCAGCACCTCAGCCACTGTTCGCCGTTGCGCGTTGTCAGTAGCGCTGATCAAGGTGTCGGCCTGCTCAGCCACTGATTCAGCGGTCACTCCTGGGAGGGGCATCGTGGTCACCGTGCTGGCCTGGACAATCAGAGCGTCGCAGCGGTAGGTGCTGACGTTCACAATCACTACCGGTCCCCGGACAGCGGCTGCCTGCAGGCGGGAGAAGCGCGGTGGTGACACTAGCTCTGCCAGATCCGCGCGTGCCCGGATCTGGGTCATGACCAGGTCGCGTTCCTGCGCGAGCCTGATCCGCTGGTCGGCTGGGCTGCTGGGGGGTCCTGCACGGCCTGGCTGGTTGTCCTCGCTGATGGGCCTGGCCAGAGCAGGTGCGCGCAGAGCGTGGTCAAGATCGGCGAGTTGCCCGGCGAGTTCTGGCGCACGCTCGCGCAAGAGGGCACGACCTCCGTGTGCTTCAAGCTGCCTGGCCAGCAGGACACCGCGTCCCTGTTCAAGCAGTTCTACCGCACATTCGGGCTGCCCGGCCTGGATCGCCATGGCTGCCGCGTCCATTGGGAGCCCTGTCAGCTGGCGGAGGAGCCGTTCTTGGTCAGTGCGTGTTATCCAGTCCAGGCGACCTCCTCGACAAGCCGGACAGCGGCTGCGAACGCCGCGAGCGCATCTTCGACCGCATCAGTGCGGGCCGCCAGATGGCCTCCATCACGTCCTGCTCGGATGCGAAGGTGAGCTGGCACGGTGCTGTCATTAGCGACATCATGGAAGGCCGCGATCCCGGCCGCTGCCGCCTGGGCGTCACCCGTTAGCTCGAAGCGCAACTGGTAGGCGGCACCCTGGGTTGAACGCGTCTGCGCGCGACCGGAATCCCCCACGGGCAGCGTCGCCAGCACGCGCTCACATAGTTCAAGTGCCTCGTCCAGGAAGGAGCCGTCTCGGGTGTGCCTGGAGTGATGAATGAGACAGATAGCAAGGTTGCTGAGCTGCTTTTCGCGTTCACTGTGATCGTCTGGTGTCGCCACGACGGCATCACGGTGGTGGCTGAGCGCCTCGCGCAGGGCGTCCCCGGCGTGCTCGAAGCGGCTGTTCAGCAGCGCACCCAGGTTGGACTGGAACATCCCATACAGCGTGTGTTCCACGGGTGTCAGCCTGAGCACCTCCCGCTGAGCCTCAATTGCGGAGTCGAGCGGCTGCAGGTTGTCCGGGAATTCCTGGAATCGAAAGTACTGGGCCATGGCCAGGGCCGACAGGCGGCCAGGCTTGTTGGGATGGCCATCAGGTGTGTGCTCAACAACCTCGCCCAGGAGTTCGACTGCCTCATCCAGGCTTTCCAGGTCACCGGTGCGCTCACCTCGCCGGGCCAGGGCCGAGGCCAGTGTGTACTGGTACCTCGTCCGGTAGGCGTGGCCAGCCTGGGCACCAGCGACGGCTTGCCGGCAGATGTCCACAATGTCGGTCAGCAGCGCCAGGGTGCTGGTTCGCTCATAAAGTGCCTGCAAAGCGGCTGCCAGATTCGCCAGCCGCGGCAACCGGTCAGCGTGCTGCCCGGGCGTGGCCTCAATAGCGGCCCGGTGCCGCTCGATGCACTCATCAAGCGAGGCCCGCGAGTCGTTGAGCTCATAATCGTGCATCAGCGAGATTGCCAGGTTCGACAGGAACATCGCCCGGTACGGGTCATAGGAAGCGGCCTCATCTACTGCCCGGCGGCAGGCATCTATGGCCTCGGACAAGGCCTCCCGGTCACTTGTGTGCATGGCCAGTGCATCAAGCGCCGTCCCGAGGTTCGACAGCCGGCCGCTGGGCTGAGTGTCATCGGGTCCCGCGCGGAAGATGTCCTCGCGGTGAACCCGGACGGCCTCCTCGATCGTGGCCATGTCACCAATTATCGAGAACTGGATCGCCAGCGTGCCGCCCAGATCGGTGAGCCGGTCGGCATACGAGGAATTCAGCTTGCCGGTCAGCGTCAAGGCACGCCGTCGTGCCCGGACCGCTCGCCTAATGGTTGCAATATCCCCAGTCCGTTCCGCCTGGCGCTGCAGTGCCCATCCCAGCAGAGTGAAAGCTGCCGCTTGGTGATCTTTCGACTCATATGCGCGCCCCCACACCGGCCGCAAGAGTTCGGTCGCACGGTCAACAGCCTCCACCTCGCCCGTCAGCTCATACAAAGCGGCCAGAGCATTACCCAGATTGATCACCGCAACCTCGTAATTAGGGTCCTCAGCCGGGGTGGACTCAAGCACAGCCTCGAACTCAGCAACGG
>Ga0209167_10000787_pt1 | contig 20903 bp, 17 predicted proteins | sample Coa_R1_9_FD_187154 | JGI IMG/M metagenome (GOLD analysis project Ga0209167, IMG submission 187154) | Surface soil microbial communities from Centralia Pennsylvania, which are recovering from an underground coalmine fire - Coalmine... | ecosystem: Environmental > Terrestrial > Soil >... | reverse complement strand
TTTCTTAAAAAAATGGTGTTCTGTGGCGCCGTGGTAAGTGCGATTGCGCTGACGGCAAGCATGCTCCCGTTCCGCGCTCAAGCGGACTCGTGGGACAAGATGACGCTGCTTACAGTGGATCAGCCGACGCAAGTTAGCGACACTTATCTCGAACCAGGCACCTACATGTTCAAGCTCGCGAACTCAGACCGGCACATCGTCCAGATCTTCAACAAAGATCGGAGCCATCTGATCAACACGATCATCGCGATTCCGAGTTACCGCGTTTTTCCGACGAGCGACACAAAGATCTCGTATTGGGAGACGCCTCCAGGAACCGCAAAAGCCGTACGAACGTGGTTCTACCCAGGCGACGTGGATGGCCAGGAGTTCCGGTATCCGCAGAACCTGAGACAAATCGCGGCGGTAACTCCGCCACCGGCGTTCGCACCGCAACCGCCAGCGGCTGAAGAGACCCCGGCGCCCGCGCCAGCAGTGACAGAGCCGGAACCTCCAGCCCCGCAGGCGCTAGAGCAGGCGCCTCCGCCACCGCAAGAGCCGGTAGAGATCGCCCAAAACACACCGCCTCCGAGTCCGCCTCCTCCGAGCCCGGCTCCGGCTGCTCCGGCGCCTCAACCTGAGGAACAAACGCTGCCCAAGACGGCTAGCCCGTATCCCTTGTTCGGATTGGGCGGCTTGATTGCTTTGGGCCTGTACGCTGCGCTTCGCATCAAGAGAATCGCCTGACTTTAAGGGCGTAGACTGGTAAGTGAGGACGGGCAGCAGCTATGAACCGGCGCTCGGCAGTGCGAACTTTGTTGGCCGCCAGCGCCGGTTCGCTTTTGAGGCGCGGCCTGGCCGCGGCAGACAAGCCCGAGGCAGAAGAGGAAGACGACCCAGACCGCTACATACTCCGCAGCGAAGCCCGGTTAGTGCTCCTCGATGTCCGCGTCAAGAATAGCCAAGGCGGATATGTTTCGGGGCTCTCCAAGGAAAACTTTAGTGTCTTCGAAAACGGCCATCCTCAACACCTCGTGGCGTTCGATCACGGTGACCCGCCGGTGACGGTAGGAATTCTGGTGGATGAAAGCCGCAGTATGGCGCCCAAACGTCCCGCGGTTCTCGTTGCCGCGCTGGCGTTCATCGGGGAGAGTAATTCCAACGACGAAATTTTCGTTTTGAACTTCAACGATAAGGTGACGCGCGGATTGCCGAGCCCCGCGCTCTTCTCGGATAATGCCGAGGAACTTCGCAAGGCTCTTTTCCGCGGCGTTTCAGAGGGGAGAACCGCTCTCAACGATGCCGTGGTGGAGGGGCTGGAGCAACTCCAGATGGGGAAGCGCGAGAAGAAGACGCTGGTGCTGATCAGCGACGGCGGCGACAACGCCAGCATGAATACGCGGCGCGAGATGCTAGACCGTGTGGAAGGCAGCATCGCGACCATCTACACCGTCGGGTTGTTCGACGCGCAGGATGCGGATCGGGATCCCGGAATTTTGCGTCAGCTCGCCAGGATCAGCGGCGGGGAGGCGTATTTCCCCCCGAGTCCCGCGGAGATGGTGCCGACGTGCCGTCGAATTGCGCGGGACATTCGGTCTAGCTATACGCTTGGTTATGTCCCAGCGGCTGGAAAGGGCGCGAACGACATGCGGAGCATCCGCGTGGGCGTGTCCGCACCGGGTCACTCCAGATTGATCACGCAAACGCGGAGCAGTTATCGCTATGACCGGATCGACACCCAGACGCACAAGTAAAGCTCGCCGTTGGATCGAGAGGATTCTCTTGCTGGCGGGGTTAGCCGGCCTTGGCGTATGGCTTGGCGAGAACGTGGTTTCCACGGTCTGGGAGGCATGGGCGAACCGGGTTTTCGAGCATGAGATTCGCGAGGAACCGGTAAAGGCTTCCCGCCCCACTAGCCGGGACGGCAGTCTGATCGGCCGCCTGACGATTCCCCGCTTGCACCTCAGTGCGATGGTGCGCGAGGGCGTTCACGAGAACACCTTGAGCCTGGCGCTGGGCCACGTCCCCAGCACCCCCGTACCGGGACAGAAGGGAAATGTCGCGGTCGCCGGGCATCGCGATACCTTTTTCAGGAGCCTTCGCGGCATTCGAAAGTATGACTTGATTCGCTTTGAAACGGCTTCCGCCGGCAGCTACCTGTATCAGGTGAGCTCCATCGAAATCGTCGATCCGTCGGACGTGAGTGAGCTAAGGTCGGGACGGGATTCCGAGCTTACGCTGGTCACTTGTTATCCGTTTAACTACATCGGGTCCGCCCCCGAGCGCTTTATCGTCAAGGCGCTCGAAGTGGATCGGGTTTCTAAGGATTCGGAAACCGAGTCGATCAGTTTTCGGTAGGCGGTCCTGTCGGCCGCCAGCCTACTTGTTCCACGCCTGGGCGTAACGGTTCAGTTCGGTATAAAGACCGCTCGCGCTGGCGGGAGGTGGCACCGTGCCGTGGAGAATCTCGGCTTGTGTCACGCCTCTTCCGTAAGCCTTTTGATTGTCGTCCTTATCGGGACGAAGCGTGGCCCCATCCAAAGTGAGACCCGCAAAGATTCCGCGGGAACGCGAATAGGCTAGAATCTCAGCGGACATCCTTGCATCCGTCGCTGCAACCGTGGCGCGCCCCACCGGTCCGCCCATCGCGCTTGCGTCGGAACCGATCGTGAATTTGTCTTTGATCAGATTCTCCTCGCCTTTCTTATTCAAGACAACGAAGATCAGGTCCGTTTCGCCAACGCCGATCTGAGGGCCGATGCTGCCGCCTTCGATGCGAATTGTCGATAGCGCGCTCCATCCAGCAGAGTCATTCACGCGGCAAGTGATCACGCCCTTGCCATACTTCGCACCCACGAAGAATCCGGCCCTTTTGAGACCAGGCACAATTCCTACGCACTGCGCCTTTCGAAGGAGATTCATCGCGACCAACCGATCCTTGGCATCCATCATTTCCGAAAGCACAGCCGTAGATTCGTGGATTCTCCTGGTGTACTGCTCCACACCCTCGATATCCGCCCCGAAGGTTCCCGCGGCCACAAACAAGCTCGTGAACAGGGCCATTGGCTTCATATAGGTAAACTTCCCCCTTGGACTAATTCATAGCACGCCGAGGGCCAAGCTGCAACATAATCATGCCAAAACGGTTTGGAACAAATTTTGCGCGTTCAGAACACGACGTTTCCACTCAACCAGGTAAATCCTGCCGGTTTGTTACGGTTCCACGTCCGGCCGGATCTTCCCGATGGAGTCGCGGAAATGAGATGGCATGCTTTGGGGTGCGTGTTATCGGTGTGTCTAGTTGCGTCGTGTATCTGTGGGTCATGGGCTCGCATCGTGTACGCTGGGCAATCGGTGTCTATCTTCGACTACATCCGCCAAGCCTGGAAGGAGATGACGCGCTCGCATCAGAATCTCGCCGCGGCTGCGGTGGATCCCAAGTTTCCGATGCCTTCGAACGGGCGCTGGCCGGTGTACGTAGGTGGAGGCGAAGATCTCGCCAGCGTGCGCGAGAAGCTGCGCGCGGATATGCCCGCGGCGGAAATGCAAAAGATCGACCTTCGTGCCCTTCCGCCGGACCCCGGACAAATTCGCGAGCAGGGGTTATTGTACTTGCCGCGGCCCTACGTGGTTCCAGGCGGCCGCTTTAACGAAATGTATGGCTGGGATAGCTTCTTTATCCAGATGGGCCTGTTGCGGGATCAACAAGTCGCGCTGGCCAAGGATATGGCGGATAACGCATTGTATGAAGTTCGCGAGTACGGTAAGGTCTTGAATGCCAATCGCACTTACTATCTGACTCGCTCCCAGCCGCCGTTTCTCACACAAATGGTGCTGGCCGTGTACCGCCGAACGGAGGACCGGAAGTGGCTCGAAGAATCCGTTCCTGCGATCGAGAAGTATTATCGCTACTGGACGACCGGACCGCACCTGACGCCGGCGACGGGATTGTCGCGCTACTTCGATCCGGGCGAAGGACCGGCGCCCGAGGTGCTTTCCTCGGAACACGATTCCGGCGGCCGAACTGATTACGATCTCATCAAGGACTACTTCCGCACGCATCGAATTCCCGATTACGACGCCGCCCAATACTACGACGCCAAAAAGAACGAGTTGACACCGCTCCTCTACCAAGGCGACCGCTCCATGCGGGAGTCCGGTTTTGATCCTTCGAGCCGCTTTGGCCCATTCAGCATCGACATCATTCACTATGATCCCGTTTGTCTGAATACCCTCCTGTATCTGATGGAGCTTCAGACATCCGAAATAATGAACACACTGGGCCGAGAAGGAGATGCGGCAGTGTGGCGGCAACGTGCCCAGAAGCGGGCTGAGAGAATCAACGAGTTGATGTGGAACGAAACGGACGGCTTCTACTACGACTACGACTTCGTCCACGGCCGGGTGCGCCACTATCCGTTTCTGACGACTTTCTACCCGCTATGGGCGGGAATTGCCAGCGCGAACCAGGCTGGCCGAGTCGTCCGGAATCTGCACGTATTCGAGCAGCCGGGAGGTTTGCAAACCAGCACCCGGAAAAGCGGCGATCAATGGGACGCTCCCTTCGGATGGGCGCCTTTGCAGTGGATCGCGGTGGAGGCGCTGCGCCGTTACGGATACCGGAATGAAGCCGACCGCATCTCGCTGAAGTTTCTGTCGCTGGTCCAGCAGGAGTTTGCGCGTTACGGCGCCATCGAGGAGAAATACGACGTAGTACGGCGGCAATCCGATGTCAGCAAGAGCCTGCGTTACGGCTATCACAGCAACGAGGCAGGCTTCGGATGGACGAATGCAGTTTTCACAGCGTTGTTCGACGAACTCCCACCTTCAGACCAGCAGCGCTTACTTAAGGTCCGCTGAAATCCGGGTCTTGCGCTTGGAACCTAACGTGCTCGTGTTACAGCGAGATGCGCCGGCGACTTCTAGGCCTCCTTGAAACTACGGGAGATATAGGCCTCTTTGGGATGCGCGTTGTGCGGAACATTTTTCGCGCTCCTTTCGAGATGGAAGAGACGGGACGGCAGATTGTCGAGATCGGCTCGCGCTCCGTACCGCTAATCGCGGCGTGCGGCTTGGCGATAGGCGTGGTTATGTCCTTGCATACGCGAGCCTCCATGACGCGATTCGGAGCTGCGTCCATGATTCCGGCGGTGCTGACCATCGCGATGTTCCGCGAACTGGGTCCGCTTGTGACCGGGCTGTTGGTGTCCGGACGGGTGGGAGCCGGCATCGGCGCTGAGCTCGCGGGCATGCGTGTGACCGAACAGATAGACGCTCTGGAGTCGCTCGGCGTAGATTCTTTCAAGTACCTGGTGGTCACTCGCGTCGCCGCTTGCGTAGTGGCGCTGCCGGTCTTGACCATGGTGATGGACTTCATGGGATCGGCGGGCGGGATGTTCTCGGAGATGGCGGTGACCCATTCCTCCGCCCAGCTTTACATACACCGCGCGTTCAAATCCATGGTGTGGTCGGATTACATTCCGACAACTCTCAAGACCGCGGTCTTCGGACTACTGATCGGAACGATTTCCTGCTTCCTGGGTTATACGGCCAGCCAGGGAGCCAAGGGAGTGGGACGGGCCTCGACACGCAGCGTAGTGCTTTCCTCTCTGGTGTTGATCCTGTTCAATATCATCCTGGTGAAACTGACGATGTTCTGGTTTCCATCATGAGTCAGGCGTCCCATCCCGCGATTCGCATCGATCACGTATGCAAGGCTTTTGACGGGCGCGCGGTTCTGGATGACGTGTCGTTCGAGGTGCCGGCCGGCGAAGCGTTCGGCATTTTAGGCCGTAGCGGAACGGGCAAGAGCGTAACGCTGAAGCTCATTATCGGTCTGCTCTGTCCAGATCAGGGCCACACCTTCATCGGCAACGATGACGTTCAGCAACTCGACCGGGAGAATCTCCTGCGTGTGCGTAAGACCGTGGGATTCATGTTTCAGGATGCGGCGTTATTCGATTCGATCTCGGTTCGCGAAAACATCGCCTTTCCGCTTCGCCGTCATACCAGCAAGGCCGAGAAAGAGATTGACGAAGCGGTGCAGGAAAAGCTCTCCGAGGTGGGATTGGAAGAGGACGCGGAGAAAATGCCGGCCGACTTGTCTGGAGGAATGCGCAAGCGCGTGGGGCTGGCGAGGGCGCTGGTGCTCGATCCGCCGGTCCTGCTGGTGGACGAGCCAAATAGTGGTCTGGACCCGGTGACTGCGTCGGAGATCTACAAACTGTTGGCGGATCTCAAGAAGAAGCAACACAGGACCCTGGTGGTGGTCACCCACGACGCCGCGGGTGTTCGGCGATTCGCGGACCGCCTCGGGGTCTTGCACCAGGGGCGGATGATCGCCTGCGGCTCACCGGACGAGCTCACCCATAGCGACAACGAGCTAGTGCATGCTCTGGTTTCGCAGGAGGTGTGAAATGTTATCGCGGACAGCCAATGTCGGAGCGTTTCTGATCGGGGGTACGGTGCTGTTCGGAGCCGGACTATTTCTCATCGGCAGCCGGCAGAAGGTGTTCAGCCGCGGCTTTGAGATCTATTCCAATTTCAGCAGCGTCAGCGGATTAGTCACTGGCGCCGACGTTCGCGTGTCGGGACTGCAAGCCGGGGAACTCCTGGAAATCCAGGTGCCGCGCGAGCCCTCGGGTCCGTACCGCGTCAAGTTGCGGCTGGAGGAGAAGGTGCATCCACTGATCCGCCAGGATTCTATCGCTACGATTCAAACCGAAGGCCTGGTGGGCGATAAATTCGTGGAGGTTGACAAGGGCAGCGACAACGCCCCTCCGTGTCCGTCCGGCGGAACCATCCCGGGCATGGATCCTTTCGATTTCTCGGATCTGATGCAACAAGCGCGAGGCCTGCTGGATACGACCTCTTCGACGCTTGGAAGCGCCGGCGAGGTAGCGGACAACGTCAATCGGGCGATGACCCAGTTTCTCGCGCGTGGTCACGATGGAAAATCGGGCCCCGCGGAGATCAATGCGACCGTTACCAGCGCGCAACGCGCCATGACCAATCTTGCCGACGATACGGAAGCCGCCAAGCATAACTTCCTCCTGCGCGGATTCTTTCACAATCGCGGCTACTACAACCTGAGCGAACTGACTCCGGCGGAGTACAAGGCTAGCAAATTCGTGACCAGCCGTTCCGCGAAGCGGGTCTGGCTGGACGGCAGCGAGCTTTTCTCCAAGTCCGGCAAGGGTCCGGAGGTGCTGTCTACCAAGGGACGAGAGGAACTGGATCGGGCTATGTCGTCGTTCGTGACCAGCCTTCCAAACAGTCCCATCATGATCGAAGGTTATTCGGATCAGGGCTCTCGCGATCAACAGTTCCGCGACTCCAAACAGCGCGCGGCCGCGGTCCAAGAGTATCTGGAAGCTCGATTTCAATTGAATCCAAAGCTTGTCGGTGCCATTCCGTTGGAGGATTCGCCGCCGGAATCGAGTGGGAAGCGAGATTGGAGTGGCGTATCGCTCGTCTTGCTTCCTTAACCAGTCCGCTGTGCCCAGAGTGTTTTTGGAAAGGGGGGAGTGACAATGCAAGTATTCACGCAAGTCCAGCCGGAATGGGAGCAACTGGATGCTGTGATCGAGAAGTTGAAAAAGTGCAGCGAAGGCGAGCTTCTCCTCGAGCATCTTCAAACTGCGCATGCCTACCATCACGGGGCGATGTCGCTGGAATGCCTTCACAACCTGCAACTGGCGCAAGGCGCCGCGGATGCTATGTCCCACCAGCCTCTCAGGGATGAGGCGAGGAACGCGATCGCCGCACTGCTGCAGGCTCTTGGATCGGCTTCAGTCCGCGATCCTGGATCGCACCAGCCTCCGGCAGGTAATGCGCCGCCGGTGACCTCGAAGGGAGTTGCCAAGTTTTTCCACGGCGCCGACACGTGCTTCGGTATTTTCTATCCAAAGAAGCACGTGGTCGCGGTTTTTCCGTCGTTCGATCTGGCGCAAAGCGGCTATCAGATTCTTGCCAGCGCTGGATTTCGAATGTGGGAGATCATCGCCGTGCCGGGCGAAGAGGTGGAAAGATTCCTCGAAGACATCCGCATGAATCGGACGCTCTGGGACGAGCTGGTTAAGGAGGTATCAGTAATCCTGGACACCGAGGCCAATCTGGTGGACCGCTATGGACACTGGGCGCGTAGCGGATATGGATTTCTGGTTGCGCGCAGCCCCGACAGCGTTGCGGCGGAAAAGGTAGCCAGGCTTCTCGATCCCCTCGATCCTATCGCCATGCACTGGTTCATGAGCGGCTACATCCGCCACCTGACCGAGGGAAATTAGTTCAGCACGGGAATCTTGCGATCGTCAATCCATTTGCTGACCTCGCGAATGTCCTTGTCGAGGGCCCTGTCTTCGTTCACGAAAGCGCTGGCGGCCCGTAGAGCGCCGTAGATCGGGAACGTTCCGGCGCCCATGCGGCCGGCCCCCTGCCGTAAGTCGACCGCCTGCGCGGCGGCAAGAAGCGAGATCGCGACTACGTTGCGCAACAAAGCGGTGACGTCCCACGCGGTGGCGGCGGAATGCGTCCCGAGGCTGACGATATCCTGGTTGAATTGCTCGGTTGGAAGAGAGTGGATCAAGCTGGGTGCGCTCGCCTGCCGGATCGCCGTCACCAGACTGGTGTGCGTAATTTGCACCCCTTTGAAGCCCTGATAGAGACCGGCGTGGGGGCTGAGAGAAGGTGGCAGACCGTTGGAGAACCGCTCATCCATGAGCAACGCCATCAGCGAATGCAGCCAGTTGGCCAGATTCGCGATATCCAGCTTCATCCCGTCCATGGCGCGGGCGATGTGCGCCCCGAAGAAGTTTCCAGTGTGATAGACGCGGTCGGCTGCCGGATCGATTAAAGGATTGTCGTTGACAGAATTCGCTTCCCGCTCCACAACCAGCTTCACCTGCTCCAGTGTTTCAAGCATGGGGCCCAAACCTTGCGGCGCGCAGCGGATTGAGTAGGGGCTTTGAATCGCCTCCGCCGCCGCAACCACCTCATGAGCCTCGTGGGCTTTGCGCCCCGCATCCTCGACGCGATGGCGAATATCATCCAACGGCACAGCGAGTTTTGAGCCGAACAGTAGCGAGTTCAGCATCTCGGCGACGCGCAATTGACCGGGGTGGTGCTTAGCCATGTGGATCGCGGGAAGGAAATAGTCAGGCGAAGAACCCACTGCTTCCGCGGTCATTGCGAGCGCGCCGAGAGATAGCTGGAATAGATAGGCCACCTCATCCACCGCCAACGCCGCAATCCCGGTCATTACCGTGGTGCCGTTCAAGAGCGCCAGGCCTTCTTTGGCCGCGAGCGAAAGGGGTTCAATGCCTTCTTGACGCAGGGCGTCCGCGGCGGGGATGAGCCGACCTTGGTAAAAGACTTCGCCGCCTCCACACATGGCCCGGGCGATATATGCGGACGGACTGAGATCGCCGCTGGCACCGACCGAGCCATATCTGGGAACCCACGGGGTAATCCCATGATTCAGCAAATCCAGCAGGCGCTCGATCACAACTTCACGCACCCCGGAAAGGCCGCGTGCCAGCGCATTCGCTCGTAGCAGAATTGCCGCCCGCACGATTTCCTCGGCGAAGGGCTCACCCACCCCGCAGCAATGATACTCGATCAGGTTCCGCTGATGATGTTCCAGTTCGGTGTCGGGAATTACGAATTTGACGTTGCCGCCGAAACCCGTATTCACACCGTAAATCACTTCCCCTTCCTTCAACTTGTCCTCCAATACCCTGCGTCCGCGCCGGATTTTGGTGCGAAACTCAGGATCCGAGCTCAAGGAAACGGAGCGCCGGCGCCGCGCGATCCCGATGATGTCGTCCAGACCGAGATCTTGCGGGTAAATCGTGAATCCGGCTGGAGACGCTGTCAACGTGGTCATTGGATGTTCCCCCTTTCGCGACACTCAATCCAAAGAAGCCTCGAGAAAGCTCCTTAGATCCGCCTCCCTGATCTCGGGCTCACCCGGCGCGACATGACTGAGCCTTCCATTTTTCATCCACTGTTCGAGTTGTTCCACCAGCCCAAACAGGTGTTCGAAAGATTCGACGACAAATAAAAGTGGCTGGTAATGATTAATTTCGAAACTTTGGTTGATGACCCATTCAAGCTGCATCGGGAAACGCTGGACGGAGGGCGACTCGATGGCGTGCTCAATCTCACCGAAGGAGCTGAGCAATCCGCTTCCGTAAACGCGCAGTCCGCCGTCCGAACGCATCAGTCCGAACTCGATCGTGAACCAAAAGAAACGCGCCATTGCTTTCACGATGCTGGTGAGGATCTTCAAGCGATCCGCTTCTCCAGGAATTCCGGCCGCCAAGCCAGCCGCCGTGTGAGCGCACTCGCCGAGCCGCACCAGGGCTTCGGCAAAATGACGGTCGGTGTGCATCGGCACATGCCCGGCGACATCGTGAAATATATCGGGCTCAGGCAGGTAGTCGAGCTGGTCCCCTCTTCGAATCGTGATGGTGGTCGGGAAAACCCGGTTACGAAGGCAATCAAAGAAGAGAAAAGCGGGCACGTAGCCGCTTACGGCTTTGGCCTGGAAGCCGGTGAGCGGCCCAAGAAAGCGATTCACTTCCTCCAACCGGGGTACGCACTGCGGACTGAGACACAAGGAGTGAACTCCGTCGAGAAAGTGCGAGTTGGCGTAACGGTCCCAGCGGGACGCCATGCGGGCATAGAGTCTGCGCCAAGTCTCGTGGTTTTCCTCCGAATACAAGTCGTAAGGCTGGGCGACGAACAGTTCACCACGGCTGCGCGCCTCCTCAATGAAGGGTGCCTCCGTGCTTGTCAGCCCCGTTCGGGGCGTAGCCGACGTCAGCGCAGGCATATCGCGGCCTACATGCTTCCTACCTATTGGACGAATTCATGGACGTGAATGTTGCAGCTTTCATACGTTCACCGCCCGCAGATTGCAATCGGTTGGGGTTGCGCTGAAGCGCTAAAGGCTCTGGTTGGTTCCGGCGGCCGCGGCCCGGCGTTCAAGGCAGTCCAAATGGAGGATTCCGCGCTCGACGGCAACCGTCACTGCGTGGGTGCGGTCCGAGGTGCCCAGTTTCTTGAGAATGTTCTGGAGATGCATCTTGATGGTTCCGGTGGCGGTACGGAGGGTATACGCAATCTCTTTATTCGACATTCCGTGCGCCACCAGATGGAGCACTTCACTCTCGCGGGGCGTCAATGCCACCTTCGGGAAGTGCCCGCTCAACCGCTCCGCGACCTCCGCCGGCACCAACCGCCTTCCGGAATGCACGACGCGGATCGCATTTCCGACTTCCGTGTGAGCCATTTCCTTCAAAATGAATCCACGCATGCCAGCTTCGAACGCCAGATAAATGTCCTGATCGCCGTCGTGGCTGGTAAGCGCGATGATACGTGCTTCGGGATCCAACGCGCGCATCGCTCGCGCGGCCTCGATGCCGCCCATTATCGGCATTCGCAGATCCATCAAGACGACGTCAGGGCGGCACTCTTGGAATCTCCGGACTCCCTCGCTCCCGTCTCCGGCTTCTCCGACCATCTCCATGTCAGCTTCGACCGCGAGGATGGACTCGATGCCCCTGCGCACCAGCGGGTGGTCGTCCACAACCAGTATGCGAATCTTCGGTTGGGAGAGCCCGTTCCTCACGTCTCCCGTCATTGCGTTGTCCAAATCTTGCGGAAGGCAGTTCATAGCTGTGCCGTCTTGTTAGCGTTGCAATGCAATTCATTCGCCACATCAATTTCTTCGCCACATCCGGGGAATGCTGTCGACCCGAATCGTGGTGAGGAACATGCTCTCCCCGCTTGCGGAGGTTTTCCGATGTTGCACGTTGAAAAAGGACAATGCGGTTTGTGCGCTCATTTTGGGGAGACCCACAATGGTGAAAAGGACCGTCTAGCGCAAATTCGGTTGAAGAAAGAAGCTCCGGAAACGCTGGTAGACGAGTGCGGTCATCCGAGGCTGGTGTCCTTACATCTCAAGGTAACTCCGATCAGCGGTTGCGACGGCTTTGAACAGGCAAGATCCGCATAGGAGCGGTAAAAAGTCTTCAGTATGCAGAATCTGCACGGTCGGATTTTGTGTGCTTGGAACGTTGTTCTCCGCGTGGGCGCGATTGAGCGCGCCCACGCGTCCTCCGATAACCCGTTCGATTTTTTTTCTCGTTAAGGGGTTATGCTGCCCGATCTTCGCGGCCCGAGGCGTGCCGGCGAGTGAAGGCGCGTGCGGCGCGACGGGCTCGCATTAACCGGATCCGAATCGCTGTTTCCGTGACGCCGTCGTAACGAGCGATCTCTCTAGTAGTCACTCCCTGCATTTGCAATTCGAGCAGATGGCGTTCGCGAGGCCGGCAGAATTTCAGGATCCGGGCAACGTCCATGGCTGCGATATCGATTCTCAGCTTGCTGTAAAGCTCAGGCAAAGGTTGATTGAAGCGTTCTTCCGTCTGTCGCACCCTGCGATAGATATTCAGGGCTATGGTATTCACCCAGGTGAGCAGCATCTCCTCATTGCGAAGTTGATTCAGACACTCCCACCCCCGCACCCACGCGGCCTGAGCAGCTTCTTGTGCGCCATCCCTCGCAGCTCCTCTGGAAATCAGAAACCGAATGGTGCGCTCAAATCCTGCCTGGTATGCTTGCCCGTACGCGCTTCTGGTCATCGGGCGGATATGTAGCACACATCGGACCAGAGCGTAAGTTATTGAAAAAAAGCATGATGATGAAATCGATCGAATGCAAATATTGCATCGGGGTGCAGGTTCTGCTAACGTTCAGCCAACCATGCTGCGACCGCGTCGCACCAAGGCGGCCTCGGGTGGCTCTAACGCGAGAAAGAAAAATCCACTCCCCTGGAGACACCCCTAGCGCGGGTTTGTATTTTGTGGGATATTTGCTGTTAAATGCCTGCGGAGCTCAAGGCGCCGGCCTCCATCGTGCTTGTGGTGGACGATGATCCACAGGAGCGCTCGGACCTCTCGGAGATCGTAGCTTCTCTTGGTTATGCGGTTGAGACAGCCGTGGACGGAGAAGACGCGCTGGCGAGACTCGATGCAAAACCAGTTGCCGTCATCCTGACGGACCTGATGATGCCGCGCATGGATGGTTTCCAATTGCTGCGCGCGCTTATGGAGCGGGGCGAATTAACGCCGGCTATCGTACTGACTGAGTTCGATAGCATCTCCCATGCAGTGTCGATCGTGCATGAGCTCCAAGCCTTCTGGTTCCTTGGAAAGCCGGCTCAGCGCGAGGTCCTCGGCGTTCTGCTTACGCGCGCCATCGAGCACGGCAACCTGGTCAAACAAACGGAGCGGCTACAGCAGCAACTTAGCCACCAGGGAGTGCTCGGCGATCTGGTGGGTTCGTCTGAGTCCATGCAGCGGGTTTACGCGCTGATCCAGCGCGTTGCTCCCACCAACGCCTCGGTGTTGATCACGGGGGAAAGCGGAACCGGCAAAGAAATGATCGCCCGGACCGTTCATCGCCTGAGCAAACGAGCGACCAGCCCGTTCGTGGCTATAAATTGCGCCGCATTGCCGGGCGACCTCATCGAAAGCGAACTGTTCGGGCATGAGAAGGGAGCTTTCACCGGCTCCGTGAACCGTCACCCAGGCTGTTTCGAGCAAGCCCACGGTGGAACGTTGCTGCTCGACGAGATTGGAGAAATGCCGCCGCTGATGCAAGCCCGGCTGCTCCGCGTCCTTGAAGAATCCAGCGTGCGCCGTCTGGGAGGAACTGCCGAAATTCCAGTTGATGTTCGCGTCCTGGCCGCCACCAACCGGAACCCGGAAGCGGCGATCGAGCGTAGGACGCTGCGCGAAGATTTGTTTTACCGCTTGAATGTTTTCCGGATCCATGCTCCGCCGTTGCGCGAAAGAAAAGAGGATATTCCTCAACTCTCGAAAGCCATCGTTGGGGACTTAAACCGCAAACATGCGTGCAGCGTGACGAGTCTTCATCGCGAAACGCTGGAGCGTTTGATGGCGCACTCCTGGCCCGGGAACGTTCGCGAATTGCGAAACGTTCTGGAATGGGCGGTCATTACCGCGCATTCGGACGCGATGATGCCCGCTCACTTGCCCAAAACTTTGGGAGTTCGACCGCTGACGCCGGCCCAGGCTGCCGAGAATGGCGCGGGCGTGCGATTTGAGCCTGGACGCTCGCTCGCGGAGATAGAGAGAGAGTATATTTTGGCAACGCTCAAGAGCGTAACCAACGACCGCAAGCGGGCAGCACAACTCCTGGGCATCAGCTTGCGGACTCTTTGCAGCCGGCTCGCGGAGATAAAGGGCAAGAGTCAGGGGCGTGCCGTGGCCGCGAAATGAAGAGTCCGCAGCCGGAAGCGAATCCATCCGGAGGCTTCCTGCGACCGCCCATTGTCGTTCTCGATGTAGATCCAAAGCCCGCCTCGCAGCGGTCGCGGGGCTGCCTCTTAGCCGCGGCAGGGTTTTGTGTGCACGGAGCCGCTGAAGCCGGCCAGGCGCTGGAGGCTGCGGCGGCGTACAAACCCGAAGTGGTCCTTCTCGACTGGGATGAGGCCGGCCTCTGCCGCCGCCTCAAGGCCGGGCCCGGGAACGTCCCAGTCGTAGTGCTGTTGATCGGCACTTCAAAAACGGCAACAGACCTGCCCAGCGTCGGAGCGGACCTGTGCCTGCCGAAGAGCATTGCGCCTGCGTTTTTGATCGAGGCGCTCGGAACCCTGCTCCGCATGCGAAGAGCTGAACGGGAGCTGGACCGGTCGCGCGGAGAGCTGCTCGATTTTTCCAGGCAGCTCGCCCACGACATCGAGGGGCCCCTTCGAGGCGTGGTCACATTCGCAGAGTTGATCGGCCTGTCGCACCCCCTGTCCGAGAAGGAACAAACATATCTGGGGCATGTTCTCTCGAGTGCGGACCAGGTGCGGCGGCTGGCGCGCGGTGTCTTGAGCTATGCTGAGGCCAAGCGCGAACCGCCTCCCTTGGTTGTCGTTCCTTTTCGCGGCGTGGTGGTCGCCGCGACGCAAACTTTGCGCGACCGGATCAAGGAAGCGGGAGCCGTCATTCACATGCAGGATTCCCTGCCCAGCGTGCTCGGGGATTTTTCGGCTCTTCAGAAGGTGGTTCAGAGTCTGATCGGCAACTCAATCAATTACCGGCGTCGCGATACACGGCTTTCCGTGACGATCCGCGCCCGCGAAGGGCCCTCCCAGGATTGGGTGATTTCCGTTTCGGACAATGGTATCGGTGTTGCCAAGCAGTATTACGAATCCATTTTCGCGCCGTTCAAGCGATTGCACGGCCTGGAAATCCCGGGCGCCGGAATGGGGCTGGCGTTCTGCAGGCAAATCCTGGAGACTCACGGCGGAAGGATCTGGGTGGAGTCGGAGCCCGGATTCGGCGCCTCCTTCTTATTCACGCTTCGAGCGCCCGCCTGAACGCTGAAGCCTGGACGCGGTCCTCAAAGCGGGTTTCGTCCCTGGATAACCCGGATCAGAAGAACCACCACGGCGACCACAAGCAAGATGTGGATAAACCCATACAACGTGTATGAAGTCACCATCCCGAGCAGCCACAGCACCAAAAGAATTACGAAGATGGTCATGAGCATACTGTCTGCCTCCATCTGAACTGATCAATCCGCCCGGCGGATGTTTCAGCGCCGATGACCTTGCTATGACCTTGCGAAAACGGTACTTCTTACCGCGGTAGGTGGAAAAAAAGGTCCTCACCTCTTAACCGGAGGCGTTAGCGCAAACAATGAGTTAGCCGCTTGGCACGCGACGTGCACCCTCTTTTCCGTGGGAGGGCGCTATGAAGCTTAGTATGTTGACGGTAGGAGCCATGCTCGCGGGGTCGTCGTTTGCGCCCGCGCAGAATCAACCTACGCAGAATCCCAAGAGCGGCTCTGCGCCCATATATCACGTGACCGTGGTTGAACGCACGGTCAAGGCGGTAAACTACCTCTACCGTTCCGGACCGACGCAAATCGACTTCCGCGGAACTGTCCTAATGCCGGAAGGCAAAGGCATCGCGACGGTGGAATCCCGGCAGGGCCGCACCGAGATCAACGCCAGCCTGGAACATTTCAAGCCGTCCCAGCAGTATGGACGCGAATATCTGACCTACGTGCTGTGGGCCATTACGCCGGAGGGACGGCCGCACAACCTGGGTGAGATCGTGCCGGATCATTCCAACAACGGCCACATTCGCGTGACCACCGATCTGCAAGCCTTCGCTATGATCGTCACCGCGGAGCCGTATTCGGCGGTCCGCCAACCCGGCGACGTGGTCGTGCTTGAAAATCAAATCCGGCCCGACACGGAAGGCAGCACCGAAACCGTCAACGCGAAGTACGAACTGCTGCCGCGCGGCCAGTACACCTGGAACATCAACGACAACCTATCGGCGGAGATAGCCAACGCTCCCAAGGTTTCTGAGCGCGAGTTCGAAACCTTGACCGAGCTTTATCAAGCCGAGAACGCGGTTGGCGTCGCCGGCTCCGTTAACGCCAGGCAGTATGCGCCGGAAACACTGGCTCGGGCGCAGCAGCTATTGCAAGAGGCGCAGCAAATGCACACGGCCAGGGCCGACTCGCACCGTGTGATTGAGATTGCCCGCCAAGCTTCTCAAACCGCCGAAGACGCGCGTCTGATCGCCGTGCAGCGTCAGCAGCAGGACAGCCTGCAGGCGGCGCAGTCGGACGCGGCCAAGGCTCGCCAGGAAGCCGTTACTGCGCAACGCTCGGCCGATGAGGCGGTGCAAAAAGCCAGGGCCGATGCCGACCTGCAGGTGCGCCAGGCAAGAGAGGAAGCTGACGCGGCGGTCCAGCGCGCCAATGCCTTACAACAGCAAGCGCAGAGTGATCGCGCGGCCGCGGCTCAGGCCCAGAGCCAAGCCCAAAGCGAGATCGCGGCAGCTCGCGCCCGAGCGCAGCAAGCGGAAATCGCCGCAGCGCAGTCACATCCCGACCCCGCCAGGGATGCCACCCGTACGTCGGCGTTGCGAGTCCGGCTCCTGGAGAATCTGAACGGCGTGCTCCCCGCAACTGACACGCCGCGCGGTTTGGTGGTCACCGTTTCCGATGCGGACTTTAGCGGCGAGTCCGTGCGCGGCACGGCGGCGGAAAAGATAGCGCGTATTTCCGCAATCGTCGCCGCTCAGCCCGGATTACGCGTAAGAGTGGAAGGCTACAGCGACAGCGCGGCCAAGCAGGCGATTTCCGAGGTTCGCGCCACCGCAGTGCGGCGCGTGCTGACCAATACTGGGCTCTCAGCCGACCTGGTGTCTTCCAGCGGCTTAGGAGATTCGCGGCCGATCGGACCTCCCGGGCTGGAAGAAAACTCGCGAGTGGAGATTGTGATCTCCGGCGATCCTATCGGTAGCCTGCCCTTCTGGGATCACACCTATTCACTGACCCGCTAGCGGGCGGGAATCGGGAGGCATCATGCGGAAACCAGCAGAAGTCGAAGAGAGAATCTTGGGCCTGATCATGGGCATCGGAATTGGAACCATCATCGGCTTCCTTCTGCGCGCCTTAGAGCACCGCGGCGATGCGGGCCGCACTGCGCCCCTTCCACACTGAACCCCAAAATAACTCCTGTCGCGAGCTGCGCCGGACGCGCGCATTCCAAAACGCTGGAATAGTGCGATCCTGGATCAGATTAGCCGACGCGATATGAGATTTCCGCGCAAACTGCTCCTGGCGGCACTAAAATTGGCCCCTCCCTGGTTCTGCGTGACCCAGATGTTGGCGCAGAGCGTGATCACCACCATCGCCGGGACAGACTGGCTTTTCCCTGGGAACGGCCAGCCGGCGCTGAACGCGCCCTTGAGCGCGGAGGATGGCCTGGGCCTCGCCGTGGACGCCCAGGGCAATTACTACATCGCCGATATTGGAAACCTCATGGCCATGCGTGTTGCCGCGAATGGAACCTTGAACGTGATCGCCGGCAACGGCGTCAATTTCATCTCGGGCGATGGCGGGCTGGCGGTGAACGCATCCCTCCTTCTGCCGACCTCGGTTGCAGTGGATTCCGCGGGCAACGTGTATATCGCGGAATTCTACGGCCGCGTACGCAAACTCACCACCGATGGCAAGATCGCAACCTTCGCCGGTACGGGCACCGAGGATTTCGGCGGCGACGGAGGACCCGCCACCCAGGCCCTGCTGAACTCGCCGTACGGTGTGGCGGTCGACGCGACAGGCGACGTCTATATTTCTGACACCTACAACAACCGCGTCCGCAAGGTCACGCCGGACGGAATCATCCATACGGTAGCGGGCAACGGGCAACAGGGCAACTCCGGCGACAACCTGCCGGCAACTTCGGTGCCGCTCAATACGCCTTCCCGAATCGCCGTTGACTCCGCCGGAAATCTTTACATCATCGAGTTTTCCAGCCCGGACGGAAGCCAAGGCAACCGCGTTCGCAAGGTCGACACGAAAGGCATCATCACCACCGTGGCTGGCGGCGGCGAAGAAATCGGAAGCGACATCGCTACTCGCGCCGCGATGGTGCCCCTTGCTGTTGCGGTCGATTCACTCGGAGACCTCTACATCATCGACTCGTTCACGCAGGGGGTCCTCAAGGTGAACCCCAGCGGCAAACTGACCACCATCGCGGGCGGCAGCGAGGCTTCGGGTTATGCGGGAGACGGAGGTCCGCCACTCAGCGCGCTGTTCAATTTCAGTTTGTTTCCGGATGTAGCGCTGGACCCCCACGGAAATATTTTCATCGCCGACGATGGCAACGGACGCATCCGTGAGATCACCACGTCAAACACCATCCAGACCGTCGCGGGAAATGGTCTGTTCCGTTTTTCGGGCAACGGTGGTCCGGCCGCCAGCGCCACCCTGGACTATCCGGTCGGAGTGATTGGAGACAACCTCGGGAACGTTTATGTTACCGAGGGCCTTTCCAGCCGGGTTCGCCGCATCGCGCGGGACGGGACCATCAGCGTCTACGCAGGCGGCGGCGGCTTGGGCTACTCGGGAGACAACGGGCCCGCAGCTTCCGCCACGCTCGACTCCCCATCGTACATGACCTTCGCGGCGGACGGATCGCTCCTGATCGGCGAACTCAGCAATTGCGTCATTCGCTCCGTCGACCCAGCCGGCGTCATCCACACTGTCGCCGGCAATCACGATTGTAACTATGGCGGCGACGGCGGCCCGGCCATCGACGCCAGCTTCAACGGCCCCGAAGGCTTGGCATTCGATCCCTCGGGCAACCTGTGGGTTGCGGATACCTACAATAATCGCATCCGAGTCATTTTGGCCGCCCCCGATGGAAGAGTTATCACGATCGCGGGCGACGGGAAGGCGGCTTTTTCAGGCGATAACGGGAGCGCCTTGAACGCGGAGTTAAACCAACCGGTAGGGGTCCGCATCCACAACGGCGGCGTCTACTTCAGTGACTACGGCAACCATCGCATTCGAAGAATCGACCTGGTCACGTTGACGATCACCACCGTGGCGGGCAACGGCCAGGCAGAATACTCAGGCGACGATGGCCCGGCCACGCAAGCCTCGATCAGTTTTCCGCAAGGCATCACTTTTGATGCGGCCGGAAACCTCTACATCGCCGACACGGGAAACCGGCTGGTCCGCACCGTTGATACTACCGGCATCATTCGGACCTTCGCCGGATCAAAGTCCAAACTGGTCGGCGATGGTGGACTAGCCACCGATGCCGGTTTCGGATCGCCTCAAGACGTGTGGCTGGATCCGGCGGGAAATGTCCTGATCACCGATGCGGTGCTTGACCGCGTCCGCTCCGTACTCGCGAATCCTCCAGCCTTTCAGGTCTCGACCGCAAGTCTGGCGTTCACCGCGACTGCAGGTGCGCCGGCAGTGGACCAGAACGTCAGCGTTACCGGCTCGATCCCAGGCCTCCCCTTCGGCGTCGTGACCACAGCGTCAGGCCCCTGGCTCCAGGTTTCGCCGCTGAGTTCCAGCATGCCCGCCAGTCTCGACATTAAGGTCGATCCCTCCACGCTGGCTCCCGGCGCCTATCAGGGCAAGGTGCTGATTGACTCTCCCAACGCGCGGCCGTCGCAGCAAACCGTCGAAGTCGCACTCACGGTGACGGACGCGGGACAACCCAGCTTGAGCGTCAAACCTTTGTCGTTGAACTTCTCGTTTGTGCAGGGATCGACAGCGGCCACGCGAGCAGTTACGGTCTCGAATGCCGGGGGCGGTTCGCTGGCCTTCAGCGCCGTATCGAGTTCGGCATGGGTGGGGGCGACACCCGGCAGTGGAACACTCAACTCGTTCGTCGGCACGACGGTGAGCATCGCGGCCAACCCTGCGGGGCTTGCGCCCGGCGTATATTCCGGAACCGTCACATTTTCCAGCGTCAACCCGACGCAGAGCGTGATCGTTCCCGTGACGATGACCGTGACGGCGGTGCAGCAGACGATTCTGATTCCGCAAACCGGCCTCACATTTTACGCCGTGCAGGGCGGCGGAGCGTTGCCGCCGCAATTTTTCAATGTCTTAAACAGTGGCGTGGGACAGATGCAGTTCAACACCGCCGCATCCACGCTTTCCGGCGGGTCCTGGATTTCCTCCGTGTTCCCTTCCAGCGGCAATAGCGATGTCAGCTCGCAGGTTCGAGTCGATGTAAATCCGGGCACGCTCACCGCGGGTATTTACTACGGCACGGTGACAGTAACGGCGCCGAATGCCGACAACAATCCGCAATCCGTGTCCGTGATTCTCGACGTGCTTCCTCCAGGAAGCACGCTGGGCGCATTGGTCCAGCCTGCCGGTTTGATTTATAAAGCGGTGGCTGGCGGCGAGTCGCCGGGCTCGCAGACAATTACCGTTCAAAGCACGGACAGCAACCCACTCAGCTTCACTTCCGGTTTCGCTACCACGGATGCTCAGAGCTGGCTGACGCCGCTTCCCGCCGGCGGAACCATCTCAGCAGCCCTGCCGGCGAACATCGTCTTGGCGCC
>Ga0209167_10000786_pt1 | contig 20916 bp, 21 predicted proteins | sample Coa_R1_9_FD_187154 | JGI IMG/M metagenome (GOLD analysis project Ga0209167, IMG submission 187154) | Surface soil microbial communities from Centralia Pennsylvania, which are recovering from an underground coalmine fire - Coalmine... | ecosystem: Environmental > Terrestrial > Soil >... | reverse complement strand
GACCTTGCCGCGCGGCTGAAACACGCTGCGACCGTCCAGTCCCGGCTCGGGCTCGGTCTGGTACATCCAGTTGACGCTCTTTTCCTTGAACAGCCGGCCATAGCCGAGCGGCACGTGAATCCAGAGGTTGGTATCGCGGGGGCCTGCTTCGAGCAACAGCACGGAATTCTTTCCATCCGCGCTCAGCCGATTGGCGAGCACGCATCCGGCCGAACCCGCGCCGACGATGACGTAGTCGAATTCACTGTCCATTTTCTTGTTGCTTTATGCCCTGGGGTTGGAGCGCCCCGCGGCTGGCGCGGCGCTCCCTCACGCGCTTGCAGTGCGCGGCGCCAACTGCCGCGCGGCGACGCGGCGGATCAAATCGGCGGTCGCATCGGGCGCGGTCACCGGCAGCATGTGACCGTGCTGATCCAGCAGCACCAGATCAAGCGCGGGGCATTGCTGTTTCATTGCCTCGCCCTGCCTGCGGTAGTCGAGAATTCGGTCACCCTTGGCAAACAGCATGCCGAGCGGGATGGTCAGCCCGCCATAACGTTTCATCAGACCAGGCATATCTTCATTGGCTGCGTTGAGGTCGGAGGAGGTGTTGTAGAAACTTTTCGGCCGCAGGCTGAGCAGCCCGGCGCCACGTATCGGGAAGTCGGCCGGCACCGCGTCCGGCCCGAACACGATCTTCAACAGTTCCGGCGCATTGCGGATCGACAACGGAACGGCGAGCGTCCAGGCGATGATCTTGCGCACCAAGGGCGAACTGACGACCAGACCCTTGAATGCTTCCGGCACGTCGTCCTGGGTTTGCGTAAATGGCGCGATCAACGCCAAAGCACCGGCACAATCGGGATGATCGAGCGCGATCGCAAGCGATAAGCCGCCGCCCAGCGAATGTCCGACCAATAGCGGCCGCTTCAACCCCAAGGCGCGAATGAACTTTGCCAATGTACCCGCCTGCGCAACGAGATTCGCCGGCGCATCGTCCGGGCGCACCGAATAGCCGGCGCCGGGCCGGTCGACCGCGATGACCCGAAACTCGCCCGACAGCTTTTCCACCAGCGCGTAGGTGAAGTTCCATAGCGTGCCGCCGAGGCCGTGGATCATCACGACGGCCGGACCGGTACCTCCGGTGTCGACGTAGTGCAGCCGCTGGCCATCGATATCGATGAAAGACCCGCGCGGCGGCACCGCCGCCTCGACCTTTCGCGCGGTGTTGGCGGCGAAAACGACCAGACCCACAACGATCAGGGCAACGATCAGAACCAGCGTCAGCAGAATACTCATGTGCGGCCTACCAATGACAATTCGGAATACCCTATCAGTACGACACCCGCGCAGGCCGCTCCAGCGCCAAGATCGGCTACGCTCGCGCAATGATGCCGCGCTGCGGAATATTTTGGACGGACTGGACGCCTGTTCGGGCGACGGTGAGTGTTCGGCAGCAGCCTGTTGACCAACGAGCCGTCTGATCGAGGTGTTAATCAAGACGGCTCGACGTTATTCGCTGGATTTCAGCAGACCGGAAGAAGCCGCCCGCCTACTTGATTTCGACCTCGCCAACCTGATTCACCAGGCTGTTGGCCATGACGGGGTTGCCGTCGGCCGCGATACTCATATTGCGCACGATGTCACCGCCGCCGGGAATGGCCCAGGTCTGAAATTTCTCGGTAGCCGGATCGAAACGCACGACGGTGTTCGGCTTGGCATTGGATTCGCTGTACCACACCGCGCCCTTGGTGAAGACCATGCCATAAGGTTCGGACTTGGGTCCGCTCGGCGATGGCCATTCCTTGACCGCGCCCGTTCCAAGATCGAGCTTGCCGATATATCCGCGCGCAAAATCGGCATACCAGATCGTGCCGTCGGGGCCGACCGCCAGGCGCCGCGGCCGCGCAGCCGCATCGGGCAGCGTGTACTCCTTGATCGCGAGCGACTGCGTATCGATGGTGGCGATCTTGTTGGTGCCGAATTCGACAAACACCGGCGCACCTTGCGCGTTGATCTGGATTCCGTAGGGCCGCGATTTCGGCGTCGGCGAGGTAATCAGCTTGATCGCGCCGGTCGTGGGATCAAGGCGGCCGACAAAGTTGCCCTGCTGCACCGTGAACCAGAGGATCCCGCTCTGATCGAAGGTCAGACTATGCGGATCCTTCGCTTTTGGATCCGGCAGCGGGTATTCCGTCACGACGCCGGTATTGGGGTCGAGCTTGCCGATCAGGCCTGTGAGATTTCCGGTGAACCAGATGTTGCCGGCCTTGTCGTCGACCAGCCCGTGCGGCCCGGTAAACGCCGACTTGAGGGTATATTCCCTGATCGCACCGGTTTTGGGATCGACCCGGCCGAGCTTGTTTGCGAGTTGAGCGGCCCACCAGATCGAACCGTCGCGGGCACCCAGCGGATCATGCGGCCGCGAACCCTGGGTCGGCACGTCCCACATCTTGATCTCAACCTTCGCAGGGCCATCGATGAGCACCGCCTCCGGGCGCTTGCGCTCGGGAAAATTCTTCATCAGGTAATCGGTCATCGCCCCCCACTCATCGGCGGGCACCGGCGTATTCATGTTTTGCATCATGCGCACGACCGTCAACCAGCCGTCGGGGGTGTAGCCGCCGCGAACCCGGTTGATGTCGTGACAGCCGTTACAGGTGTCGACAAACCTTTGCTTGCTCGATCCGTCCGGCCATTCCTTTGCAGTGTATTGCGCGCGCGCGACGGACGTGCCGAGAAGGCCCGTCCCGACGACGGCGATGGCCAACAGAAAAAACCGTAATTTGCCGCGCATCATCTCAACAGCCTCCCATGGGCCCGGTTCGCGACCAAGCCATCTTGATATTGGTTGGGGTCAGCTAAACTGCGGCGATAGCGTCCGTCAAGCACGCGGCACGCAACAAAGCCATGCCGTGAAGTTCAACTTTCGTTCCGGCCATTTTGGGTGAATTGCACTGGTCAACCGGCAAGACAGACAGGAGGCATGGAGCGTCCGGCCCGACAGCGTCGCGAGCGAAGTATCGCTCTGGACCGTTGGCGCGTTCGCCGATCGCTAAGCAACGAGCTTCTCCCGAGGCCTTGTCTCGACGGGTCCGCGACCCTTGCACCGACCCGCGCCCTGTGCGGCCGAGCGCCCTTATTCTAAAAGCATCTTCCCACTATCGCGCGCGGTTGATAATGATCTTACCGGCCACGCCGGCGTCATCGACGGCGATACGGTCGAAATTCATGGCACCATTGCTTGCGAAAAATGCGCTACGCGATTGACGGCGAAACGCTTGAGGCGAAGAAAGCCCGGATATTGACCAATGCGCTAGTCGATTGCGCCAAGGCAGGGATCAAGCCGAGCTTTTTCATCAACAAGATGCTTTGGGGTATCTCGCTGTACCTTGAATGCGGGAGTTTCAGAAGGGAAAACTGGCGAACGTACCATCGCGCAAGTGACGCTGCGAAGCAGGTTCGAGCGTCGGGCGACAAGAACTGGAAAAGAGATGTCACGTTTGAACATGTTCGCCCACTGAGCAAGATGTATCAGATGCTTTTGGATGAGAAGGAAACGCTGACCCTTGAAAGAGCGGCGGTTATAATTGGTGAATATCCGCCTATCCTGATCACGAAATTAGAAGAGTACCGAATGGCGGAGCTCGGGTTCAAGATTGAGGGCACACCAGAGCAGCGATATTGCGAGATTCCGATTTCCGGTTTTAGTCTTCGTTCGGACGCCACCGCCGCATGAAAGCGGTTAGACTTGCGCGCGATCTTGGTTTTTTGCCTTTGCTATCGTCCAAACTTGCCGGCGTCCGATTTAATAAGCCGCGATCGCAAAGCAAAAGGCCTCGCAATAGCCGGGCGCGCAACGCACCCTTCAGCTTACCGCCGGTGCGGTCACCGCGCCGGCGTACCAATCCGCCAACTGGCTGCCCGTGTAGAATCCGACGTCGGACGACGCAGTCAGCAGGTCGAGCATGCGCTCCAGCTCGTGAATGCGATGCGGCACCGATATCAGATGCGGATGCAGGCCGATCGCCAGAACGATCGCGCTGTCGCGGCATTCCTGCTCGAAGCGGCGGAGCGTGAATTCCAGCCGCCTGGCCATCTCGCCGGTGGCGTGGCGCTCGACGGCGTAAATGATGGAGTCGTTGACCTCGAGGTTGTAGGGCAGCGCGATCATTGGCCCTGCAGTCGTCTTCATCCACGAGGGCCGATCGTCGACAACCCAATCGCAGAGATACTCGATGCCGTTGCGCCTGAGGATATCGGGCGTGTCTACGGTCTCGCGCAGCCCCGGAGATAGCCATCCGCGCGGACGCCGCCCGGTAAAGTCGGCAATCTTGTCGAGGCTTGCACGGATGACGGATTCTTCGCCGCCCTCGACGTGATTGATCGCCTTCTGATGCATGCCGTGACCGATGAACTCCCAGCCGGCTTCGCGCATGGCGACGGCGGCTTGCGGGTAGGCATCGATCACGCTGGCATTGAAGCTCGTCGACGCTGGCAGATTGCGCGATGAAAAGGCCTTCAGAATGCGCGGAAGCCCTGCGCGCATGCCGTAGTCGGCCCAGGAGAAATTCGGCACGTCCGGAACGGTCTCGCGTCCGTGCGGCGGGGTGATGATCGTGCGCGGCATCGGCTGGTCGAATTGCCAGTTCTCGACGTTGACGACCAGATGCACCAGGATGCGTTTGCCGTCGAGCGCCGGCAAAGCCGCGCGATCTGACGAAAGCACATAGGGAATACGCGGATTTGCCATGGCCACTTTCACGTTCAGGAGATGGTTTCGACCTTCATATCGGACATGATGGCGGCCTTGTAGGCCACGAATTCAGGGCTGGTAAGGCTTAAGATCGATCGCGGCCGCGGCAGCGCGATCGGAATGGTCCGCATGATGCGGCCTGGACGGGCCGACATGACGCAAATGCGATCGGACAACAGGATCGCCTCGTCGATGTCGTGGGTGACGAACAAGACCGTCGTGCCGAGCGATTGCCACACATCGAGCAGCAATTGCTGCATGGAAAGCCGCGTCTGGGCGTCCAGCGCGCCGAACGGCTCATCCATCAGAAGCGCGCGCGGCGACATCGCCAGCACCCGCGCAATGCCGACGCGCTGGCGCATGCCGCCCGATAGCTGTACGGGTAACGCCTCGGCGAATGCCTCCAGCCCGACCAGCTTGAGCAAATTGCGCGCCTTCGATTCGTAATCGGCGCGCGCGACGCCCTGAACTTGCGGGCCGAACACGACATTTTGCCAGACATTGAGCCAGGGAAACAGCGCCGCTTCCTGAAACACCACGCCGCGGTCGGGACCGGGACGCGTCACGGTCTTGCCGTCGAACAGCAATGTGCCTTCCGTCGTGTTCTCGAAACCGGCGAGCAGATTGAGCAACGTCGACTTTCCGCAGCCGGAAGGGCCAAGCAGTGCGACGAATTCACCTTCGCCGATGCTCAGGCTGATGCCGTCGAGCGCCCGAACCTCGGTTTGGCCCGAAAACGTCTTCGATACGTTTTCAAAGGTGATCGTGCCCATCGCCGTCATCTCACGACTGGAACGATTGCAAGCGCCGCCACGTCAGCACCCAGCGCTCCACCAGCAAAATGACGCGGTCGCTGGCGAGGCCCAAGAGGCCAATCGTTGCCATGTCGGCAATCACGACATCCATCCGCCCGACGTAATAGGCGTCCCAGAGCACATAGCCGAGGCCGGATTTTACCGCGACCATCTCGGCGACGATCACGGCGGTCCAGGCGATGCCAAGGCCGATCCGCAATCCCGTGAAGATCGACGGCAGCGATGCCGGCAGCACGACCCGGCGCAGAATCGTCCACCGGCCGGCGCCCATCATCATGGCGGCGCGAATGAGGTTGCGCTCGACGTCGCGCGCGCCCTGCGCGGTGTTGACTACGATCGGATAGAACGCGCCGAGCGCGATCAGAAACACCGCACCCATATCGCGAATGCCGAAGACGGCGATCGAAAACGGAAGCCAGGCCGTAATCGGGATCGGCCGCAGCAATTGCACCGTGGGATCGAGCGCGCCCGAGGCGATTCTGTTCCATCCAATCGCAAGCCCGACCGGCACGGCGACCAGAATGGCGGAAACAAACCCCTTGCCGACGCGGTCGGCGGAAAACAAGAGATTGGCGAGCCACGTTCCGCTGTAGGGGTTCAGGCTGAGGCCGGTTGTGCCGAAAGCCCAAACCTTCCAGGCCTGCCACACCCGATCCGGCGTCGGCAGCACGCCGCCGAACAGCGAACCGTCCCTGCCTGCGATCTGCCAGACGACGATCACCATTGCCGGCAGAACAACCGCCAGCATTGCCTGCCGCAACGTCCTGCGGCCGGCGGGCGAGAACACCGGCGATGCAACGCCCGGGGCGCGAGATGCAACCGGCTTTGAAGCCAAGCGTTCAGTCGAGATCGACATCGCCCCGATCCTTCACGGCGGCAAGAGGAGTGCCCGAAAACTCCCCAACGTTACTTGCCCATCGCCTTCTCCACGAAAGAGCCGTCCCAATGCGCATCGATCTGGTCCGAAACATCCTTCTGGATCACACCGAGTTCGGCAAATCCCTTGGCCTGACGCTTGATCTGGTCGGGCGAGATCACCTCGCCAAGCTTGATGATCTGCGACGCCTTGGCGGCGATGTCAGGCGCCATGCCGGAGAGCTGCGCGTAGGCGTCGGCGAATTTTTTCGGAGATTTGGCGAGCTCTTCCTGCTTCTCGAGATAGGCCCAGACAAAGCGCTCAAGTGCTGCGCGTTTGGTGTCGGCGGCTTGCTTCGATGCCATGAACATTCCAAGCTCGGCGCCAACCGCCTTCGATGAGCTGTATTCGAGGCCCTTGGCGAAATAGCCGTAACCGTCCATGGCCGGAATGGATTCGAAGGGTTCCCAGGTGACGAGACCGTCGACGTCGCCCTTCTTCAAGGCCTGATCGAAATTGGCGCCGCCGCCCTGAATGTTCACGGCCTCGAAGCTGTTGTAGGGGATGCCCTTTTCGATCAGCGTGGCCGCGAACTGAAACCACACCGCCGAGCCGGGCGCGATCGCGATCTTCTTGCCTTTCAGATCGTCCCAGGAATCGAACGTCACGCCCTTTCGGCCGATCACATATTTCGGCGACGAGCCGACACCCATCAGCCCGACAACATCGGTCGAGCCTTGCGCCAGCGAAATGGCGAGATCGGCGGGTCCGACCGACGCCGCATCGAGGGAGCCGGCCAGAAGCGCGGTGCGCGCATCGGCATAGCGGACGAACTCGACGAGCTTGAGATCGATGCCCAGCCGTTTCAGCTCGTCCGCGATCAGGATCACAGGCGCCAGATGGCCGACTTTCTGGTAGCCGACCGTCAATTGAACCGGCGTCGCCAAAGGAGCCGGCTCCGGTCCGACGGCGCCCGCGGGAGCCGGCAACAACAGGGTCGCCGCCGCGACGAGGAGAAGCTTCATGAACCGTCTTGATGTCTGCACCATACGCCTCCGAATAAGCCCCCAAAGACGATGCCCGGTCTTATGCGGGCTTTTGCCCTACGCAGGCTATTGCAAGGACTGCACCATATCACAGGTCGGCGCGCAACTTGTTGACCCGGCCGGATTCACGCGGCCAATCATGGCTCATCCGATATTTCGGCTGCAACGCCCTCGGGAACTCGGCCATGCCAATCGGTCAGTTTTTGCAAGGCGACGCCGATTTCAAGCAGCGACGCCTCGCTGCCCGGCCGTCCCACCATCTGTAGACCAACCGGCAAGCCCCTTCCGTCAAAACCTGCCGGCACGGTGAGCGCGGGCAAGCCCAGATAATTGACGAAACGGGTGAAGCGGCTCAGCGCATACAGCGCGCGCACATTGAAATGCGGCGAGGCCGGATCGACCTCTTCGACACCGGGCGTTCTGATTGGCATCGCGGGGAGGAGAGCCGCGGTCGCGCCGTCAAGATAATGCGACACAAAATGATTGCGGAGCCCGTCGCGGGCGGCAAGGGCTAGCTCAAGCTCTTCGTCAGAAACCGCGAGACCCTTGCCCAGGCGCCTTCGCAAGTTTGCGTCGATGCGCGGATCGTCCACGCGCCGGCGGTGCTGACGGGCGGCTTCGGCTTGCAGGACCAGCAGGGCGTATTGGTCCGCTTCTTCGGGAAATTCGGACCTCGCCGCAATTGCCACGCCGCTGCCGGCCAGCACATCGATGGCGTTGCGGCAGATCTTGGCGAGCTCGCCGTCGCAGGCCGTGAGCGCGTCATCCAACACAGTGACCTTCGGCCGCTCAGCTATCGCGTTTGCGACGTCGGGAGAAACCGACCGCCATATCAACGCAAGATCGGCTGCGCTCCGGGTGACGATCCCGATGGTGTCGAGGCTCGGCGCGAGCCGCATCGCGCCGTCGAGCGGCAGGCTGCCGTAACTCGGCTTGAGGCTGGTCACGCCGCAGCAATGTGCCGGAATCCGCACCGAGCCGCCGGTGTCCGAGCCAAGCGCGGCAAAGCAACACCCGGAGGCGACGAGGATGGCGGAGCCCGACGATGACCCGCCGGGGATCGCCTCGGCACGCCAGGGATTGAGCGCGCGCTTGCGCGAGACGCCCGACGGCTCATAGGCCAGTTCCGTCATGACGGCGGTGCCGATGAGAGAAGCCCCAGCCTCCTCCAAGCGATCGATGATCGATGCGCGCGGCAGTGCGGAGGCTTGCGGTTCGGAACACCCCCACGAAGGCGCGGCCTTGCCGGTTGCGATCATATCCTTTGCAACATAGGGCATGCCCGACAGGGGACCCCGGCTTGAAACGCCCGCAGGAAAGATCTGCTCGACGGCATTTAGCCTGCGCCCGATGCGCGCGAGCCGCTGCTGGCACGTCGCAAGCGCGGCCGGACGATCTGCTTCCGAAAGTGAGCACCAATCCGGAAAGCGGGCGACGGACGTCATGGCTCTCAGCCGATAGTTGGGAACGGAACCGCTTCCTGCCGCGGGCTTTACGGGAATTCGTGCGTTCAAAGCCCGAACGTCATGTGGTCGCGGGATGCGCCCGAAGACCACGTCGCTCACTACATTAGACCCTTCTCGATCTCAATGTCTTGCGGGAAAGTGCAAGCTTGTGAAGCCGATGGACTTCGACGACGTTCACTCGTCTGCCGGCGCGAGCAGCGCCGAGATTCTGAGCTGAATGGGATCACGCTCGCCCCTTGCCGCCGCGGCCAGAATGCGCGAAGCCAGCCTTTGCCTCATCGCGGGAGTGCGATTGGGGACCGGCAAGACGTGCACGACCTCATCGAGCGTGGTCCGCATCAATTCGATGTCTTCGGGCTGGAAGGACGCCCCGGCTGCGATTCCCATCGTCGCCTCTCATTCCCGGAGCACGGTTGACCCACGCCCCTGTCGGCGCCGGCTTCGCACCTCCGGCACCCTGTCCTTCCTAATCGCAAATTCGAATTGGAGATTCCTTGCCCGCGATTGCGGCCTTTTCGAAAAATGAAAGCTATTTTGTCGGCGACCCCTGCCACGGGTCCCCGGTCACGAAGGACACTGGCCCCCCTAACGCGACAAAGGCACAAAATAGGACTGGGACGGGTAAGGCTGAGGCGAGCGCCGGGGATTGCTTTCGAGGAATCCGGCGGCTCCGATCGGCGCGTAGAATGGGTTGCCTGCGAAATTGCCCGGGAAATAGCCGTTGGTCGGGAAATCGCGGTCGTCGTTGCGGCCGTCAAAATGAAAACTGCTGGTGTTGCCGTAGCGGACCGGGCGATCGCCAAAACTCTGGGCGGACGCCGTGGCCGCGGCCGCGATTGCCACGATGGCCGCAACCAAAATGCCGGCTGCCTGCTTGGTCACCATGACCGGCTTACCGTTCCCCAATCGCCTTTCCATCCCGCGAGCTTTCCTTTTCGAAACTGCAGATATAGCCCATCGCTGCGGCTCGACAGTGCACTTCCCTTGACGTTCGGTATGGCGAGAAGCAATTCGTCACCGTAGCCGCCACGAACATAAGTGAGCGGCACGCCCAGCGCTTGCGAGGCCTGCTCGGGGTTCATGCCGAATTGCAGCGGGGCGCCGGATGCCTGGGGTCCCCGCATGAGCTGCTGGCTGAAGGCCGGCGTCAGCGAGGCGCCGGCAAGCGCCAGGCATGCGATCGCGGTTCTGATCAGGAGTCTTTTCCGCAGAAAGCTGAAGCGCATCCGCATTTTATTCCACCATGCACCCGCAGCGCATCAAGAGGCGCAGCGTACATCGCTCGCGACTTGAACGCACCGTCCCGACCCGAAGCCGCTTGCATTCTTTTCCTTCATTCCGCGAGGCATTGCAATTGCCGCGACGGTCAGGTCGGCGGCGGGGCGAGCGAGGGGTCCCTGCCGCCAATCCAGGACGGGTCCCTCCCGCGGAAATTGTACTGCATGTTCCGGCCCTCTGGCGCTCGTGGGGCCGCGTAGGCCGGCCTGGTATCAGCTGTTCTGTGATTCCACTAGCCATGATGATGCTTCGGCCGCGACTGAGCGAACGCTGAGACGATCGCGGCGGAAAGAATAGCGAGGGCCCGGACTGCTTTTATTGTCATCGTCGGCTTCTCCGCGCTCTATTACGCTGTCGCGGCGCTTTGAAAGGGTGACATGAAGCATAAGAAAGACCAAACTCACTGGGGAAGTCGAGCATCACGATCTCTCCATTATCCGCAAAATCCGAAACGAGTTTGCACACGACATCCACACTAGCTTCGAGACTCCAAGCGTGATCGACAGGTGCCGTGAACTAAAGATGAAGGCGCCGGATTACACCTCGGAGAAGATGGGCGAGGTCAAAGTCGGCCCGCAGGGACAATTCGATATAGCGCCGCCGCAGCTTTGATAATGAACTTGATCAACCGGCCACACTACGTCGCCCAAAAGCGATGCTCGGCTCACAACTGGCCGTACTGGCGCGCCTCACTCAGGTTCAGCGGAGGTACTTCGACTGCGACTCCTGCACCGGAGTCGTGCCCTTCTCGAAACACTCGATCGCACCCCAGAGCGCAGCGCACTCAGAGCGCATGTTAATCAACTCGAACGGACCGTGATTACCATCGAGCGCATAGTCGGAAACCTCGCGCCGCATCAGCGTAAGTTGCTTTTCGAGTTGCTGCAATTTCGTCACCGTCGATATCTCAAGCGCCAAGTGCTTAAAACCTGATTTTGTAAGTGATTGGTTTTGCGAAGTTTTCTGGTAGCGGGGGAGGGACTCGAACCCCCGACCCCAGGATTATGATTCCCGTGCTCTAACCAGCTGAGCTACCCCGCCACGGCGTCGGACAACGCGGCTTTCCAATGCGCGCGGTCCACGAACGCGCGGCATATAAGAAGCAGGTCTTGGCCCTGTCAAGCAAACCCGCGGCTGCCTGTCCGGCCGTGACGCTTTTTCGAAAAGCGGCGTCATCTCTTTGGGTTACGCGCTGCCTCGCTGCAAACCGCTTCGCTCCGACGGCCAGCGGCGGGAAACGGTTATTTCGCGCGTTCGGGATTCAAACCTTGCGGTAACGGATCAGCGAGAAATGCCCCATCGGCGGCATCGGCCGGCGCTCCGCGAGAGTAACGCCGCCATGTTTGCCGGCCCAATTGACCAGGCGCGCCCACGGAAATTCCGGCCGCCAGCCGAGCCGGCGCGCCAGCGGCGCGAACGCCAGTTCGAAAATGCGGCGCGGGCCGCTCTCGGCGCCGATGTGATTGACCAGGATGAGTTCGCCGCCGGGCTTCAACACACGAACAAAATCGTCGAGCGTTGCTTCGGGATCGGGCACCGCGGTGATGACATATTGCGCCACCACCGCGTCAAAGGAGGCGTCCGCAAATGCCAAATTTTTAGCGTCCATCACCGCGAGCGTCTCGACATTCTTCAGGCCCAGCGTTCGCACGCGGCTTTGCGCCTTGCGCAGCATCGGCTCGGAGATATCGACGCCGCACAGTTTCGTGGTGGGGGAATAATCCGACAACGACAGGCCGGTGCCGACGCCGACGTCGAGAATCCGTCCGCCGATCCGATCGGCTTCCACAATCGTCGATTGCCGGCCGTGATCGAAAACTCTGCCGAACACCAGATCATAGACCGGCGCCCAGCGCCCATAAGCCTTTGCGACCCCCGCGCGGTCGATATCTGACGTCATGCGCCCCGCCCTGAAACTTATCCGCGCATCGCTTCGACAAGCGGCGACGTGGCGGCGGCCCCCGCCGCAGCCTTCGCTGCAGCACTCTTCGCGCTGGCGCTCTGGATGAAACCGCCGCCGAGTACGCGGGCCCGCCCCGAGGGGGCATCGTAGAACACGCAGGCCTGGCCGGGAGACACGCCCTCTTCGCCCGCGACGAGTTCGACCTCATAGCCGCCGCGTTCGGCCGCGCGCAGCCACGCAGGCTGCGGCGCCCGCGTCGAGCGCACGCGCACGAACATCTCAAGGCCCTCGCCGACCGCGCGATCGAGCGCGCCATCGCCAATCCAGTTGATGTCGCGCAGCGCGATGCGATCCATCCGCAGCGCCTCGCGCGGGCCGACCACGACGCGGCGGCTCGCCGCATCGAGCCTCACCACGTAGAGTGGCACGCTCGAGGCGATGCCAAGTCCCCGCCGCTGGCCGACGGTGAAATGAACGATGCCCTGATGGGCGCCGATGACGCGTCCGCCGAGATCGACGATATCGCCGGGCTCAATGGCATTCGGCCGCAGCCGACCGATGATATCGGTATAGCGTCCCGTCGGCACGAAGCAGATGTCCTGGCTATCGTGCTTGTCGGCGACCTCAAGTCCGAAGCGGCGCGCCAGTTCACGCGCCTGGGGCTTGGTCATGTCGCCGAGCGGAAAGCGAAGGTAGTCGAGCTGCTCGCGCGTGGTCGCGAACAGGAAATAGCTCTGGTCGCGGTCGGCATCGGCGGCGCAAATCAGCGCCCGCGATCCGTCGGCGAGGGAGCGCGAGGCGACGTAGTGCCCGGTCGCAAGCACCGCAGCACCAAGTTCGCGCGCGGTCACCATCAGATCGCGAAACTTGATCGAGCGATTGCACTCGATGCAGGGCACCGGCGTCTCGCCCAAGGCGTAGCTTTCAGCGAAATTGTCGATCACCGATTCACGAAAACGATTCTCGTAATCCAGCACGTAATGCGGGATGCCGATCCGCTCGGCGACGTTGCGCGCGTCGTGGATATCCTGGCCCGCGCAGCAGGCGCCCTTGCGGTGCGTGGCGGCGCCGTGATCGTAAAGCTGCAGCGTAATGCCGACGACGTCGTAGCCTTCCGACTTCAACAGCGCAGCCGTCACCGACGAGTCGACGCCGCCGGACATGGCGACGACGACGCGGGTGTCCTGGGGACGGCCTTCGAGATCCAGACTATTGAGCATGGTTCCGGTCATTGAAGTCATCGCGAAAGCGCCAAGCGCTTTTGCGACCAAAAAAGTCATCTTGCGATCAGAGGCTTTGGAGCGTCCCCCGACAAGCTGGCTCGCTTCTTAGGAGCGGCTGAAAAGCCACTCCTTAATATAGGCCGTATTTCCGCGAGGCAATCACACCTCACCCTTTCGGCGCGCCGTCGACGGCAAATCTTGCCGCCGGGCAGAAAAGAGCCCGCCGCGGCAGGGCAGCACTCGGCGTGTCTCTACCATAAGCTATTGAAATGTATTGGTATTTTTTTGACCTGGCGATGGCCCGGTCCTTGCTGATCCTTGGGGCAGTTCCTTCGCCGGAGACCGTCCTGTGTTGAGCGTTACACCAGAAGCCGCAGCAAACGCAGCATTCCAGGCCGCGCCGCAATGGTCCACGCGGTTCGATCAGCCATCGGCAAACGACCTCTTCGGGGCGCTGGTCAACCAAAACCAGGCCTCCGACGGCCCAGCCGCACCCTCGCCGCCACCGCCGCCACCGCGCCGCGCCGACGAAACTCCGCCATCTGCCGACTATACAGGGGCGGCAGCGAACAACGCTCCCGGTCAGCCGGCAGCCAACGATCCCAACAGCAACGCGAATGCCGGACCGCCGCCCTCCAGCGCGAACGCCAGTTCCGGCGTCAATGCCAATGGCAACTCAGCCGGCAGCGGCACAAGCCAACCCTCCGCGACGACGTCCGGCGCTCCCAAGACCGGATCTACGAAGCCAACCGACAAGCAGACCAGTCAAGATACATCCACCGTGGGTTCGACGGTCCTGGCCCAGCAGGCCGCCCTCACCGCGACGACGCCGAACCCGGTCGCCGTCGTCATTCCTGTCACCGCCCCGCCGGCAAACGTTCCGGCGGCAACGCCTTCCTCGGGCGGTTCTACACCGCCACTGGCGATCGCGGCGGCTGCGATTGCGGCCAGTTCACAGGCGCTTTCTGGACAGGTCGGAGCGCCTGACCAAGCCGAGACCGATCCGAATGCGGCTCCGGCAGCGGCGACCACGACGCCCGGAACTGTAACGGCAAAGGTCGCGGCAACGACTGTGGAAAGCCCAGCGGGCGCCGCACCAATCATTCAGGCAACGCAGGTCGCTGCAGCCCCCGTCAACGCCGCCGCATTGACCAGCGCAGTTGCCGCCACAGCGCCGGTTACGCCGAAGGCGACACCGACACAAGCAAAGCCAAATTCGGCAACCGCGCCAAGCGATGGCACAACGGCGCCAAGCGCCACCGATCCGTCCGCGTCCAATGCGCCGGCGGGAGTTGTTCAAAATGGGCTCCTGCAGCAACCCACGGCGTCGGGCAAACCCGAGCCAGCGAATGTTGAAGCGGCGAGCGCAGATGCAGCCGCCTCCTCGACATTAGCCATATCAACTCATGAACATTCGCCGGCTGCCGATGCCGGACATTCTCTCCCCAATTCACCGGACGGCGGCTCTCAGACGATTGGAGCATTCCAGCCGCAGCTTAATTCCCCGGCGGCAGCCACGCCCTCAGGAGCCCTGAGCGTGACGGCGGCAACGAATGGACCGGTGCCCTTGAGCGGACTGGCGCTCGAAATCGCCGCCTCCGTGAAGAGCGGCAAGAGCCGCTTCGAAATCCGTCTCGACCCGGCTGATCTTGGCCGCATCGACGTACGCATCGACATCGATCGCAACGGCCAGGTGACATCGCATCTGACGGTCGAAAGGCCGGAAACGCTGTCGATGTTGCGTCAGGATGCACCCCAGTTGCAGCGCGCGCTGGATGATGCCGGGCTCAAGACCGGCAGCGGCGGCCTGCAATTCAGCCTTCGCGATCAGTCCTCTTCGGGCCAGAACAGCGGCAGCGATTCCAGCCCCAACGCCCAGCGTCTGATCATCAGCAACGAAGCCACCATCCCCGCGGCGATCGCGGGACAAAGCTATGGACGCTCGCTCGGATCGAACGGCGGCGTGGATATCAGGGTCTGAGGAGACGGAAATGACAACGACAGCAGCGACATCGCCAGCAACGGCCGGCCCCGTCGTTTCGGGAACGACGACCCTGCCGCCCTCGTCTTCCGGCCACTCGGCCGCGGCCGCAAATGCGCTGGCCTCCTCCCAGATCGCCGGCAACTTTCAGAGCTTCCTGCAGCTATTGACGACGCAATTGCAGAACCAGAATCCGCTCAGCCCGCTCGACACCAACCAGTTCACCCAGCAGCTCGTCGAATTCGCCGGCGTTCAGCAACAGCTCAATACCAACGACTCGCTAGCGACGCTGGTCTCCCTCCAGCAGACCGCCCAGTCGACCCAGGCGCTGGGATTCGTCGGCAAGACGGCGGTGGTCAATGGCAGCACCGCGACATTGACCAATAGCCAGGCAACCTGGCAACTCGACGTTCCGACCGCCTCGACCGTCGCCGTCACGATCACCAGCAGCACCGGCCAGACCGTCTTCACCGGCAACTTCCCCGCCAACGCCGGCAAGAACCAGCCGTTCAACTGGAATGGCAGGGGCAATGACGGCACCTTGCTCCCGGACGGCACTTACAAGCTCACGGCCACCGCCAAGGACTCCGCCGGCAACACGGTTGCCATCGGCACCCAGGTGGAGGGCGTGGTCAGTTCGGTCGATCTTACCCAGTCGCCGCCGCTATTGTCGATCGGCGGCCAGACCTTCACCGTCAACCAAATCCAGAGCATCGTAAACTGACGCCCGCCATCGCCTGACGACGGCGATTTACGGCGCCAAGTCATGCCAAGGGGCCAGGAACGCCCCCCGGGGCCGCCAAAAGCGGCGTCCGGAGGCCGGTATCGAGGCATTTTCAAGGAGATTCGTATTGAAGCTTTGGGCTTAGGCAATTTTTAAGCCACCGGGCGTAGGTTACTGGCGTGAGTTCAGTGGTTGAGAGTTTGTGAGTACGCCATGACAGAGCCCCATCGCCCGAGGGTAAAATACGTCATCGGGCCCGATGGCAGTCCGTTAACAATTGCGGATTTGCCCGCACCCGGCACCAAGCGGTGGGTCATCCGTCGCAAGGCCGAGGTCGTTGCTGCGGTTCGCGGCGGTCTGCTCTCCCTTGAGGAAGCCTGCAGCCGTTATACGCTGACCGTTGACGAATTCCTGTCCTGGCAGTTTTCCATCGACCAGCACGGCCTTGCCGGGCTGCGCACCACGCGGATCCAGCAATACCGCCAATAAGCGGTCGCCCGCCAGACCAATCGCATTTGAGGAAAATCGGCTTTGCGCTGCGAAGCCGATTTTTTCCGTTTTGCACATTCGCCCCGCCGCTTAACCATCGTTAACCATATCGAAACCATACCGTAGGCAATAATTGCCCAGTGGTCCGATTCTGACATTCGCATCCCGTTTCGGCAGGCATGTTTGCGAATGTCAGAATCAGAGGACCACTGGCAATTATCAGTTTCTGGTGGAGTTTTGGATTTGACGTTCGCGTTGTGAGCGCGCGGCCAGGCAAGTCGCGAACGTCAAATCCACTCTACCAGTCGGCTTCTGGAGCCGAATCTGAGGGGCGGTTGGTTTGCAGAGTCTCGTAAGCTTCCTGAAGGGCTTGGGTGCTTCGCGGTTGATGGCGATGGTCGCGGTGACAACCGCGCTACTCGGTTTCTTCGCGTTCGTCATCATGCGCGTCACCACGCCACAACTGACCACCCTCTTCACCGACCTCAGCATCGAGGATTCCTCGGCCGTCATCAAGGACCTGGAACGCCAGGCCATTCCATTTGAAATCCGCAACGACGGCGCCGTGATCATGGTGCCAAAGGACAAGGTCACGCGGCTGCGCATGAAGCTCGCCGAAAGCGGCCTGCCCAAGGGCGGCGGCGTCGGTTACGAGATTTTCGACAAATCCGACGCGCTGGGAACTACGAGCTTCGTCCAGAACATCAATCATCTGCGCGCGCTTGAGGGCGAGCTTGCGCGCACTATCCGCGCCATCGATCGCGTCCAGGCGGCGAGGGTGCATCTGGTGCTGCCCGAACGCCCGCTGTTTGCGCGCGAGGCGCCCGAACCGTCGGCCTCGATCGTCGTGCGGGTGCGCGGCGCGCTCGAACCGCAGCAGATCAGGGCGATCCGCCATCTGGTCGCTTCCGCCGTCAACGGGCTGAAGCCGCAACGGGTGTCGATCATCGACGAAGCCGGCCAACTCTTGGCCGACGGCGCCGGCGGGGCGACCGATAACGCCATCGGCGATGAGCGCCGCGCCGGTTTCGAGAAGCGGATGCGCAACGAGATCGAGGCAATCGTCTCCTCGGTGGTCGGCGCCGGCCGGGCCCGCGTCCAGCTCTCGGCCGATTTCGACTACAACAAGATCACACAGACGTCCGACCGCTTCGATCCCGAAGGCCGCGTGCTGCGCTCGAGCCAGACCCGCGAGGAATCCTCAGCCACAGCCGAAAGCAACGGCCAGGTGACTGTCGGCAACGAGCTGCCGGGCAATCAACAGAACGCCAATGCGCCGGCCGCGCGCGACCAGAGCAAGAAGACCGAGGAAACCAACAATTACGAAATTTCCCGCACCACCAAGACCGAAGTGACTGAAGCCGGAAGGGTCAACCGGATCTCGGTAGCGGTGCTGGTCGACGGCAGCTACAGCAAGAACGAAAAAGGCGAGATGGTCTATCAGGAGCGCAGCAAGGAGCAGCTCGACCGCATCGCCCAACTGGTCCGCTCGGCGATCGGCTTCGACCAGAAGCGCGGCGATCAGGTCGAGGTCGTCAACCTCCGATTTGCCGAAGGGCCGGTCGTCGCTCCGCTCTCGGAGCCGACGGGACTACTCGGGATGCTGCAATTCACCAAGGACGACGTGATGTACGTCATCGAGCTCGGCGTCATGATGCTTCTCGGCCTCGTCGTGCTGTTCATGGTGATCCGGCCGCTGGTCAAGCGCATTATAACCGAAGAGCCGCCTCCTCCAACCGCCGCTCATTCGGTGCCCGAGCTGACCGATGGCAGCCAGCAGGCGAACGCCGGCCAGAACCTCGTACCCAGCCCCAACAATACCGCGCAGCTGATCGATGTCGCTCAGGTCCAGGGCCAGGTCCACGCGCAATCGGTGCACCGGGTCGGCGAACTCGCCGACCGAAACCCCAACGAAACCGCTGCCATTGTTCGCCAATGGCTCGCTGAACCCGCAACGTAATCCGACATGGCCGTACCGCAAGCCAACAACGCAAACGACATTACCAGCGTGATTTCCTCGCTGGCGGCTCGTCAGGGCAGCCGCCCGCAAGTCGAGCCGGTCGCGGGTCCGAAACGCGCCGCAATGCTGATGCTGGCGCTCGGCGAACAATATGGCGGCAAGGTCTGGTCGCTGCTCGACGACGATGAAGTGCGCGAACTGTCGATCCACATGTCGACGCTCGGCACGGTCGACGCCGATGTCGTGGAAGACATGCTGCTCGAATTTGTGTCGCGAATGTCGGCCTCCGGCGCGTTGATGGGCAATTTCGACGCCACCGAGCGGCTGCTGCATCAATATCTGCCGGCCGAACGCGTCATCGGCATCATGGACGAAATCCGCGGGCCGGCGGGCCGCAACATGTGGGAGAAACTCTCCAACGTTCAGGAAGAGGTGCTGGCCAACTATCTGAAGAACGAATATCCGCAGACCATCGCAGTCGTGCTGTCGAAGCTCAAGCCGGAGCACTCGGCGCGGGTGCTCGCGATCCTCCCGGAGGACATGGCGCTCGACGTGGTCAACCGGATGCTGAAGATGGAGGCGGTGCAGAAGGAAGTGATCGAACGCGTCGAGCAGACGCTCCGCGTCGAATTTATGTCGAATCTTTCGCAGACGAGGCGCCGCGACGCCCACGAGGTGATGGCCGAAATCTTCAACAATTTCGACCGCCAGACCGAAACCCGCTTCATTACCTCGCTGGAGGAAGAGAATCGCGAATCCGCCGAGCGCATCAAGGCCCTGATGTTCACCTTCGACGACCTGATCAAGCTGGATTCCGCCTCCGCACAGACGCTGATGCGCAACGTCGACAAGGACAAGCTCGGCATCGCGCTGAAGAGCGCCAACGAGGAGGTCCGCGGCTTCTTCCTCGGCAACATGTCGTCTCGTGCCGGCAAGATGCTGCTCGACGACATGGTCGCGATGGGACCGGTTCGGCTGCGCGACGTCGACGAGGCACAGGCGCTGCTCGTCAACCTCGCCAAGGATCTCGCGGCCAAGGGAGAAATTACGCTTACCAAGAACCGCGCCGACGACGAGCTGGTGTACTGATGGCCGCTCCCGCAAAATTCCTGTTCGACATGGATTTCTCGGTGCCCGACAAGATGCGCGAGCGCTCTACGCCGGCGGAAGTCGCCCAGAAGGTCGCCGCGGCCGAAGCGCGCGGCTACCGCGACGGTTACGACGCGGCGCTGCGCGAGGCGAAGGTAGAAAGCGACCGCCGCGCGGCGTTGGCGCTGGAGGAAATCGGAATCGCCATCAAGGACATCGCGGCGCGCTTTTCCGGCGTCGAGACCCGGATGGAAACCGAAGCCGTCGACGTGGCGATCGCGGTTGCGCGCAAGCTGTGCAGCGAGCTGATTGCCCACGAGCCGCTCGGCGAAGTCACCGCCCTTGTAAGCGACTGCTTTGCGCAACTGGTGTCGACCCCCCATCTCGTGGTCCGGATCAACGATCGGCTTTACGAGGCGGCGCACGATCGTATCGAGAAGCTCGCCAAGCAAAGCGGCTTTGCAGGACGCCTGGTCATACTGGCCGAACCCGAGATCGAGACCGGCGATTGCAGGATCGAGTGGGCGGACGGCGGCGTCATGCTGGAACGCGCGGCGATCGAAGCCAAAATCAACGAACTCGTCGGGCGCTACATAGCGTCCCGCAATCAGGTCTGAACCGATGGCTAAGAGGAATGAACCATGAGTGACACCGACGCACAGGTTCCGCTCCCCGATCTCAACGCCGCGGATAAGACGGCGGCCGACGACGTCGCCTATGCCGAAGACGAGCATGCCGCGCGCATCGCCGCCGACCTTGAGGCGGTGTTCGACGTGCCGGTGCAGGTTTCCGCCGTGCTCGGCCGCTCCAAGATGGATGTCGGCGAATTGCTGAAACTCGGTCCCGGCACCGTCCTCGAACTCGACCGCCGCGTCGGCGAGGCGATCGACATCTACGTCAATAACCGCCTGGTGGCGCGCGGCGAAGTGGTTCTGGTGGAAGACAAGCTGGGCGTGACCATGACGGAAATCGTCAAGGCGGATCGCAACTGAGGCTCTCTCTAACGATACGCGCATAGCGGGCGCGAACAGACGAACAGGAGATTATCATGCGGCTTCTCATCGTTGGCACACTGAAAGGCCAGCTCACGACAGCCACCAAGATCGCGATGGAAAACGGCGCTTCCGTCACCCACGCGGAGGACCACGAACAGGCCATGCGCGTGCTGCGCGGCGGCAAGGGCGCCGACCTGTTGCTGGTCGATGTTTCCCTCGATATCCGCGATCTGGTGATGCGGCTTGAAGCCGAACACATCCACGTCCCGATCGTCGCCTGCGGCATCTCCAACGACGCCCGCGCGGCGGTGGCCGCAATCCATGCCGGCGCCAAGGAATACATCCCGCTGCCGCCG
>Ga0209167_10000785_pt1 | contig 20928 bp, 25 predicted proteins | sample Coa_R1_9_FD_187154 | JGI IMG/M metagenome (GOLD analysis project Ga0209167, IMG submission 187154) | Surface soil microbial communities from Centralia Pennsylvania, which are recovering from an underground coalmine fire - Coalmine... | ecosystem: Environmental > Terrestrial > Soil >... | reverse complement strand
GAAGCTCGAAGATGGAATCTTTGAGTCGCTATCGAATGGCCGCTCGAAACTTTGGCCCGAACAATTCCTGATGGCCCCGAATGTCGGCGCTGATCTATCAATGGTGTGGCCGAAGTTTGCTATTTGGCTATTGGTTGACCCGAAGTATGGAGTCATTCAGTTCAACAAATCGGCTGCTGGGAAAAAGGCGATTCAAGATGTGGCGGACGCTTATCAATTGGTTGTCGATGGCAACGCGCAAAGTGTCAACTGGAGTTCGTTGCGGAGCGCCGCCGCCGCCTACGCCGCCGCCTACGCCGCCGCCTACGCCTACGCCGCCTACGCCTACGCCGCCGCCTACGCCGCCGCCGACGACGACGCTAAAAGACAAGAATGGCGGAACGCGCAAGCGGACAAACTGATCGAACTCATGGCAGCGGCAAAATAAGGGAATTATATAGATAACTCCCGCAAGTAAACAAAAGACTTTAAGTGTCGTGTTTACGTTAAAAATCTTCGCCTGATTTGCAGAATGTACTTGACTACCTTGCGGGAGTCATGTATATTGGGAGCATGGAGGCAACAGAAATGGCAAAAATAACCTACAAGCATAACCAGTGCAAAGTGCAGTATGAAACTACGAACGGACCTGTTCCATGCGGTCAGGGGGCATTGCGGGGAAAAGATTACTGCTGCCGGCACCGCCCCATAAATCGGGTTGTTTCTTCTGGTACGGGGACACAACATCTCGCTTCCGATTCTAAAACTCTATGCGGCAGAACGATTGAATATGAAGTTTCTGGAGCGTTTAATCCGAAGATAGATTGCCAACGTTGTTTCAGTCTTAGTCGGCGAACGGCGACAAGCGGAAAAGTCAGCGAACGGCGACAATACCATGATTTTGACGCTACGGGGGAGGAAGAGTCCAATGAGCCACTTATTTGTCTCTCTTGTGGTTTGGATATTGAGAATGAGATTCACAAAGCAAGAGCAATTCTTAAAATTGATGGTAGTCACGCTTGCGCCCTGCTCGGGGATAATATTCAAGACGGGGAAGTCGAGTTTGTTGAGATCATTTATCCAGATGGAAAGAGTTCCTCAGACTCCTATAAGCATGAGCGGGCGAGCGCATTTAGAGCACTCCACAGACTCAGGGATCGTCTTGGAATCAATATAACCTATGCATTGGGCGAGGGGCTATAAATGAGCCGCTCGACAATCAGCACTTTCAAACTGTTTGAGTTGTTTCCCGATGAGCCAACAGCCCGCAAGTACCTAGAAGGCCGTCTCTGGCCGAATGGCGTCACTTGTCCTGAGTGCCAAGGCAAAGACCGCATCACCGTGCGAAAGGACGGTTATTACCGCTGTAACGCTTGCAAACTGGACTTCACAGTGCGGACCAAGACAATCTTTGAGCGTTCGCATGTACCGCTTCACAAGTGGGTCTATGCTATGTACCTGCTTGTGACCGCCCGCAAGGGTATTTCCAGCCTACAGTTGGGGAAGGAAATTGGCATCACTCAGAAATCCGCGTGGTTCGTACTTCACAGGCTCCGTGAGGCTTGCGGAACCAAATTGGAGTTGCTTCAAGGAACTGTAGAGGTAGACGAGACATTCTTCGGCGGCGAGGAAAGCAATCGGCACATGTATGACCGTATCCACACGCCAAGGGAACGCACCGAAAAGACTGCTGTAGCGGGCAAGCGTTTGACATTCGAGAGGCTAACACAGTGAAAATCTTAGACCAGATTACCGATGTCGTGGTTGCGTATCGCCCGAAAGCAAAGACAAAGGCTGCAAAGCGTAGAATCCGTAGGAATAATCGTGCGATGAAGCCGAAGGATAAGCCGAAATCGAGGGAGTGAACTATATAATTCCCCAAAATAATGCTTGCAATTGTGGCCTGAACATGGATACTAGAGTCGAACGCCAGTCCACAGCTCTTCGAGGGTCGGTACTCGCACTACCGGCCCTCAACTCTCGTGCGAGGAGAGTCCACATCAGCGTACAAGCGATTTCCTGGGTAATTGAACATTCCAAACAAAAGAGTAATGCTTTCGTCGTTTTGCTGATGATCGCCAATCATGCGCATTCGGATGGCACTAATGCGTGGCCCTCCGTCCGAACACTTGCGCGTGAAGCCAGGATCAGCCCGCGGGAGGTGCAGTATACGCTCCGAGAATTGGAAAGATCAGGTGAACTAGTCACACGAAAGCGTTCTGGATGCTCAAGTATATTTTCATTGCCGGGGGTTAAAACCTACGCAAAGTTTGCGCAGGTAGGTGCGCAAGATGTTTGCGCCCCCCCTACGCACAGGCTTGCGCCCGAACCGTCCTTTAACCGTTATAAAGAAAAAGAATGCCCAAACTGCGGGCTTTTCTTTCCACCAATTGCTTTTCGGAGACATGAATGCAAGCGGACAGGGAGGCAGCCTTCTTGCCTCGACACCGGGGAGGGTCGAACATGAAGCGTGAAAGCGCATTCGCTCAAATCGAGAGATACGCGCGATATATTCGGAAAATGAAAGAGCGTCATAAGGAACACGTCACAAGCGGCAAGCTACGGCCAAAGTATTGTTTCGAATGTAGATTGGAAATCGTGAGGAAGCCGCCAGTCGGGGAGGGTCGAAATGGGTGAAACGCCGAAACGGGCGAATTGGATTGGAGCGCCAGAATTCTTTAACTTGAATTTCGCGTGCCAAGCTATCGTCGCGGCCTTTGGATACTCTTGCTATTTGGTCGGTTCTTCGATGGAACGAAAGGATTTTCGGGATGTCGATGTGCGTTGCATGTTGGATGATGGCGAGTATGACCGAATGTTTCCACCGACGTTTGCCGGAGAGCAGCGCATCCGCAATCAAAATCTAAATGCAGCGTGGTGCCTGCTTAACTCGGCCATTTCGTGCTGGCTATCGGAAAGGACTGGCTTGAAGATTGATTTTCAGTTTCAAAGGCAATCGGATGCGAACGAGGAACACAAGGGCAAGAGAAGCGCGCTAGGCATGTTTATCGACACTCGACCGAGCGAGCCATGAAGGTCGGAGGGAAGCGTTGCGTCGATGATGCCGGAGGGAGGAACGATGAGCAAGCCGATTGAGACAGTGCATGCCGCTTTTGGGATGCGAGTCCGAGTGCTTCGAGAAACGCTTGGAGTTACGCAGGAAGAACTCGCCAAGAAAGCCGGAATGACACGGACAAGCCTAACGAATATCGAAGCTGGAAGGCAACGAACTTTGCTGGACGGAGTTGAGAGATTCGCTGCGGCTCTCGGGACTACGCCGAAGCATTTGATGAAGGGAATTTGGTGGTAATTGCCCCACTAGGCCCCGCACGTCGGGCGTGTGGGAGAGAGGAGAACGATGAGACTATCAGCAAAGAAACGTTTCGAGCACCCAAAGAAACCGGCGTATGGATTCATGGATTGGTACGCAAAATGTCCGGCGTGGGAATTGGAAGAAATTCTTCCATCGATTGTAAACCAAACTGAACGTGAGGATGTATCCGCAATGATCGCTAGCAAGAATTCAGCAAGTAATCGAAAGGCGTGGCGCGGATTGAATGCCGCAATAAACCGAGCCGCAGATTGAGAGGAGCCTGTGACATGGATGCTCGAATAAGCCGCATGGCGGAACCGAGGTTGGAACCCGATGGATCAGCAAGGAGTGCACCCTTGAAATCTGATTCAGCCGTTCCCTTTTCGAGCATCCTTGTGACCGGCTGGGCAGTGTGCGAGAGGAAGGGAGAGTCGTCGTGGAGTGGCGTGATGCGTGGCTAAATCGCCCGGAAGGTTGTACATGCGAACCTCCACATTCGTCCAGACCTTCTGTGTGTTCTGTGCACTGCAACTGCATGAACAATGGCAGAAGTCTTTATGATCCGACAATTGATGGCCGCTGTCGAAGATGCAAAAAATATCCGTTGTATTTTTATCATGAGGAGCCTCGCCCATGAGCACCGATAAGCCGAAGCCGAAGTATCGAGTGGGGCAACGTGTATTCTATGACAAAACTGAAGTTGAGATAATAGGCCCGCTCGTCCCGGAAATGATTTGGGTTCGAGAGATTCCATTTACGATGGAAAATGTCGGCTATGAAGTGGAAACCAGCGAGCTACGCCCCAAGCGCGAGAAGGGAGACCGCCGATGAGCGACCAGACCACCAAAAAGTTGAAAATTGCCATCGTTGGAACTCCCAAGCTTTCAGAACTTTTCAGCATAATCGAAAAGTTCACTACGCTGTCTGTTGATGAAATTGTCGAATCAGTTGGAAACAAAGAGAAGGAAGATGCCTTGATGCGCAAGATGATCGACAATATCAAGCGGGAGTCTCAACCATGACCGACCAGACGAAGCCGACCATTAAATATGCTGAACCAGGGTACTTTGTTTTCTCTCAGCGGCGTGTCTACAGTTTCGGGCCATCATGCTGCGCCGAGATTGGAATGTTGCGAGACGGAGAAACATTACAGGAATTCTTGGAGCGCGAGATTGGAGACCGCCGATGACCGAAACACCGAAACCGGAGACGCAGGCGGGAGCGATGGAGGCGAGGCAGTTTGCTGAATTCATTTTTCTTCGGTCACAGAATCTTGATAAGAGCTGGGCCATCAATGAAATTGAACGGAGCATCGCCGCCCGAGACGCGAGGCGCGATGCCGACGCGCACGAAGCTCTGGCAATCGGTCCCTGTGGAAAGCACCCGCTTGTATGCTATACCGAAGATGAAAAGATCACATCAGTAGGGAATGGAGTCATAACCAAAGGATATTGCGATTGGTGCACTGAAGTTGCGGAAACGTCTGCCGACGCACGGAAGCAAGCCATTATCGACTATCAACGAACAGTCGAAGGCTCCGAGAAGCACGGATACATTACTTGGGAAGCACATCGGGCTGCAATTGCAGGCACGCAGAAGATCGGCGAGACGGTGGCGCTGAGAGAAGCTGCTAAATTATTGCGCTGCAAATGCGGCGATCCGAAATGTAGAAAAACTGCCCCATGCGTCGGGCCGGACGAAATCCTAGCCCTCATCCCCTCCAACGGCCAAAGCCTCGTTGACAAGCACGATGCGGAGATTCGGGCCGATGAGCTAGAAAGAGCAATCGGATATGTTGCTTCAAGAAACGAAGAAGCGTCCTTAATTTATTTGCGATACAGGCGAGATGTTTTACTTGCCGAACTGGGCATCCCGGCCCAACCGGAGAAGCCATGAGCATCGACAAGGGCAAGACTACATGCGCGTGCGGGCGGATCAAGCATCCAGACTGTGCCGAGTGTCTTCGATGCGCGAAAATGAGAGTCGAGAGGTATTCGTGGAAAGACCCGATCCGGCAGGCATTCGAGTTTATCGTCGCTCGGTGTGCGGGAACCGTAAAATAGCTTGACTTCCTTTTGATTATGAATATGATGAGCTTCTATGGCAAAGCCTAATCCAGTTGAGTGCGGCAAGTGCGGTTACAAGTGGACTGCGAAAATGACTATCTGGAACTCGGGCCGATTCATTAAGCCGGTCGAATGCCCGAATTGCAAATCTCGGCGCTGGTCCGAACCTCGGCAGCCGAAAGGAAAATAATGGACACAAATGACGGTTATAAAATTCGAGGGACTTATCAGTATCGACTGGCTGCGGCGTGGGTAAAACTCAACAGACCGGATGTGTGGGAAGCGATCCAAGCGGATTCATTCGTTAAATATCCCGGTAAGAAGAGGCCCAGAATCGAACTACCAAGCGCAATAGCTTCCATTCCTGCATTTGGACCCAGGCCCTCTAAGGCGGCGAAACAGTGACGCTAGGATACCGATTCCCGCTAATTGCGGGTGTATTTTGATTCGTCCTGATCGGTGCACAGTTTGTTTAAAGGAATGTAGACCAGAAGCGCATCACCAAGATTATTCAAAGCCATTGGAGGTTTTGTGGGTCTGCCGAAGGTGCCATTTGGAAGCTCATGGAATGGAGGTTCGCAGTGACACGCAAAGCGCACAATGTCGATAGGGAGCGCACCTTTGCGGCCTACCAGAACGGGCATTTCCAAGATTCGAGGCGTCGAAGCTACTGGACGAACGCGGGGCACGAATACCTGTTTGGGATTGATGCCTCAAATCGACGCTCGGAAATATATGAGCGTGACAAGGGAGAGTGCCAGTTAAAACTTTCCGTCATGTGTGATCCTTCTCCCGGATGGTCAGGTCACATGCACCACATCAAGGGCGGCAATACCGATGATCGGTGTTGGTGTCCGCACAATCTTGAGTGGGCTTGCGGAGTTTGTCATTCCGTAGCACACGTTCACGTCATGTCGGGAAAGGTGAATGCATGAATCCCCATCTCGATCATCACAAAAATACGCTGACCCGAGAGCAGCTCAGGCGCTTGAGGGATGCCGTGAAGCAAGGAGTGACGTTCAGCAAGTTGCAGGCCCGGTTCGGCATCAGCAAAGACGTGCTTCGAAAGCTCGTTCCCATCAAGCTGCGGGGGTATCATCGACGTGCCGAACTTTAGCATCGAGTCAGTCAAGACTCATGCCGAACCGAACGAAAAAGACGAACTCGTCCAGTGGTGCGAGATCACGGTTCTCATTCCAAAGGGCTTTGATTTCACCAAAGGATCGGCCAAGTTGTTGAAGCAACTAGAGTTTGCGGTTGGATTGATCGGAAGAACAGACAGCTAATAGGAGGTTTCATGAAGAGACTCGTTCTAGCAATCGCGTTATCGGTTTCGATGGTCGGATGTTCTCCGGCCACGTACCAAGTTCATCCTGGGGCTGGAGGCTATACCACGGGCACTCCGACCGCCTCGCAGATATTCGACTCGCAAGAATACGATGCCCTGGTAGCGGCCAACACGATCATTCAGGGCGTGCAGGCCGACTACATGGCCGGCAAATTCCCGGCTTCGGCCATGCCGACGATCAAGACAGCGGCAAATGCGGCTACAACGGCCTATAACATCGCACAGGCGCAATGGATGGAATTTGATGCTTCGCTAAAATCAGGAGGGACGCCTTCTCAATCGGCGCTCTTGTCGGCGGTCGCGGCCATGAACACAGCGGTTAGCCAACTCTCGGCGGCAAAGGGGACACTATGAGCACAACTCCAACTCCAGCACCAGCAACTCCAGTAAGCGTCAGTCTCGTCGGCGGAACGCTGAACGATATTCTATTGATCCTCGGATCGGCATTGAGCGTTCTTTCGGCCATCCCTGTCACGGCCCCGGCTGCCGCGATTAGTTCGGTAGTCTTGCAGATCATCACGGCGGCGGTAACGCGCATCGAATCGCAGACCGGGAAGCCTATCGACCTGACTCAGATTCCTGTCGAGACACCTCTTCCATGAAACCTTGGAACACAGCGGGAACAATGATTTGGTGCTTGTGGGTACTGTTCTTTCTGGCCTATGAGATGTTCGCTGGCATCGAGACCAAGAAAGATATTCCCATGCTCACGCAGGCCGTCGTCCGATACATACCTTGGCCCTTCACTCTCGGACTCCTTCTGTGGCTGTTTGTGCATTTCGCCACGAGGTACTTCTCCCCGACCTATATCGAGTGGCTCAAGAGCGGCGGGGCTGGCGGATAGGCGTTGGTCAGAGATCGCCGGGTGGTCGGCTACGGGATGGCGACTGCCCGGCGAATCCGAGCGTCAGGAATGCGATGATCGAAATAGCGCTTGGAAGCCAGTAATTCAGGGACCATATCCTCGAACCTGGGTCCGTCGATAGCCGGAGAAACGTATACTGGTAGGCTCCGAAGGCCAGCCAGTAGGCTCCCATGATCCAGTCCTCGCCGATCACCGCAAGCCCGAGACTAGAGAACACGAACGCATATCCAAACGGGAGCCAGTTAAACCACAGCGTCGGAAGCGGCGTCAGGCCGAACACCACGCTCATTGTCCCGCCAGCGAGTAAGCGCCTCTTTCGAGTGGTAATCTCCGAAACATAGAGCATCGCAAAGACAAGCTGCACGATTCGAGCGCTATACCATTCGAAGGCGTAGAGATGCGAGTTAATCGGGATGCCGAATGCGAGAATAAGACCTTGCAGGAAGCCATGAGCGGCAGTAGCGAGGCAGAACCATCGAAGGGAACGCCTTAGCGGTACCCAACGCAGGATCGGCAGAAGGGCCGACGCGCAGACGAGGAATGAGCCTATCGACCTCAATAGGGCTGTGGGGGCGGTGTTGGCGGAACGCCGGGAATCGGATTGACGCCGTACTCGGCAATCACGGTCGCCGTGTAGATTTGCCCGACCTTGTAGTAAATCTTCCCCGTCTGAGGATCAAGCGCGCAATAGCGCGGCACGTGAACATGGAGGACCACTACATCAGCGGGTTCCCCATAATCGACAATCTGATCGACCTCGAATACTGTGGTAACTCCTGGTGTCGGTCCACCCATCGATGCTCCTTTTAGAAGGGGCGATGTTCGTCAGTTCACCGCCCCGGGGGTGTCTAGTGTGGGTATTACGTTCGACGCACTATACTACGAATTCGCATATTGCGATAGCGTCACAAGCGGATTAATTCCGAGTTCGGTGCACACGATCTGCGCCCACGCTGCCGGATTATCGCCACCTGTCCAGTCCTGAGCGAGTTGCAGAAAGCTCCATGAGGTCTCATAGACATGTGATGCGCCGGACAGGATCGCAAAGCATTCCCTTCGAGCGGCTGACGCTCCATCGGTCTTGTCCTCGAAGTCAGCGTTCCAGTCGGCCTTCTGATAGATGGTTTTGGCCGCTTCGGTGCCCCAGCCTCGATCCCCGAGTTCCAAATCACCGGGATTGTTGATGCGGGTCGGAAGCGCGTTCGGCACTCCGAAGCCCTCGGCCTTGCCAATCGCCATTGCTAGTTTATTTGCTTTTTGTTGGAGGTCCGAGGTATCCACTGGAGTCCTTCCGGCTTAGGTGTCGGCTTTCGAAACAGGGCGCACAGAATCTCGATGAACACAAGGCCGGTAACGCAAGCCATTCCGACCATCATCCCGAGAATCCAGTGATAGACAGGCCCGCTGGGTTGGGCGTCGAGCATGGACTATCCCCGTGCGAGGAACTTTTGCCTTGTCTCCCGCGCTGCCGCTATGAGCGCGTCTGTCTCGCTCTTGCGTTTTACCCATTCCGCTATGTCCTGCACTGTAACATTTGATTCGGGAACGTCAAGAAGTTTCTCTTTCGCTTTTCGGAGAAGCCAGAACGAAAACAATGCGCCTCCTATAAAACTTCCGAAGTTACTCAGCGGGAAAAGCAGTTCTCTCATTTCGAACTCTCCAATCTTGCAAGCCGCTCGGAGAGCTGGGCGTGTTTCTCGGTGTAGGTCTGCGTCAGTTCGACATAATCCTGGGACAAATCGCGTATCTGTCCGCTGATTCCATCAATCACCTCCTTCATAGACTGGAGGTTGCTGACTTTTTCTTCGATCCGGGCAATCGCCACATTGTACCCATTGCCGCTCGATCCTGACTTCGGGATAGCCGGAAGAATGGTTTTGATGATGAACAGCACCACCACCAAACCACCGACAATGCTGCCATCCTTGATCGCCAGTGCGAGCAGGTCGCTCATACTTTTGGCGCAAGGACGACCTTATTGGCCGTGGCCTGATACATCGTCTCTTGCATGGCATATTGTCCGAGCCAGTGCCAAGCCCCAACCGCAATGACCGAAATAGCTGGGATTGTGATGATTAGGACATGGCTACCCTCTGTGGGGCCGGGATTCCAGACATGGCTGATCCCGAGATGGACACCGAGGGCCGTCACGATGCTCGCTCCGCGCTTCAGCCATACTTGTCCCTCATTTTTGAGAAGAGGAAACCACGGTGCGGACTTCAGTTTCTGCATTGCCCACACGAACACCGCAGCGGACGTGAACTGCGTCATTACGACATTCGCTTCCATCTAGGTCTCCTTTTATCCGGCTTTACTGAACTGTCCCGCTAGGAGCAGCCGGTGACGCCGCCGGCGGGAACTGAAAAAGGACGCCTGCTGAAGTCGGAGAATGTCCCCCTTCGAGAGAGCCGAGAACTCCTGTGTACTGGCAATAGTAAGTGTCTCCGGCAGTCAGGCCAGTTTCGAGATAGGAAGTGGTCGTGATGAGCGAAGTATTCGTCTTGGTCGTGAATGGACCCGTCGCCGAAGTTGAGCAATAGACGTTGTATCCGCTCACTATGATCGTATTCCCGGCCATGTCGGTGGTGATTGGCTGCCATGTCCAGTTGATTCCGTGGACTGTCTGGCCGTACGCCGACCTGAGCAGCAGCACATAGGCCAGGAGCGCGAGAGAGATTATGCCCAACGAAGAACATTTGCGTTTAGCTGTCATTTCATCTCCTATTGAAGTTTTCCGATCATCGCAAGCATCGGTGCTGCCGGGGCCGAGATTGCCGGTTGAATGATGTAGGTGTAAACGGCTGCGGAGCTGTCCGAGAATCCAGCGCCGCCCGCTACAATCGTGACTGTCTCGCTGCCCGATACGAGTATCGACGTAGCATAAAGCGTTCCCACCGAGCAGGCCGATCCGCCGTTCGTTACCGGTGTCGCTCCGTTGGTCGTATAGCACATGATTGCGCCGCTTGAAGCGGTTGAGCAAGTAACAGTCTGAGCCGATGTGTAGGTTCCACTTCCTGGCGCGCACGTCGGTGTAGAAGCTTGGGGAGTGCCGCCCGTGTAGCATCCCGCTTCATTAAAGTTCGTGAGTTGCGGTCCGGTCCCATTCGGTAATCCGCCAAGAGATAGATAACAGTCCATCGCCGGGTTACTGTAGGCAAGTCCATTCACCGCAGTCGAAGTCGAACCTCCGGGGCATTGTGATGAATTGGTGACGAGAGATCGTATTTGCGCCCCGCTGTTGCAAAGAAGCAAATTACCGCCAGTTACATCCGGCCCGATGATAGGCCAAGCCTTACCAGTGGGCCACCAGGAGGGCGTAGAAGAATAGAGGAGCGATGCTGGAAGCGTATTCGTGAATGGACACGCATTCTGATACGGGTACTGGATCGGCGTGATGGCGCTGTTCAGCGTCCCGGATGGTAGATACACCGGAACTTCGGAGCACAGAAATCGAGGTGATCCGAAGCCATTCGCTGAATCTGCATTCCCCCATCGCAGGATCGTCGCCAGAACATTAGGATCGTTCGGCGTTCCGCTAGGGCTGACCCCGATTTCATACACGCACGGCGATCCGGTCGTGCAGGCCGAAGAGGTTCCCTGATAGACTGTGTTCACGCCGGTAGCCCCGAGAATATTCCCGACGTAGTTATGGAATCTGTGGAAAGACTGATCCTGCGCGGTCCAGTAGCCGTTCGTGCATTGCGAATATACCGCTGTTGCGTAGCTTGATCCGCTCGAATAGCAGGCTGGCTGAACCGACATCTGATTCCTGAAGAACGTCTCCATGTTCCCGGTGCCGTGGATCGTGTCGGCGGTATGGCTGTTGATGATGTTCCCCTCGATCAAATTCATCTGCGTGGCCGAGGCGTGACCGCCATAGGCCGGGATCACGTTCCCCGCCGATGTGTAATACTCGTTGATCGCGTAGTTGTAGACCCAAGCGTTCGCTATCGACGGGCCATTGGAAATCATCGGTGTCGTGACTGCGTGGAAGATATTGTTGACTATTAGATTATCCGTGCAGGAGTAGCATTCGACGCCATACGATAGAGTCTGGCTGTTCTGCGTCAGGAAGAAATAGTTATTCTCTATGGTCGATTGGTTGACGTGGAGAAGCTGAATGTGCGCTTCTGCGGTGTTTAAAGATGCGATTCCTTTTACCCAGCATCCTTGACATCCGGCCATTTCAATTCCAATCGCTCCTGAAGTGTTCGAGGTATCGAGAGAAAGGTCCTCTAGTCCGTCGGACAGAACCGGACTCGTATACCACCATGCCCGCATCGTCGCGGGAGTCCAGTTTGGCATCTGCAATCCGGGAGTGAAGCCAACCACGACATTCGACCCGGAACATTGCGTCCCAACGGTGCTCACACCATTGCAGCTTGTCACCGTGACGATCTGCTGCTGGTGATAGCAACTCGAAGGACTGGCGGAACTGCATCCCGATCCGAGGAGAGCGTTCGTACCGCCATCGAGGTTATACGGTCCCCCGACGCCGGGTGAGGTCGCCGTGCAGGTATATCCGCTTCCCGTACCCGATTCGAATATCCCACCATTATCGCAGGTTGGGTCGAGCATATCGAACATCAGCGGATTGCCGACGAGGAGAGTAGTCGCGCCTGTGGCGACCGTGATTGTGGTTGACCCTTGAACCGTTGAACCTGAAACCCCACCGCCTCCTGTGATTCCACTTCCGCTCATGCTGAGGCTTGCACCGCAGCCCGACGTGGACGTAGGCGCGAGGACGGTCTGATTCGCCCCCGCGCCGCGCAATGTCACATTCGACATCCCTCCGAACGAAATACATCCAGTCGCATTTGAATAGGTTCCCGCACCGAGGGAGACATAATCCCCCGGAGTGCAGGAAGAAATCGCAGAGTTAATCTGCGCCGATGTCGCGGTTGATGTAAGCGTGGAGCAGGCGGTTGTGCGGTTCGGCACTCCTCCGGGAACTCCCACGCCCGTCCATGAAGTAACGCGAGCTGGGGCGATAATCCCGGCATTGGGCGCTGTGTTCGTCCAGAAATAGGACGGATGAAACTCCCATGCCGCCGTTCCGGTGACAGTGGTTCCCGAGTAATTCGATGTCAGGGTAAGGCTCGTGCTGCTGATGCAGGATTGGACATTGTAGGAAACATTCGATGCAGTAGCCACGCTGCTATTCGGTAGCTTGATGCTCATGCCATTCCAAGCCGAAGTGCATCCGGTTATCCCCGTCACAGTCGGACTGCCATTCGTGACGGTTGCAGACGAGCCACTCAAGAATCCTGGATTAGAAAAGTTCACCATCAAATTCTGATATTCGGTAGCTGTAGCCCCGCCGTTCGTTCCGCTCTCATTGTTGCCGAACTGGATATACCGGAGAGTGCTTCCATTAGTCCCGGAAATGTGAGAAATACTTCCCATGAAGCTGCCATTTTCTGAATAGACCTCAAGGGATGAATATCCATTAGCAACATTAACTTCCTGTGAAATCCAATATGAACCTTGTGCAGCTAGTGGGATGCAAAGAGAATGCGCTGTGGGCTTATCCTCGATGCGGATGCCGTAATTGGCACTGGAGCCAACACACTTGTTATTTAGTTGCGCTTCCCAATAGTCACCGGCTGACACTTCCCATGTACCGAGAATATCCCAATCGGCTCCGCTACTGGTCTGAAGCGGGGGGCCGAGCGTAATGAGAACTATGGTGGAAACTTGCGACTTGGAGCCGGGAGTTCCCGAAAAGTTCCAGTATGCATTGCTGTTATTTATGTCACTGTGAGCGAGATTGTTGAAATTCTGAGACTGCGCCGGATACAGCGTTCCCCCATTCGTTAGTTGTATTGGTCCAAGATTCGAGCCGGTATTCTGATATGCCCCGACAGAAAAGCATCCAGAGCAGAATCCTGGGCCGCCGGACAGAGCAAAGCCTACATTTGTTCCAATCGTACAATTTCCGCCGCACACGGTTCCAGCATCGGCTATCGCGGCGGTTGCAGTCGTACCGGGAGAACTTGTATTCATCCTCACAATGGCATCGGCGTTCAGCGTGCCCCACGTCTGAGCGTGCAGCGGAACGCTCCACATGACCAGCAAAGAAACGATAAACAGTAGTCGTTTTATGGTCATAAAATCACCGGAGGCATTGTTGGGGAGGAAGCTCCAGCAGCCTGTTCGTAGGTTCCAACAATCGCAGCATATTCCTCAGATGCCGAGTCCGTCCACGTCGCAGCTACCGCAGTTGTACTACTAACGATCTGATATTCAAGGGACGCGGCCACGTGGGTCGTGCAAGCCACTCCAGAACTGCAAGATGCAGTCCTTCCATATATCACGAGGGTTGTGAATCCCGATCCAATCGTCACTGTATTGGTGCCGCCAGCCGTAAACGCAATCCCGAGAGCGCCGATAACCAGTTCGTTCGCCTGCGATAATGTAGCTGTGTTGGTACTCGTCTGCGAAGTGCCAGTAGTATTCTGCGATGCCGTTTTATCCAAGCTGCTAGTTGCCAGCCCTGAGAATCCAGCGCACAAAATCGAATTGATCCCTGCTCCATGCGCGGTAATTGCCGGGGTCGTCGTCGTGGATACCGAAATGTTGTCGGCGTGAAAGAGATTGAACGTATCGGAGTCCGTCGCAAGATTCTGCAATTTGTCCTTGTGATAAGTATTGGAGTCGGAATCCGTAATCGTGTCAGATTCGTTCTGACCGCCAGTATCCATTACAGAGCAGAACACGGTATCCCCAGCTGCGAGAGCCGCCCCAATCGTCACCGCAAGCGTTGCCGTGCCGCTCGCTTGACTGTTTCCCGCAGCAGATCCAGTTACGTAAGCAATGGAGGCCCAGCAGGGCGATGCGAACAGCAAGAACGCGAGAATAAGCAACTTTTTCATTAGTTTGCCTGCACCGTAAGAAGTCTAGGCCATGTGATCGTTGCCGACCAGAATCGCGCATTCGTCGCTGTGTCCGTAGCCCTGCCCACCGTAATCTGCATCAACGCTCCTGCCACGCATCCAGTCACATCGGTCGAGTTCATTTGGACATTCGAAGTGGACCAGAACCGATTTGCATTGCCGTTAAGCGTGATCGTTGAGAGTGAGTGCACCCCATTGGGGGCCACGTCGTCAGTCGTTGATCCATCTCCCTTGTAACAAGCCACATTGATTTCGGGAATGATCGTGTCATTGTTGGTCGCATCGGTCGATGAAATCTGGAATCGGATATACGGATTCGTTCCGGTATCCCAATCTTCGGGAATGGCGATTTGCAATGTCGCAAAAGTCGAGGACGTATCAGTGATGGCAATAAATCCGCCGAGATTGTTCGTGCCTGCTCTACAAGTGACCGTCCCACCAGAACCAATCGACCACCCAGGACCAGCGGTTGCGTTGTTGCAATTTGCGGCGGGGAAGTCTTTCACGTCAGGGAAATCAATGTAAGAACAAGTTTTCGATGCTCCGCTTGCTATGCATATTTCTTTGGCTGCTCCAGATGCACTTGCAGCCGTTACCACATTCCCGGATGCCACTCCAGAATCCTGAAGCGCGAGTCCTCCAGTTCCATTGAATGAAGCCAGGTCCGTGCTCGTCGATGATCCTGGACCAGTCGCGCATGTGGCGCAACCGATAGCTCCGGCAGAACTAATCGTCACGGGAGAAGTTCCGCTCAAGCCGGACGTTCCCACGGCTGAAATGGCGATCTTGTTGCTCGTCACGGCGATGCCGCTATCCGTGAGAGTGCAAGTTGTACTCGAAACGGAGCAAATCACGATGTCCGTATTGACCGGCACAGCCGCGAATCCCAGGATGGTATTTGAGGCTGTGGCCCCGCTGCCCCATGTAGTTGTGAAGTTGCCAGAGGCCGGGAACATGGAAAGAGTTCCTGCCGTGCCAGAAACTCCCAGCGTCGGGGTATAAGTGAGAGCCGGAGTTGCGCCTGCCAGTATCTCGCCAGCCGCTCCAGCTACGGAGATTGCCCCTGCCGAAGTGATTGAAATGGGAGACGTTCCGCTGAGACCAGAGCTTCCCACATTGGCAATCGGGATGGTACTACTCGTAATGGGAATGCCGGAGTCCGTTAGAGTGCAAGTTGTGGAAGAAGTGATACATTCGATGAGGTCCGTCGTGGTAGGGACCGTGGCGAAGAAATCGACTGTGTTGGTCGCTGTGGCCGCGCTTCCCAGAATGGTCTTGAAGTTGCCGCTTGCCGGGAAGAGGCTCAAGGTTCCGGCTGTGCCAGAGACACCAAGCACGGGAGTTGCCGTATAGGTGGGTCCCGCTGCGCTTCCTGTGGCATTCCCAAACACTGTTCCAGCCGCCGCGTTCGACAGGGAAAATGTGAGGGCTGGAGTCGTTGTCGCTGTCGCCACACTGGTCGTGAAAAGCGGTGACAGGTTCCCGGCACTAAAACTCGTCACCGTTCCATTCGGATTAGAAAGGCATCCGATCCCAGTAGAAGTAGACCAGGTTAGGCCATTCGTGCAAGTCGAGCCGAAAGCCGCAAATTGTGGCACTTGAACGGTCTGCCAATTTCCAGCGGCATTGTTATAAACAAAGTCTGCCCAATTTGCGAGAAGCGATCCATTGTCGATAGTATCGGTCGTCGGAGTGAGGGTCATTGTCCCGGAATTGTTGTTAGCGATAATCAGTGGAAAGTTGAATGCAAATCCGGTAGTCGTGTGCACCGGGAACGTGAATGTCGAAGTCGAAGTCCCTGAACAGAAAACAGCCGTCGCTCTGTCGAGGACGTTCAAAGTCTGTGTGGCGCAAGTCGATTCGCCATTGTTGTTTACGGGCACACCCGCGAGAGAGAAAACTTCCTGTGTCGCTGCTCCAGCCGAAGGCACCTCAATCCAAGTCTGCGGTACACCATTCGGGACCACCGGAGCCGCTACGCCGCCGATGGAATTGGAAGTCCCTGCGGCTGTATAGATGGCCGTCGAATACTGAGATGCGCTCACAATCGAACCGGAGGGAACCGTCCATGAACCGACACCACTTGATGTCTCTTGCAACCAGCCGGTTGAGCCAGTATTTCCGGCGAGCCTCGCCCACGCTGAACCATTGTAAATGCAAATATCTCCCGCTGCCGTTCCAGTGCATCCAGCGAGATTCGCAGCAGTGCCGGTGAATGCCGTTCCTGTCACTTCGAACTTCATGGCATTTGTGGCCGAATTCGTAGGCGTGACAGTAAGCCCGACCGCATTGGCTGTGCTCGTCAGAAAGTTTACTCCAGCCTGGGATGTATTATTTGTGGTGTTCGTCTGGAAGGGGATTGTGCAAGTCGAACCGAGCGTGCAGGTCTGCGAATTGACCGTGGTCGCGGCATTCGTGAGTCCTCCATTGCCAAGCGTCCCGCTGAATCCAGCCTGAACCGTGCCGCCCGTTGTATTGGTGAACGTAGCCGTTAACCCATTGAATGCCGCTGAGTTGATGAGATTTAGAATCGACTGACTGGAATTGTTTGTCCCGTTTGTTTCGAGCGTTACACCGCTTCCGGTAGCCGCAAAGCAGTTTGCGCTCGCGCTGTTGATGATGTTTCCGCTCGCATCCTGGCAGAGTGCGGCTGCAATCGTTCCGGTAGTGGTTAGAGCAGGAGCCTGCATGTGACCGAAGAAATAACCGAGTCCTCCGACGAACAGGCCCGGACCGCCGACCGATCCCATTGTCGTGTATTGCGAGGAGGTCAGATTGATCCCGAGTCCACCTGTCCCGCCGTTCGATGAACCGCAGAAGAGGCACGAATTGGCATTGTTCTCCTCGGTGAGCCACGTATTCATCGCATTTCCGACTGGCGGAGGAGTGCCAGCCGTTTCGCCGGATGTCGTGGTCAGGGTGAAAGAGCATGTGCCGTTCGTTATGGAAGTCGAGTTGAAATAGTTCGCTTCTCCCCCAGCGCTCGTCCCGAAATAGACATTGCAACTTGTCGGGAAATAGGTTGCCGTGACAGCCGTGACCACCACGGAACCGGAGGCTCCGACAACTTGAGAAACTTCCCTGCTTGACGCTGACGGCCTACCAGCGACATCGAAAACAGTGACTCGAAGATAATACGTTCCAGCCGAAAGTGATCCTGAACCAGCCGAAGTGGTCACAGTCGGCCTTCGGAAGACATGCCCGATCATCTGCTCCCCAGCTGAGGAAGAGTTTGACCCGTCATTTCCTCCGCTCGTCAGGATGTCTGTGGTTTGCAGTTCATATCCCAGCGTCGTGATACCGATGTCGCATCCATTGTAACTCCCAAACAGATTACCCCAAAAACCAATGCTGTTATTTCCTGAACCGCCCTGATTCGGGTTGTCATAGATCATGTTCCTGCAAGCGACAGGAGTTCCAACTACCGCCGTCTCCACCAGCTTTGAGAAATTATAAGTCTGCCCGTGAATGAACGAAGTCTGAGGTCCAATGGCATTGTTGTACCCGTAGTATAGGTACTGAGCCACATTCGCATCACCCGTCTGCACGTTATCGATCTCGACTGATGATGGGCCGTTATTCGTAGCCATATTGATGAAGCCGAAATCGTAATTTCCTTCAATCGTATTCATGCCATCGAAGATAATGTTTCCGAACGGTCCGCCTCCGCTCGGGAAGGCGTTATCCACGCGGATCGTATGGCCGACGAAAGAATTGTCCCGGAATACAAAGTCCGTCGTGTGAGCGGTGCTCGTGAGTCCCAGAAACCATATCGCTTGGATGTTGTTGGATGTGCCGTTTGCGCCATCGTTCCAGTTCGTCTTGTCGAAATTCGTGAAGAAGGCGTTGTTATCCACCTGATACATGAGTCCGGTATTAGTACCCGCATAGCTGAAAGTGAGATAGTTTCCAGTCACTTGCCCTTGACTGCCCTGAACGATTCCGTTCTGTGTCGGAGCGAGGTACAGATGATCGAGACTCAAATGCGCCCCCGAGCCATTCACCACAAACAAGGCACCGAGCGATGGAGCGCCAGCATAAGAACCAAAGAGACATCCCGGAATTCCGAGGTCCGAGGTATTGTGCTCCCCGCAGTTACCGCTAATCGAAATCTGTCCCGTGGTGGCTGCTCCCGACAGGCTGCCTGTTATCGGAAGACCGAACATAAACACAGCGCCGGAGTCGATGATCTTGACTCCCTGATTCTTGCTCGAAGTCTGGGAAAATGGAATGGTAGATGCGAGCCACACTCCCTGCGGAATAAACACATTGCCCTTGCTGAATCCATTGGCTCCCGAATCGTTCCCAGCATCGGTGATAGCGTTCCCGATAGCAAGCGAGTTATCGGGCAGTACAAAAGCGCTCGTAACCGATGTCGTGGCGGCATTTGCGAGCGTCATAGTCGAAGTGCCGGAACCAGAGACGATTGTTGTAATGAGAGCCTGGGCCGTCACACTTGATGGAGGCGTAGCAGGCCAAATTGCCGGAGCGGAAGTCCAAGTATTCGTCTCGGCGCCCTTGTCGATGATCCCGCAAACATTTCCAGCGGTGTATCCAGCGCACTGAAAAGCGTAATTCAGGGGAACGTAAGTCCCGCCGCCATTCTGGTCCGTGTAGACGAGATACCCAACCGCATTTGCTACAGAAGTCCAGTAGATTCCCACATAATTCGTCGGGGTGCGCGTCGATGGTGCGGTCGTGACTGTGATGGCCGCGCTCGCTGCCGACGTACCATAGTTCACATCAATAGCCGCCACCTTGTAGTGGATGGTGGTCGATCCCGCCGTCCCAATCACATTCGGGTTCGGGGCAGCGCCCTGCGATGGAGTCGAAAGTGTGGACAGCGGTCCAGCCCCCGCGATGAAGATTCCGCATCCGTTCTGCGGCATTGTCCCAAAAACTCCAGTCAAGCTGGTCGAAGTGGCACTAATTGTTCCCTGAGATTGACCACCCGAATAGGCGCTGTTATCGCACCCTCCTGGCGGCATATAAGCAGTGATGTCACGCCACGGGATCGGCCCTTTGATCGAAAGATTCGTTCCACCGCTATTCGTAATGATTCCCGGAGCGCCAGAGAAACCTCCAGCCCCGTTATTGAATTGAGCTTGGTCGATAGTCCCTCCGGGCGGCGCTCCACCACCGCTCGCAACCTGCGTCCATGTGTTCGTGGCCGAGCAGTAGTAAATCGTGTAGGGCGAAACGGCGAGTTGGACTGAAGGCGTGACGCCCGGAGTGCAAAGAGCCGGGAGAGAGGAAACGAAAGTCAGGCCGCCTCCGGTTCCCCCTCCCTTGACGCTCGCTGGCAATGTCGGAGCGGCAATGCTCTCAATTCCGATGAATTGAACCGTTCCCGAACCGACTGTGATATTTCCTAGAAGCTGTCCATTGATGTATCCATTGGAGTTAGCGGTAAAGATGAACTTCGCTCCAGCTGGATAAGTGATTCCGGTTGTCTGTCCCGGAAGGGTAATCGTGAATGAATTCGATGGATTGGCCGAGTTCTCCTGAATCACCACATAGTTGCAATTCTGGTTGACGATAATGGGTGTCGGAGAAGCGGTCACGCTGAGTACGATGGTCCCGGTCTGCGCTCGTGCCATCGAAGCGAAACACAGACAGATGAACAGAAGAAATACTTTTCGCACTATGGCTCCTTTCACTTGAGTGCCTCATAAGCGGCTGTAGCGCCGCCAGCCCCGATAATACCTGCAATCCACTTCGCTACCTGTTGATGGGAAAGCGCTTCATTTCCGGCGCGTTGAGCGGCATACATCTTTTCGAGGAGCTGTTTTGCTCCTTCTTTCCCGAGTGCCTGCTCAAGACGAGAACCGCCATATTTTGTGGCGTCCTGTAGCTTCTGAAGCTGTTTGATGGCGCTGTCCACATTTACAGTCTCGGAAGTCCCAAAAGCTGAGTTGCCTTGCACGATGCTGGGATTCTTGAACACTTTGGTTTCCACGTCGCTCAGCGCCCGCGCCTGCTTGAATTTGGCATCTGCCTGCTCAAGAACTTTAGGATCGACGCCAGCTTTAAGAGCGTCCTGCTTTGCCGCTTCGATCTTATCCATGATCGCAGTGCGGGACTTCTCAAGGGCCGCTTCTTTCTGAACATCTTCCTCAGTTTCGGTGAGCTGTCGAATCTGATATTCAGTATTGTCGAGCTTCTCATTGAGTGCTTTGAAATCCGTTCCGGCGGCATTGTCAATCTGGCGATATAGGGACTTGGCCGATGAATCGAGCGTCTGGATAGGTTCCTCGGCAACCGTTCTAAGGCTCTGAGGCTGGACCGTGCTAATTCCCGCTTCCTTCCCGCCTGCTTTCACACCTCCGCGCAAGGCTTCTTCCGCCTCTGGTTGTGCCGCGTCTTTGCCCTTGAACATGTTCTTGATCTTCTGGACGAGGCCACCGCCCTCTGCCGCCGCAGGAGCCGCTGATGCGCCTTCCTCCGCAGCGAAGTCTTCA
>Ga0209167_10000783_pt1 | contig 20943 bp, 19 predicted proteins | sample Coa_R1_9_FD_187154 | JGI IMG/M metagenome (GOLD analysis project Ga0209167, IMG submission 187154) | Surface soil microbial communities from Centralia Pennsylvania, which are recovering from an underground coalmine fire - Coalmine... | ecosystem: Environmental > Terrestrial > Soil >... | reverse complement strand
CATTCCCTATCTTCGGCCGACCGGTTCATCTTCGGGATCACTCCCATCGATTACGACCCGGAAGTTCTCCTCAAGCCCTTCGGATTCCGCCTCACGGCGGACACCCTGCCCTCCGGAGAATTCAGATCAGAAGGTTTCAGGTCCACCTTGGGTGTCTCCAGCTTTCGCTTTCGTGCCCGTTTAGGCTTCTCCATCCCTTCTCCTCTCTCCGGCCGACGAGGCGTTACCCCTGCCTTCGGATATCAGCCCCTGGTCTGGGGCCGAGCGGGACTTTAACCAGCCTGATGCGCTTGCTGCCAGGCACACACTACAGGCCCGTCCTCCACCCTCTCGTCTTCAGCCGATTTCCCGGGGTCTCCGATTATACGGGCTACCTGGCTCCGCCGATTTCTCGCCGGGACGAGGAGGGTTTCTCCAGTTGCTCGACGTGTCCTGGTCACCGTGCTATCGCTATCACCCCGCTGGAGTGATCTGCCGAACCAGCCATCCTGCGTCAGTCCATGCTGCCTTCGGCCCTCCGGAAGAAGGCTCGGCCTCCAGGGCTTCGACCTTTCGGGGCCACCTGTGCGTTCACTTTCGTTACGGCCCGGTGACCTGCTGGCCCTCCCGAAGAGGGTTTTGTCGATGGGCTTCAGGGTTTCGATTTCCCTCTACCCTGCCACCCAAGCTACGAGGCCTATGGCTTTTATCCCGGTGGGTCTGTCTCCCACTGAACACACCAGCCTTTGCTGGACGCACTCCCGGACGGTCGGAGCTCCCGAGTCCGGTTTTGACCTTGGCTTCTCCCCAAGAGGTCTTCCGAAAACCCGTGAGGCTTAAGTGCTCGCTCGCATACACCCCAACCCAGTTCGGTTTACCTCTCGACTCGTCCTTAACGCATGGCTCCTCCAGCTGATGCTGTTGGCCATGCATGGAACCGCCAAGTGCCCAGAGCCCCTTTGCCGGACACAAGCGTTACTCGTGCCAGTGTGGTTTAAGCACCACCTCGAAGGGCATTACCCCTCCTTCATCGCTCATATGGGCTCATGCGCCAAACTAGCTCCCTCCTCCGGAATTTGTGTATCCACACTTATTTCCGGCGATCCTTGCAGGTTGCTGCGAGCCCCTGCTGGGAACTGGTTCCCGACGTTATCTCTAGCAAGTCTTTCCCAGGATGCCTGAGCCCTGATCCCGTCGGGCTGCAGGGTGCAACTGCCTGTTTCTTCCCCTGCATCATCGGCCTTCCCCAAGTCCTCTGAATAGGTCGGCTTCCCGAATCGATCCGCAAGGAGACTTCATGCGGGAGGTGTTTCGAGATCGTCGCTATTCCTTACGTTCAGGCCTCCCAGTTTGCTCGCCACCCAGGTCTCCCCTACCGCTGCGCCCAAAGGGCTGCAGGGCAGCCGTGACTTTTCCACCCGAGAGAAGCTCACGCACCGTTACCGCTGCATGCATCGAGTATGCTAGCCGTCCGAATCAGGCAACTGACGGCAGAGGACTTTCACCTCCTAGACTTGCAGCCTTGTCGGCCGCTACCCGGGAACCCACCCGGGGCGGAATCTCGAAGGCTTTCGCGCCGAACGCCGGGCGCGCTGCGGCGGGCGCAACTTGCGTTTGAAACAGAGGGAGGCGGCTTCGCTCTGACGGGCGGCTGACCTTCGGCCGGATCCCCCGGGGTGCGCAGGGAACCCGGACCATGCGGAGAGCCTCAACGGTCCAGCGGAGTCTCCCCGTCCTCGGGATGGGAGTCGGATCTAATGTAGGGGTGGGCGGCGGGTGGGGGATTCCCACCGGCGGCGTCCGAAGCGCTCGCCGGCAACGAGGTCGGTCCGCTCGATGAGAAAACGGGACGGTCTCTTCGGTCGAGATCGCGGTCCGTCGGAAGCTCCGACAGATCCCAACCGCCTCCCAATGCCTTAATGAGCAATACGCTGGCCGAAAGCCGGTTCCCGAGGATGGCCATAGCCGTCTGCTGATTGCTCAGGGCGATTTGCTGCACCGTGACCACCTGAAGGTAGCTCACGATCCCGGCTTTGTACTGGTTCGTCTCGACCGTCAGAGACTGCTCCGCAGCGTGGACCGCCTCGGTCTGGACGTCGGCTTCCTCCTGCAGGATCCGAAGGGCAGCCAGATTGTCTTCGACCTGTTGAAACGCCGTCAGGACCGTTTCGCGGTAGGTGGCGAGTGCCCCGTCGTAGGCCGCTCGCGCCTGGTCCGTTTGAGCGCGTCTGAGCCCTCCGTCGAAGAGGATTTGCGAAACGGCTGGACCGACCGACCAGAAGCGGCTCGGCCAACTCAAGAGGGTGGAAAGCTGGGTGGCCTGAAAACCGGCCGCCGCGCTCAGGGAGAGGCTCGGATAATAAGCGGCCAGCGCCACGCCGATCTGTGCGTTTGCCGCCGCGATTCTCCGCTCCGCTGCGGCAACGTCGGGCCGGCGCTCGAGGAGCTCCGACGGAAGGACGAAGGGGATCGGGGGCGGCGCCTCGGTCAAGGGCGTAATCGGGATCGAGAAGAGGGCCGGGGGAATCCCGATCAGCACCGCGATCGCGTGCTCAAGTTGCGCGCGCCCCACCCCGACATCGATCGCCTGTGCCTGGGTGGTTTTAAGCTGCGTCTGCGCCTGCAGCACGTCCCCTTTGGAGGCGACGCCGCTCGCGTAGCGGTTCAGCGTCAGCTGGAGGGATTGCGCATAGGCGACGATCGCCTCTCCCAAAATCACCTTCTGAGCATCGAGCGCCCGGAGCTGAAAATAATCCTGGGCAACCTCCGCGTGAGCGCTCAGTCGCGCCGACTCCAGGTCGGCGGCGCTCGCCTGCGCCGCCGCGTCGTTCTCTTCGACCGTCCGGCGCACCTTCCCCCAGAGGTCGATATCCCAAGTCACGTCGACGGGCAGGCTGTAGACCCCGACCGGCTTAGAGACCGAGACGGCGGCGCCCGCGCTGTTAACGGAGATCGACCGGCTCGCGTAGGTGGCGCTGGGCTCAAGGGTGACGGTCGGGAAGTAATTCGCCCTCGCCCCCTGGGCCAGGGCCCGGGCCTGGCGAAACTGGGCCTCGGCGGCAAGGAGGGTCTGATTGGAAATATTCACCTTCTCCTCGAGGGTATCGAGTTGAGCATCTCCATAGATCTTCCACCAGGCTCCCCGGAGAGCCTGGTCCCTCGGTTCAGCTCTCTTCCAGCCCTCCACCTCCTTAAAGGCGGAGGGGGCCTCAACCGGCGGCCGTACGTAATTCGGACCCACCGTACAGGCGACTATAAAAAGGGGGCAGACACTCAGCGTTGCCGCGACGATCAGTCGCGGCGCCCTTGCGAGCCTTTTGCCGATCACCTGTTCATTCATCTCATCGCTCCCATGCCCCGGCTTCTCGACCGAAATCTCCCGGGCGAGGTCTCAGGAAACCGGCGGGTTGGGAGCCCCATGGGGGCCCCCCTTGGCTTGCTCCGGGTGGCGCCGCGTGCGGCGAAACCAAAGGCTGATCCGGTCGAGGTAGAGATAGACCACCGGCGTTGTATAAAGCGTCAGCAACTGGCTGAAGATCAACCCGCCGACAATGGCGATGCCGAGCGGCCGCCGGAACTCGGAGCCGACCCCTCTTCCCAGCGCGATCGGCAGCGCTCCGAATAGAGCCGCCATCGTGGTCATCATAATCGGCCGGAACCGCAGGAGACAGGCCTCATAAATCGCGTCGGCCGAGCTCTTCCTCTCCTTACGCTCCGCCTCCAGGGCGAAATCGATCATCATGATGGCGTTTTTCTTCACGATCCCGATCAGGAGCAAGATTCCGATCAGGGCGATAATGCTAAACTCGATCCGGAAAATCATCAGCGCCAGGAGCGCCCCGACCCCCGCGGAAGGGAGCGTCGAGAGAATCGTGATCGGGTGAATGTAGCTCTCGTAAAGGATGCCCAGCACAATGTACACCGCCACCAGCGCCGAGAGGATCAAAAGCGGCTGGCTCCTGAGGGAGGCCTGAAACGCTTGGGCCGTCCCCGACAGGCTCCCCTCGATCGTGGCGGGCAGGCCCATCTGGCGGGTCGCCTCATGAATCGCGCTCACCGCCTGCCCCAATGCAACCCCGGGGGGCAAATTGAAGGAGAGGGTCACCGAAGCGAACTGTCCCTGATGATTTACGGCGAGCGACGTCGAGGTGAGCTCGTAGTGGGAAAACGCGCTGAGAGGCACCTGAGCGCCGCCTTGAGAGACGAGAAAGAGCGAGCGCAAGGTGTCGGGCCTCTGCCAATAGCGGGGCGCGACTTCCATGATGACATGGTATTGGTTGAGATCGGTATAGGTGATGGCCACTTGACGTTGTCCGAAGGCGTCGTAGAGGGTCTCGTCGATCAGACTCGGGGTGATCCCGAGGCGCGACGCCGTGCTACGGTCGATGACCAAGGACGACTGAGGTCCTTTATCCTGCTGATCGGAGTTCAGATCGGCCAACTGAGGAAGGGTCCGCAGCTTCTCATAAACTCGAGGGGCCCAGAGATTCAGGTCCTCCAGGTTGCTTCCCTGAAGGGTATACTGGTATTGCGCATTCGATCTTCGCCCGCCGATCGTCACGTCTTGGGTCGCCTGTAGAAACGTAGGGGCCCCCGGAATGCCGGCCAGCCTCCCCCTCAGCCTTCCGATAACCTGATCCGCACTGATCTTGCGCTCCTCCAAGGGCTTGAGGGCGACAAACATCCTTCCCGTATTCGTGGTCGTGCCCGCTCCTCCCCCGGTAAAACCGATCACGTAGTCGACCGCCGGATCGTGCTCGATGACCTCGGCCACGGCATAGAGCTTCTCTTTCATCGCCTGAAACGAGATCGTCTGGGCGGCTTGAATGCTTCCCTGAAGACGTCCGGTATCCTGCTGGGGGAAAAGGCCCTTCGGAACAATGATGTAAAGATAGATGCTCAGCGCCATCGTCCCGAGGGTGATGATCAGCATCAACGCGGGATGACGAAGCGCCCGGGTTAGGCTTCCGGCATAGAGCGACTCCATGTTCTCATAAACCCATTCGCTCGCGCGGAAGATCCTCCCGTGTCGGCGCGTCTTTTCTCTTCGGAGAAAGGCGGCGCACATCATCGGGGTGGTCGTCAGAGAAACCACCAGAGAGATGAGAATGGCGACGGTCAGCACCACCGCAAACTCCCGAAAGAGACGCCCGATGATCCCCCCCATCAATAGGATCGGGATGAAAACGACGACCAGCGAAATGCTCATGGAAACGACCGTGAATCCGATCTCTTTCGCCCCGCGAAGGGCGGCCTCGCTGGGAGGCAGCCCTTCCTCGATCAAGCGGCTGATATTCTCCAGGACCACGATCGCGTCATCTACGACGAAGCCCGTCGCGATCGTCAAGGCCATTAACGAGAGGTTGTCCAGGCTATAGCCAAATAGGTACATCACCCCGAAAACGCTGACGAGTGAAACGGGAACCGCCACGCTCGGGATAATGGCCGCGCGGACCGTTCGGAGAAACCCAAAGACCACCAAGATGACCAGAATCACCGAGAGGCTCAGGGCCCATTCTACATCCTTCAGGGAAGCGCGAATCGGCGGGGTTCGGTCGAGCACGGGGAAGAGGGAGATGGCCCTCGGAATGGAGGCCTCCAGCTGAGGAAGAATCTCACGGATGCGTGCCACCGTTTCAACGATGTTCGCCCCCGGCTGCCGGAAGATGATCAGAAGGACGGACGGCTTGCCGTTCACGACGCCCAGCGTGCGGACGTCTTCGACGGAGTCCTTCACCTGGGCAACATCCGAGAGGACCACCGGCCGACCTGACCGATAGGCGACGACCAGAGGCATATAGTCCGCCGCTTTGTACAGCTGATCGTTCGTTCGAATCTCCCACCTTCGCAGCCCATCATCGAGCTGCCCCTTGGGCCGGAGGATCGTGGTGCCCCCCAGCATGCTCCGGACGTCTTCCAGACCGATGGCATACTTATTTAGGGCGCCGGGATTAAGGTCTACCCGGACGGCAGGAAGCGCCGCGCCCCCCGTGATCACCTGGCCGACGCCGTCGATTTGAGCTATTTTTTGCTGGAGAATGGTCGACGCGTAGTCGTACATTTCTCCCGACCGGATGACGTCCGAGGTCAGGGCAAGGATATAGATCGGAGCATCCGCCGGGTTCACCTTTCGGTAGGTCGGCTTGCTGGGAAGGGTCGGCGGAAGATAACCGCTTGCGGCATTGATCGCCGCCTGGACATCCCGGGCGGCGCCATCGATGCTGCGGCTCAGGTCAAATTGCAAGGTGATCGAGGTCTGGCCGAGGTAACTGGTGGAGGTGATGTCGGTCACGCCGGCGATGAACCCAAATTGACGCTCCAAGGGGGCGGCGACGGAGGTAGCCATGTCTCCGGGCTGGCCCCGGGCAGGTTCGCCGAAACGGAAATCGTTGGAAACTCCACCTGAGGCAGGGCGGCCACGGGGAGGGTCCGAAAGGCCACAATACCCGAGAGCGCCAGCCCGATGGTCAAAAGCGTGGTGGCGACGGGCCGACGGATAAAGATCCCTGAAATATTCATCGGAGTTCCGTCCCCTCGGCCGGGTCCTCGGAAGGGCGGACGCTCCCTCTGATCCGCAGAGCGAGGCGGTCGAACCAGAGGTAAATGACCGGCGTCGTGTAGAGCGTCAGCATCTGGCTAAAGATCAAACCTCCCACGATCGAGATTCCGAGCGGCCGGCGAAGCTCGGCGCCGACCCCGGTTCCCAGGGCCAGAGGGAGCGCCCCGAGCAATGCCGCCAGCGTGGTCATCATAATCGGCCTGAAACGCAACAGAGAGGCTTCGTAGATCGCGTCGAAGGGGCTCTTCCCCTGTTCGCGCTCCGCCTCCAAGGCGAAGTCGATCATCATGATCGCATTTTTTTTGACGATTCCAATCAGCAGGATGATCCCGATCAGTGCAATGACGCTAAACTCCGTACGGAAGAGCAAAAGAGCCAGAATCGCCCCGACCCCCGCGGACGGAAGGGTCGAGAGAATGGTGATCGGATGGATATAGCTCTCATAGAGGACGCCCAGGACGATGTAAACCGTGACCAGCGCCGCCAGAATCAATACCGGCTCGTTTTCAAGCGACGCCCGGAATGCCTCGGCCGTCCCCTGAAAGCTCCGCTGGATGCTCGCGGGCATCCCCATGCTTTGCGTCTGCCGGTCAATCGCGTTCACGGCCTGGCCGAGGGACGCCCCTGGCGCCAGATTAAACGAGAGGGTCGCTGCCGGAAACTGTCCCTGATGGCTCACAATTAAGGGGGCCGATCCCTGCGAGAATTGGGTGATTGCACTGAGGGGCACCTGTCCCCCACTGGGGGATCGGATGTAAATCTTATCGAAGGCCGAGGGTCCGCTTTGGAACTCCGGTTTGACCTCCAGCACGACCCGATACTGATTCAACTGGGTAAAGATGGTTGACACCAGCCTCTGCCCAAAGGCGTCGTAGAGGGTATTGTCAAAGAGCGCGGGGGTAATACCGAGCCGGGCGGCGGTGGCCCGGTCGATCGCGAGAAACTCTTGAAGCCCCTGGTCCTGTTGATCGCTGCTGACTTCGCGTAGCTCGGGCAGAGCCCGCAGGGCCTCGACGGTTCTCGGGACCCAGCGGGCCAGTTCCCTGGCGTCGGCATCTTCAAGGCTATATTGAAATTGCGTGCGACTGACCCGATCCTCGACGCTGAGATCCTGGACTGGCTGCAGAAAAAGCGTGATTCCGCCGACCTCCGCCAGTCTCGGTTGCAGGCGCCGCATCACCTCGGTGGCGCTGACGCTCCTTTGCGCCAGGGGCTTGAGGTTAATCTGTATCCGGCCGCTGTTCAGGGTCGTGTTCGTCCCATCGACACCAATGAAGGAGGAGAGGTTCTCCACGGCAGGATCCTCAAGGATGACCCGCGCCAGGGCCTGCTGCCGATCGGCCATCGCCGAGAAGGAAATCATTTGAGGCGCTTCGGAAATTCCGAGGACCACCCCGGTATCCTGGACCGGGAAAAAACCTTTCGGAATCATGATAAAAAGGACGACGGTCAGGACCAGGGTCCCCACCGCAACCATCAAGGTTCCGAGCGACCGCTGGAGAACCCATCGCAGCGTCGTCCCATAAAGCTCGATGGTTCGATTGAATACCTTTTCGGAGGTCCGGTAGAAGACGCCCTGCTCATTTTCCGGCCGATGCCGGAGCAAGCGGGCACACATCATCGGAGTCAACGTCAGAGAGACCACCGCCGAAATCAGGATCGTCACGCCGAGGGTGATTGCAAACTCCCGGAAAAGGCGGCCGACCACATCCCCCATAAACAACAGAGGAATCAGCACCGCAATGAGAGAAACCGTGAGCGAGAGGATCGTGAATCCGATCTGCTCAGAACCCTTCAAGGCCGCCCGTAAGGGAGTCTCGCCTTGTTCGATGTAACGGGTGATGTTCTCGATCATGACAATGGCGTCATCGACCACGAATCCCGTCGAGATGGTCAGGGCCATGAGGGAAAGGTTGTTTAAGCTGAATCCAAGGAGGTACATGATACCAAAAGAACCGACCAGGGAAAGAGGCACCGCAATACCGGGAATCACCGTTGCGGACAGGGTTCTCAGAAACACGAAGATGACCATCACCACCAGCGCAACGGCCAGAATGAGCTCAAACTGCACGTCATCGACCGATGCCCGGATCGTGGTGGTTCGATCGGTGAGGATCGAGACGCGGATCGAGGATGGGAGGGTGCTCTTGAGCTGGGGGAGAAGCCGCTTGATCGCATCCACCACCTCGATGACATTGGCACCAGGCTGACGCTGAATATTCACAATCACGGCGGGCTGGGTGTTCATCCAGGCGGCCAGTTTCACGTCTTGGGGCGCGTCGACCACGTCGGCGACATCCGACAGAATCACGGGAGCGCCGTTTCGATAGGCGACAACGAGCGGACGATAATCCTTGCTCGTCAGGAGCTGATCGTTCGCTCCGATAATCGATGCGAGTTTTGGACCATCGAAGGATCCTTTTGCTTGGTTGACGTTCGTGGCGGCAATCACGGTGCGCAGATCCTCCAGCGTCAGACCGTATGCCGCCAACGTGGCCGGATTGGCCCGAATCCGGATGGCGGGGCGCTGCCCACCGCTGATGCTGACGAGGCCTACGCCCGGGAGCTGCGAAATCTTCTGAGCAAACCGGGTGTCGGCCATGTCCTCCACCTGAATCAGGGGAAGGGTTTCCGAGGTCAAGGCCAAGGTGAGGATCGGGGGATCGGCCGGGTTGACCTTGCTGTAAACCGGCGGGTTCGGCAAATCGAGCGGCAGAAAGGTCGCGGCCGCGTTGATCGCCGCCTGGACCTCCTGCTCGGCGACGTCCATATTGAGATTGAGGCTAAACTGAAGCACGATGATCGAACTCCCGCTGGAGCTGGTGGACATCATCTGCTTCAGTCCAGGCATTTGCCCAAACTGGCGTTCCAGCGGGGCGGTGACTGAAGAGGCCAGGACATCCGGGCTCCCGCCCGGGTAAAACGTGGCGACCTGAATGGTCGGATAATCGACCTGAGGCAGGGCTGAAACGGGCAATTGACGATAGGCGACAAGCCCAGCGAGAAAAATGGCGACCATCAGCAGCGTCGTTGCAACGGGCCTCAAGACGAAAATTCGAGAGAGATTCATCTCGTTTCCTTTTGAGCCGTCTTGCTGACCGAGGCTTGGACTTCCACTTTGCTTCCCTCGCGCAGCCGTTCGGCCCCGTCGACCACGACGAGATCACCCAAAGAGAGTCCCTCCTCGATCGAGGCCTCGTCCCCTTGGGTCGCCCCGACCGTGACGGGCCGAACGGTGACGGTTTGGTCCGGCTTCACCAGATAAACAAACGTCCCGTCGGGGCCCCGCTGGAGGGAAACGACCGGCACCAGAAGGGCCTGATGCTTGATGGAGAGAAGCAGGCGCGCATTGACAAACTGATTTGGAAAGAGCGCGAAATCTTTATTGGCAAAAAGCGCCCTAAGACGAACCGTGCCGGTCGTCGGGTCGATCTGATTGTCCACCGACATCAGCTCTCCCTCGGCGATCTTTTTTTTCCCCTCACGGTCATACGCATCCACCGCCAGTTTTTCGCCTCGTCCGACCTTTTCCAGGACCGACGGGAGACTGTCTTCGGCGATCGTAAAGACCACCGTGATCGGTTGCACCTGCGTGATGACCACCAGGCCGTTGGTGTCTGTTGCATGGACGATATTGCCGGGGTCCACGAGGCGCAACCCCACCCGTCCGCTGACCGGTGCGGTGATCCGCGAGTAGGTCAGGTTCAGCTTGCTGCTATCGACGAGGCCCTGATCGGACTTCACATTGCCCTCGTACTGATTAACCAGGGCCTCCTGGGTCGCCAGCTGTTGCTGGGCGATCGAGTCTTGCGCATAGAGTTCTTTATACCGCTGGAGATCAACCCGCGCATTGGACAGCAAGGCTTCGTCGCGCGCCAGCTGTCCCTCGGCCTGCGTCAGTTGCACTTCGAAGGGTCGAGGGTCGATCTCCGCCAGCAAGGCCCCCGAGCTGATGAGCTGCCCCTCCTTAAAACGGACCGTCATCAGTTGTCCATCGACGCGAGACTTTACCGTCACGGTATTGAGCGGGACGACCGAGCCCAGGCCGGAGAGGTAGACGCCCATGTCCCCCTTTTTAGCGGGGCTCGCCTGGACCGGAACCGCCCGGGGGGGTGGCAGTTGGCGCGCGGCGCGAGATTGTCCCTGCAGTCCATTCGAGAGAAGGACATAGATCCCGGCCGTCACCGCGCAAACGACGAAACCCCCGATCCACCAGCGTTTACTTCCCAGTCGGGAATTCGGGTTCTCTGAGGTCGGCGTCCTCTTAGATTCGTGCATCGATATCATCGGCTATGCCTCAAAAGGCTGAATTGGACTCTCTGTGACGATTGACGGACCGGCTACACCTTCCCCCTTTTGGGGAGAAGGCGACCGAGTGGAAACGAGCTCAACGGGGCTTCACCGGAATCGGTCGGGCGCCGCATCGCGGCAGGGCGGTCGCCGGAGCCGGTGGATCACGGCAGAAAACATCTGATCGATGGCCCATCGGCGTTCCTCCCTGCGGAGGCTGAAAAATTATACCAGACTGCGTGGACCGGTCAAAACCCGGGGACCTCCTGATCCGCCCCTCGGCCCCGGCGCGTTGCGCTTCGAGCATCTCGTGGCAGAACCCTCAGCGGACGACCCGCATCCGATCGGACCTGCTGATCAACCCGAGCCCCTCTGCGGTACGCCTTCCCGAGCCGACCGGCCCTTATTCGGGCATAGGTTCCTATTGTAGTCCTTGGAACAGAAAAAATCCCGGCGGGTCGGGAAAACCGCCATGGCGGATCGACCCGAGAAGCGGAAGTCGCGCCGGCCGCGCCTCCATCGTCCGAATCCCCGGAGATCGCTCTTTCCTCCCTCAAATCGATGAACTTACCGTATAATACATGTAATATAGAGGGGCGGAAAATGGGAACGGCCTCCTGCGCCGTGGAAGTTCCGCGGACGCCGTTTCAAATCTAAAATAAGAGCTCAGCGAAAAGAGGAAAGGAGCAAACACGGCTCTCTGTGGATCTGACAAAAGCGAGGGCGATGGAATGATGAATCAGTCGAAGAGAATCGGATGGTTTCTTCTCGTTCTAGCCGCCGGAATCCTGATGGGAGGCTATTTGTTCGATGAATCCCAGCCTCGATCGTTCCTCTCCATCCATCGGTGCCAAGATTGCCTGAATGCCAAAGATCTTGCGGGGCTCCTGATCTCCGTGGGGGTCCAGAAAATGCCCGGCCTTCTCCCCTACGTCATTGTTGAAACCCCCAAGACCGTCGCGATTAGGAATCCGCGGCCGGAGTCAAAGATTGACTTCATCATCATCCCGAAGAAAGACTTAAGGAACATCGCCGAGTTTTCTCCGGAGGACGCCCCCTACCTCGTGGATGCCTACCTGGTCGCCCGGAGCATCATCGAACGAGAGAAGCTGTCGAACTACCGGCTCTTTACGAACGGCCCGGGCTTTCAGGATGCGACCTATCTGCATTTTCACCTGACCGGAAAATAAGAGCTCCATCCCCTCGATGTCGGCGGCCCGGGACCCTCCGCGGGATCGAGCCGCGCCGATCCAGAGATTCCGAGCGCGGAGCGCCTTCCGTCAATCTGGGGTCGTCCGCGGGCCCGATGCGATCGCCCGGCTCAGATTCCCAAAGCTTCCACCCGAGAATTCCGGAGTCCTTCAGACCGATGGCCCCGGATCCGCTCGAACACCCACCTCGTCCAGGTGCCGCAGCAGGTCCTCTGGATCCTGATAGACCCTGTAGGCGCCGGCCCGCACCAACTCATCTTCGCCATATCCCCCCGAAAGCAAACCGACTCCCAGTGCTCGGGCGCGCCGTGCGGCGAGAAGGTCCCAGACGCTGTCTCCCACCACCATACATCCTTCGATCGGAAGGCCGAGACACTCGGCGGCCTTGAGGAAAAGGTCCGGATCGGGTTTTCCGTGCTGCACCTGGTCCCGGGTGATCACTGGCACCTGCGCTCCGACTCCCAACAGATCGAGAAAACGCCCCGTGCTCTCTTGAGAGCCGCTGGTCGCAATGGCCCAGGGGACAGAGAGCTTGGACAGGGTGGCAAGTAGATCGATTGCGCCGGGCAAAGGACGAATCCTACCGACTTGGCGGAGGTATTTTTCAATGTGGAGGCGTCTGATGCGCTCAATTTCATCGGCGCTCAAGCGGCGGCCCATCTCCCGAGTAAATGCATTGACGACCAAACCGCCGCTCATTCCCACCCGCCGATGGATGCGCCAATACGAAAGCTCGATGCCGATCTTCTCCAGCGCCTCCTTCCAGGCGACCACATGTTGGTACACGCTATCGATGAGCGTCCCGTCCAGGTCGAAAAGAAACGCAGCTCTCCTGAGGTCTTTCGAGGCCGGACCGGGTTTTTCCTTCCTCATTTCGACCGCTCCTCGCGCGGTGCATCGGGTTGAATCCACTTCCCGTCATGACTCAACGGTGGGCCTCCCTCCCAGGATACAGTTCAAGGACGGAGGAGCCCTTCCCAATCAAGATGACGTCGGCCAGATTGATAAAGAGGCCATGCTCAACGAGGCCCGGCATTCGAATGAGCTCATCGGCAAGCTTAGCAGGATTGGGAATCCCTCCAAAACGGCAGTCGAGGATGTGGTGGCCTTCATCGGTGAGAAAGGGACTCCCGGACCCGCCTCTGCGCAACCCCACCGCCGCGCCCATCCTTCCGATGCGCCGCGCCAGCAGCGGCTGGGCAAAACAGACCACTTCCACGGGGAGGGGAAATCCGCCGAAGGACTGGACCTGCTTCGTGGAGTCCGCGATGATCACAACCTTCCGTGAGGCGGACGCGACCACTTTCTCCCGCAGCAGCGCCCCGCCGCCCCCTTTGAGAAGCTCGCAATTCGGGCCGATCTCATCGGCGCCATCGATCGTGACGTCGACCTCGGCGGATTCCTCAAAACTGGTGAGGGGAATTCCCAAGCTGCGCGCGAGCTCCTCGCTCTGATTCGAGGTCGGTATCGCGCGAATGTCCAAACCCGCTCGCACCCGCTCTGCCAGGAACCGGATGAAATAAGATGCGGTCGAACCGGTTCCCAGACCCACGACGTCGCCGGATCGGACAAAGGCGAGACTCCTCCGGGCGGCGGCGATCTTCTCCTGATCAATATCCACTGCTGAGATCCAGGCCCGTCGACCTGCTCGGCATCAAGGCTTTCCCGTCTCTCTGGGGACCGGGCTCAGAAAAAGCGGGACCGAATCCCGCTCGACGCGCCTCCCCGAGCGATCCCCTTCGATGAACGCGGCCGAGTTCTACCACTTCTTATAGGCAAGAAACTTTCCAGACATCACAAGACGAACTCGATCCCCTTTCGGATCGGGCTCCCGATCGACGGTTAACGACATATCCACGGCGCTCATGATTCCATCACCGAATTTTTCATGAATCACCGCTTTGAGAGGCATTCCGTAGACCTGAAGAATCTCGTAGAATCGGTAAACCAAGGGGTCGGTCGGCACCACCGGACCCAAACCCTTGGTTGGAAATTCCATCACGGCCTCGGCGACATCCTGGCTCAGCCCCAACTCGCCGACCAGTGTGGAAGCCTCCTCCGCAGAGGCAGAAGTTTGCCGATAGAACAGCGCCGCAACCCAGACCTCGTCCCGTCCGAGCAGTTTACCCAGATCGGCGAAGGTCATTTTTCGCTCTTTCTTTGCCCGTAGAAGCCGTTCGGTGACCTCTTTGGAATCCATGTAATCCTCCATCTCATAGGGAAGGGCCTCGTCCTTCGGAGAACGATCCCATCTCGAACAATGATGTTCACTGAGAGTATAAAGAGCGCCTCTTCGCGCTTTGAAGCGGAAACAAATCGGGGAGCGGTTCCCTCTCAAGGGGAACTGCTGCGAAGATCCAGGCGATAGCCCATTATGGTCAGATCCTCCGCAGGATAGAAATCAAGCTCGGGAGACCTCACAAATCCCATCCTCTCATAGATCCGAATTGCTGGGCGCATCAGCTCGCCGGTATGCAGGGTGATCGCGAGGGCGCCCGCCTCCCGGGATCGCCGAATGCATTCGCGCAGCAGGTCGGTCCCGATCCCTTTGCCCCGCGCATCCGGAGACACCGCCAGCAGCCGAATTTCCGGAAAGACCAGCGCGTCGGGCAAACGACCGGGACCCGAGAAGCGGGTCCCCGCTGGGTAGAGCAAGACGGTTCCGACGATCGCGCCCTCCTGCTCTGCGACCAGCTGCAGCGCGGGCTTCGGATCTGCCAGGGTCGCTAAGATCCCGCTCTGATAATTCTCCCAATGATGAGGCATCAAGGACTCATATTCTCGAAACCCGGCGAGCGTGACCTTTCGAATGATTTCCTGGTCCGCAGCCCGTGCCTCTCGAACGAACAGCCTCTTGCGTTGTTCTCTTTCGGAAAAAGGCATCTCGGAAACGAAACCGTCACCGGAGGCGGCCCTTAACGTGCCGCACTCTGCTAGAGCGGATCTAAGTTTTCCAGCAACGTCGCCAGATCTTCGGCATGTTCCTCTTCTTTCGCCAGGATCTCTTCCATCAGGCGCCGACTCGTCGGATCCTTCTCTCCGAAAAATCGAATAATTTCCGAGTATGTTTGAATGGCGACCCGCTCGGCGACCAGATCTTCCTTAATCATATCCAGCAGCGACTTCCCCTCCACGTACTCGGAGTGGCTTCGGGTGGCCAGCCCTTCCGGAGAGAAGTTCGGTTCTCCATTCAATTGAATGATTCGCGTTGAAATCTGATCCGCGTGCTGCTGTTCCTCATTCGCATGTTGCAGAAATTCTTCGGCAACCGGCTGAGCATTAATTCCTTTGGCCATAAAGTAGTGCCTCCGGTAGCGCAGGATGCAGACGATTTCGGTGGCCAGCGCCTCATTCAATATACGGATCGACATATTCAAGTCACCCTGATATGCCTCGGTGACAGCCCCTTTTTCAAGGTGTTTCCTCGCCCGCTCGCGAATTTTCTTTAAATCGGTTAAGAATGGGCCTTCCATTTTCCCCTCCGTTTTTTGTCGTCTCTGGTCGATTCCAGAGCGTGATAGATTCTTTATATCTGAACAGGAATTGAATAATCAACTGCAAACCGGAGACGGTCGTGGGGCCGCTTGAAATTCTGGCCTCTCTGGCAACAGGTTGACCGGCCGGTTATGGGATCGGGCGTCAGTCCTCAATTCGTTGATGTATCCAAGATCGGTCGAATCTCTGGGGGGATCCCGATCCGACGGTGGTCTGGGGACCTTCTTGGAGGTCTCAGTCGAGTTTCCTGGGAATTGCGATCTTGAGCTTCTCGCCGTAAACGCCGTGAAGAAGTCGATCAGGTCCTTTTTTCTCCAGAAAGCCCCGATCCCCTTGGCAATTCTCGGGCGGACACACCCGTCCCGAAAGCCAGCTGAAACAGCTTCACATGCCCCGGAACACCTCGTCGAGATTTCCCTCATTTCGTTCGGATCTTGGATCGGCCCGAGCCCGACCGTCCCGGAGGGTATATGGATTGTGCCGTGTTTTAGACGGGGAGAGACTTGCGCCCCGAGCCCGCGGGGGCGTCCGTCGGAGAGGCCGAGTCCGGAAATACGGCAGAACGCGCAGAATATTGAGCTATTTCCCGACAGCCGTTTATGGACCGAGGCGTTCTTCCAGGCTCCCCACCGAGTCCACCCTCGGATCACCTTCGAAGAGACCGCAGGGAATAGACGGAGGAGATCTGATCGGGACCCGGCGCCCGCTCTTCGGAGCACCCCTCTCAATCCGAATCACGGGTCGACGCGCGAACCGGCCCGCTAGGTCGCTACGGTCTTCTCCCCTTCCACGAGATTCGCGTGGCCCAACACCTTCCATCCGTTCACCACGGCGGCCAGGCGAGCCAAATCGTGAACCTTGTCGGCGTGAACACCGGAATCCCGCAGGATCTGCTCATGGGAACGTATGCAACTGGGGCACCCATTCAAGACGGAGACCGCAAATCCGAGCATTTCAAAGGACACCTTGCCGATTTGAGGTCGGGCCAGGGCCGTCATGCGCAGGCCTGCTGTTCGATAATCCTCTTCCTTCTCGATGGTATGCCGAAATCGGTAATAGACATTGAGCATGGCCATTAGGGCGGCGCTCTCGGCCGCCTCCCGGATCTGTTCGGGAGGCAGGCCGAGTTCGACCAGTTTGACGCGGGCATAGACGACCAGACTTGGTTCGTTCACGGCCGTGGCCACCGCCATCAGAGTCAGATAGGCCTCACGCGGGTCCAGCGCGCTCTCCTCGAGCAAACGCCTCAGATTTAACTTAAGATCGCGTGAGATCGCGGTTGCACGATCGCCCAATACCGAATCCAGCGACTCCGTCGATGCATGTTCGAGTTGATCAGACATGTTGCTCTCCGGCCAGACACTTCTCTTGCATCAGACATGCAGCGTCGGCTTCCCTTTCTCCCAGTTGCACGGACAAAGCTCATCGGTCTGGAGTGCATCCAGCGTCCGGAGCACTTCTTTGACATTGCGTCCGACACTGAGGTCATTAACGCTGACCCAGCGAACGATACCATCCGGATCGACAATGTAGGTCGCCCGCAAGGGAACCTTCTCGCCGGGGTGGAGGATCCCCAACGCCTCGCTCAGATCCTTCTTGTTGTCGGCCAGCATCGGAAAAGCCAAATTTTTTAGATCGGGATGATCTCTCCTCCAAGCGAGATGGACATACTGGCTGTCGGTGCTGGCCCCGTACAACTCCGCGCCCCGATCTTTGAACTCCTTAGATGCTTTGTTGAACTCCGAAATCTCTGTCGGACAAACAAAGGTGAAATCCATCGGCCAGAAGAACACGACCGCCCACTTTCCCTTTAAATCCGCAGAATTAATTGTTTTGAACTCTTTTCCCTTTTCCAACGATACCACCGAGGACAGCGAGAACTCTGGAAATTTCGTTCCAACCCCTAATACCCGGCTCATACAAACCTCCTCTTGGTTTAATCAGACCTGGATTCCGAGGGCGGAGAGGAGCATCTCCTCCCTCTCAAGAAAACCGAAATCCCTTTGACTTCCAGCCGTGTTTTCAGCTGAAGCTCCACTTTCACCTCTTCTGGGGCGATATCGATCAATTCTCCCGTCTTTTCATCTAAGAAGTGATGGTGGACGGAGGTATTCCGATCATAAATCGCCGCATCGGAGTGAGAAAACTTAAACTCACTCAAAACTCCTCCTTCGACTAATTTTTTCACCGTATTGTATACGGTTGCCCTGCTCATTTTCGGAAAATTTCGATCAGCCCATTCCTTGATCCGATCAACCGTTGGATGATCGGCTTCACAAAAAAGATACCGGCCGATCGCGATGCGCTGGGCCGTCGGATGAATTCCAGCCTCTACGAGGATCTTCTCCACCTGTCTTGAACTAAGGTGATTCTTTTTCTGTTTCATCGCGACTTCTTTTTAGACTATATCTAATATTTAAATTAGTCAAGCATAAAAGATAAAAACCCCGGCGGAATTCGGCCCCCCCCTTTTTTACCTTGAAGCCACGCTGAAACCGGAGGGCTATGAGGTCTTTTCGGCCACCGACGGCGAAGCCGCCCTTGATATGGCACGGCGCGTACGGCCGGAAATCCCGCTGCTGGATCTCTCGATGCCACGCCTGAGCGGTTTCGAGGTCTGTACTCGCCTGAAGAACAATCCCAAGACGAGAGGGATGGTGATCATGATCTTATCGGCGAGAACCGATGCCGAATCGTTGAGACGGGTCCGTGACTCCGGAGCGGACGATTACCTCGCCAAGCCGATGGACCCGCTCGACCTCATCTCCCGAATTCATCATCACCTGGACCCCTAGGTCGGGAAGCGGATTGGGGCGGCCCGACCGACTTCCTCATCCGAGGCGCCGCCGGGCGACAATACTCACCGTGCTGGCTTGGGGACCCTTTTCACCGGCCTCTTCGACGAACCGGACCTCGGTGCCGATCTTTAAACGGTCAAATCCTCCGTCCAGCACGCTGTTTCGATGGAAATAGATTTCTAGACCGTCAGGCGTCTCCAAAAACCCGTATCCGTCCTCCTCGAAGAGCTTGCTGACCAGGGCTCGTAAGGGCGCCTCATGAGTCTTTGTGGCGCCGCGTTGACGCTGTACAAAATCTTCCAACTGGCGCCGGGCGGCATCGAAGGCATCCCGGAGCGCCACATAAACATCCTCATTGGGCTCTCTCTTGATCACCAGCTCAGTTCCCGGCACGGTCAGATCGACCCGGACGTTGTAAAGCGGCCCTTTGTGATGATGCCGATGGGGGGCCTCAACGGTCACTCGGCAGCCAATAATCTGATCAGAAAATGATTCGAGCCAGGCCGCCTTCTTTCGGATGTCCGTTTCAACGCTCTCAGATAGAGACATGTTTCGCACCGCAATCTGCAATGGTAATCTCATAAACTGGTTCTCCCGATGTCTGGTCTATGTGAATTGCCTGTGACGCTGGAATCCCCACGGGAACCTTTCTTTAACGAAGGCGTGCCTGAGATCGCGAACCGCCCCCTTTCATTCCCGAAGGATTGCCTCCTTGCTTGCCTCCCCCTGATTCGTGCCGCCCATCTCAAAAGGTCTCCCGAGACGGAGCCCCCCTCCCCTCTCATTCGCGGAACGGCGAGGCATCGCCTCACCCACGGATGCCGCGCCCCAGACATCAAAAGGCCCTCGACTCTGAGGCTTTCGACTGCCGCAACTCACTACCGTGGACCCGGGCGAAGAGCTCCCAATCAAAAGGCTTAGGCTTTACCGCATGCAGCGGGACGGCCTCGACCATTCCCTCCCCACGGCACGCCAGGAAACATCCCACCACCGAACTCGGCCGTTCAACCAGCCTATGGAGCACCTCATAGGCCAGAAGTTGTCCCAGTGCCTTGTCCTCAGGGGCAGGCGGTGCTCCCCTGAGCGTATGGCCGAGGATGGTCGCCTTCGTGGCGACCGACAGGGGATAACCATTCGCTTCCCCCAGAACTTGATGCCACCCAGAAATGGCTTCGGCAACATGGTTTGCGAGACCGTGAACGCCTCCTTCCGGGTGATGCCGGTGAGGGGTGCGCTCCGCCACGATAAAGAGATGACTCTTATTTGGGACACCCAAACTCTCGCGCAGCGTTCCGATAATGACGTCGTCGATGTAAGCGTCCGGATCCGGGTACTCGTTGACCAGGACACCTTCGGCCCGCGCCTGATACGCACACGCCAGGGCCAGGTGCCCCGAACCTGCGCCCATGACTTCAACAAAAAAGATGCTTCCCATGGCCGCGCTCGTGGCCTTGAGGGATTCGAGCGACTGATTCGCGAGGGCGACGGCGGAGTGAAAGCCGAGGGCGGTCGTACCCGCAATATTGTTGTCGATCGAGCCGGGAAGACCGACCACCGCGCTGCCAAAGCGCTCAAAAAGAGCCCGAGCCCCGCGAAGGCTTCCGTCTCCACCGATCACGATGAGTGCCCCGTGTTCCATGTATGGGGCAAGATGCCGCACCGCAATTTTTTGAACCTCCTCGTCCTTGAACTCTTCAAACCGGCTGCTGCCGATCGGGCTGCTCGCCTGGTTGGCCATTCCCCTCATCGCGCTCTCGCTGAAGATTTCAATCCAATTGTTGACCAATCCCAAAAATCCATGCCGGACAAATCGTACGTTGAGCCCTAAGCGATTGCCGGTGGTCCGCAGCTCTTTTAAGGTGGCCGCCGCCCCGGCGAAATCGCCTCCCGAAACAAGCACCACAACCTCTCGAAGCTCTCCCGGACGCAGCGTGACACGGCCGGTCCGTTGCGCCTCGACCGCGATCCATGCCTCACGTGTTTCCCGCTCTCTCGCCGAGAGTCCGAGTGCGGTCGAATAGCCCGACAGGCGGTCGTGCTCAAACGTTAAGAGCACCACATTATCCTGTCCCTCCTTGTATTGCCCGAACTCCCCGAAAGCCTCGTGAAACGGCCTCGGGTCGAGGTAAATCATGAGGGCCCGCAGCGTGGAGCTATGGGTGTATAGGCAGACGACTCCCCCTTGGTGTTCCGTAGCGAGCTGGTTAAATCCGTCAACCACGTCGACGTAGAGATCGAAAAATGAATGGCCCCCGGGATAGCCGTAGAGCGGATGCTTGAGGAGCTGTTTGGCGGTTCGGACCTCCACCCCGAAGGCCGACGCGGCCAGATTGGCCTCAAGCTCCTTTTCCACCCCGGTCGCCCAACCAAAATCTTGAGACTCCAGGGCCGGATCGAAACGGGCCTCGGCAGCGGAGGCTTGCGGCCCAAAGGAGGCGACGACCCGCTCGAATAGCTCACGCGTATTAGGACTCTTGCTGATCCGGTGCGAAAACTTCCGTGGATCAAGATAGTTCGGAACATTCAGGAAGTCTAACTGCTGGCCGACGAGGCCCAGCATCCGAGCGAGCGCGATGCCGAGCGCATCCGCCTTGCGCGTCCCACGCTCCGG
>Ga0209167_10000782_pt1 | contig 20958 bp, 14 predicted proteins | sample Coa_R1_9_FD_187154 | JGI IMG/M metagenome (GOLD analysis project Ga0209167, IMG submission 187154) | Surface soil microbial communities from Centralia Pennsylvania, which are recovering from an underground coalmine fire - Coalmine... | ecosystem: Environmental > Terrestrial > Soil >... | reverse complement strand
TTCCATCCTTTCCTTGTTCGTCGCCATTGCTTGTTATGTTTTGCTCGCCGCGGCTATTCTGAAAGCTCGCGAAATCTCACCGACACGCGCCTATAACTTTGCCACCAATTTCATGCGCGGTCTTCCTGGCGATTCCGCGCTTCCTGCACCCAGCGCCTTCAGTGATTCTGGTTCCAATCAATCGTCCGAAACAAAGCCACTCGCGGAAGAGAAGGCATCTTCGGAAACAACCGCGCGGCAGGAATCCACTCCGCAGGCCGCTCCTGTTCCAGTTGGGCCAGTGAAAACCGTTCCTCTTGCTTTCACTCTATATGTCGCGGGCAAAGTAATTCTTCTTACTCACGGATTCAGAATCATGGCCGGTGAAATTCCCGGCCTTTCTGCCTCTGCGGAAGATGGCATATTGGCTGAAGTGGTTTCCAGTCCGAAGCACCCGGGCGAATTTGGTTTGCGAAACTGTTCCACGGCCACCTGGAAAATCCGTCTTCCGGGAGGCGTCGAAGGGGAAGTCCCCCCGGGGAAGGCCATTCGCCTTGCGCGTGGAATCATCTTCACCTTTGGCGACGCGCGTGGAGAAATTCTATGAGCAACATCGCCCCGACTGATGTACGCTCCCCAAACAGTCCCGGCGCTGCCGGGACCATCACCATATCGTTTGTCGAGAAAGTGAGCAGATGATGGCCAGCCGGCCCGGGGGACCGTACCAGCAGAGAGAGTCGGACCGCCCGACCAAGTCGCAACTCTTCCCGTTTCTTGGCAAAGGGAAAGAAGTTGTTAGCAAGGCCCATCTCATTCCCTACGCCGTCCTCTTCCTTCTGGGATTCACTTTAGCCAATCCGTTTCTCTGGTTCCTGGCACTGGGCTTGGCCATCGGCACCTACTACCTGGTCTACCGGCAATGTGGAAAAGTGAAACCGATGTGGCTTCCGTTGGTTCCCGCGGTAATGACCGCGCTTATCATTTATTTCGGCCTCGACTTTTTCAACCAAGTCTTCAGCATCCCCATGACCGTTCCCAATTCATCGTTTGACCCTCAAACTTGGAGTCAATATCCATATCCCACGCTGCTCTATAATATTTTCGTTCAGGTCGGTCTGAAGGAAGAGTTGATGAAGGCCATACCCGTCCTTCTTTGCGCCTTCCTCGCGCCGAGAATCACGTCAGCTTTCGCGCGCCCTTTGGAAGTGAATGAACCGCTCGATGGAATCCTCCTCGCCACCGGCTCTGCTCTCGGCTTCACCATGTATGAGACGATGTTGCAGTACGTCCCGCAGGCATTGCATCAGGGCGGTTTGAACGCGGGTCTTGATCTCCTTCTTGTTCGCGTCGGCGGGGATCTCTCCGGCCACATCGCCTATAGCGGTTACTGGGGATACTTTATCGGTTTGGCCATGATGAAGCCCAAGGGCCGCTGGCAAACCATCGCTATTGGTTGGGGATTTGCGGGGATTTTGCACGCGCTTTGGGATTCGCTGGACTCGCCTTTACCTATGCTCGCCGTGGGGATAATTTCCTACGCTCTTCTGGGCGCCGCGATTTTGAAAGCGCGCCAGATTTCCCCAACGCGCGGCAGCAACTTTGCGACCCAGCTTTATCACGGCGCGCAAGCGCCTGCTCAACAGCCTCAATTCACTGGCATGCCCGCGCCGCTTCCTCCTCCGCCCGCCGCCCCGGCTTGGACTCCGCCGCAAACTGTTGGCCCACCGCCGCCGGCTCGGCCCATGACGGTGATGCCCGCAAATGCACCCTCGGTACCTCCCGGTGCGCCGGCCATTCCGCAGCAAACTGCGCCGCAGCAATCATCCGGCCTCACATTCTTCGTCGCAGGCCAGCGAAATTCTCTAATTCCCGGCCGCCGCTTTGCCGAAGCGGATCTCCCCGGCCTGCGCGCCGCTGCAGGTGATGGAATTGTTGCCGAGGTCACCCGCCATCCCGCCGACCCCACCATCCTTGGACTCAAAAATCTTTCCACGGCCGCCTGGATGGCTTGGACACCCAAGGGCGAATCCCGCGAGATCCCCAGCGGAAAGACGATCCGCCTCTCGCCAGGCACATCCGTTCAATTCGGCAACATCCGGGGAGAAATCCTATGATGAATGATCTTCCTCGCATGAAATTGGCGGAGCTTTTGCGCGCGGAAGGCAATTCGCTCTTGAATGACCCGCAACGTCTATACTTTCAGCTTCAGTCCGCCTGTCCGCAATGTCCCACCGAAGTCGTGGCCATCATGGGAGCACTGCGCCAGGGTGCGCCTGCCAGCCTTCTTTCCGCTGCCGCCAATCCCTCCGTGCCCTGGGCCACCGTCACGTCCAGCTGGAGTCAGCGGCTTCAGGAACAGGAGCGCATGTCGCCCGAAGCAGCAGCGTGGGCCATTGATTCCTGGGCGGCGGCGCTTGGCGTCGGTCCGATTGCCGCTCCCAGCTCGTTTTCCGGCGCGGGTGCAAATCTTGGCGCCGCCCAAAATGCCGCCGGATTTCCATCTCCGGGTGCGCCGCCTCCCCCTCCAGCTCAATCGGTCTGGGTGTCAGTTCCTCCACCGCCGGTTTCGACCATGGGCAACGTCCCGCAACAGGCTCCGCCCATTTTCAGCCAGACGCCACCTCCGCAGCCTGTTCCTCAACCATTTCCCCCGCAAACAGTTCCGATGCCCCCGGCCCCCAAGTCAGGAAAGGCGGGCCCCATTATTCTCGTGGGTCTGCTCGTCGTCATCGCTATTGGTTGCTGGTATTTTTTTGTGAGAGCAAATTTTGACGGGGCTCTCGTCGGAGATTGGCGAAACAGCATGGCCAATGGGTCGGCCACCTGGAACCGCAGCTGGCATGTAACCACCTTCGGCAGTTACACGCTCACCGAAACACTTTCCGACGCCGGTACCGTGGAAGTTTTGGACAACGAGAAAACTCTGGTCCTCCATTCCGATCACGCCGGAAGGATTGACGCCCACTACCGCATCGAAAATCAGGAGAAGATATTTTTCAGCGGCCCGGTGGTCGGTCCTTACGGTCCCGCCGAATATGATTGGAGCACGGTCGACCGCGGCGTCCCCGAAGTGGACCGCATTACCTTTGTAGGCAGTTGGATTACCAACATTCCGGTGGATGGACTCACCGGTACCATGAAACTCACCATCGACTACAACTTTCGTTACACTTTTGAAGCCAGCTATCAAGGCAGCGGCTCCATGACTGCCAAACATGGCCAGAGCACCTACGAGATCCTCACCAGCTCGGGCACTCTAACTGATAGCGGCACCTATACCGTCGATAACGCCGATCAAGTCGAATTCGTAAGCAACGACCCCAAGCGCGGCCGCATGACCTGGAACAAGAGCCACTAGTTAGCGCGCGTTCGGCTAGTCGCGCGATCTCAATTCAGCCCCAATTCAATGACTGCCGGATCTCCCTCTTCCTCGAATCGCAATTCTTGTCCATCGGATCGCGCCAGCATCTCCGTGCGACGTCTCATCAAAATGGCCACGATGGTCATGACTATCAGGACGATGGTGTATTGCACCGTGTTCCGGAAGGAATTCAGTTCCAGTGTGGCTGACCTATCCAGCAAATAGACCGATATCATCGCGTACAGGAAAAAAAGGTGGTACACATTGGCTTTGCCGGGCAGATAAGAGCAAGTGAACGGAATTTTGTGAAAGTCGTGCAGACAGGCCTCCACCAATATCGCCCCCAGAAGTCCCAACACCGCCAAATGTTCCGCCGCCGGTCGCAACGGCCACAGCCACAAAAGCACTCCCGCCCAAATCATCCAAACGGGCGCCACCGCTAGTGTAAGCAGCGAGCGTCGCGTGGCGCTTAAGCAATCCTGTACTCCGCGCACATTCGTCATGCGGAAAATCCAGTTGGCGCGCAGCTCGATCGGCATTGCAAACACCATCCGTGTTCCGATCACCGCGAACCACATCATCACGATGCTCGAGACCAAAAGCGGCACATTGGCCTGGAGCCAGGGATTTGTGTTCGGCGCGCCCTGAAGATTGTTTTGGGCCAGCGGTGTTTTCACATAAAGGACGACGATGGTGAACGCAAGCCCCAAAAAGAAAGACAAAATAAGCCGGTGCTGGCGGCTCCGGAACACCGTCCGAATGTTGAATTCCACCAGCGCCGTCATCGCCGCATCTCCAAAGCTCGGCAACCATGAACCTCCTCGAGCGCCGGGTGCGATGTCCGGTTCCTCAACAATCTTCCGAAGAGTGCGGAAATACGATAGCAGGAACGCAACGCCGGCTCCCAATACTGCGATCCCCAGACCATACGCCGCGCGCCACGCCAGCGCCGCAAGTGCCGGATGCGCGCTTCCGTTGAGGGTCTGAAACATACCCAGAAACCAATACGGCGGAAGCAAAGCCAACAAATGTTGATTCCGAGGTGCGGTTAGCTCTTCCGGCGTCACCATCGTCGGCTGGAGAAAGTAAACGCTGAGGAGCAGGCAGAACGCGGTCAGTTGTAAAAACGCGGATACTCGCAGGAATAGTTGCCGCGGGAGAAGCGCGGCTAATCCTTGCACGCACAATAGTGAACAAAGCAGAAACGCACCGGCTGAAAGCATGGTAATCCAGTACGCCGCGAACGATCGTATCTCTCCCAGGATTCCGCTGTGTGCTGGGGATAAAGCTATGGGCCACACAATTCCTGCAAAACTGTGTAGTGCTCCAACCGCCAGACCCAATGCCGTCGCCACCGCCGCCACTTTCGCCAGGAAAAATGTCCGCGCGCGCACTGGCAACGGAGCAAGCATCAAAACGTCCCGCCGGTCAGGAAACATCGAATCCCAGCTCAAAACAGCGAACAATCCCACGACCAGCATCGTCGTCGATATCAGAAGCAGCTCAAAGCTCCAGTTTGACGCGATCATTTGCTGTGCGGGCGCGTGGACTCCCCCAAGAACCAATCCCGCATACGCAAGCAGCAGACTCACCATAATAAGCAGCGCCGCGAACTGACCGAACAACTTGCTGGCGTCGCCTCTGGCTGAATCAGAAAGCAATTCCAGATCGACCACTCGAAAGAGGAACAGTCGGTAGAGGACACGGAATTGAAGTCTACTCACGTGAAACGCTCATGCCCCCATCAGGTCCGCGATTTCTCTCGAAATCGCCGTTGTATCTTGTTCAATGGCAAGCTGAGAGAAAATTCTCTCCAGTGACGGAAGCTCCATCAAAGTGCGCAGCCGCTCGATGGAATCGTCGGCCACCACCTTGCCACGGTGCAGAATCACGACGCGCGAGCAGACTCGTTCCACGGTTTCAAGTTCGTGGGAGCTAAACAGAACCACTTTGCCCCGTGCCGCCAACTCCTGAATCAAGCGCCGCAAGATGAGCCCCGTGCCGACATCGAGCCCAGAAAACGGTTCATCCAGAAGGATCAGATCGGGATTGTGCAGGAGTGCCGCGATGAGCAGAACCTTTTGCCGCATACCTTTCGAGTACCCTGATATCGCCGCGTGCCGATCGCGATGCAGTGAAAGCAACTGGAGCATCCCGTCAATCCGCTCCGCTGCAGTCGCGGGCGGCAGATTCCGAAGTTGGCCCACCATCATGAGGTATTCATGCCCGCTAAGATGCGAGTAAAGATGCGGCTCCTCGGGGACATATCCAAATCGCCGCTTAAACGCGATCAGGTCACGCCGAATGGGCGCACCCTCAAACAAGATCTCGCCGGAGCTCATCGCGATAAGCCCGGTGATCATCTTCATCGTTGTGGATTTGCCTGAGCCGTTCGGCCCCAGGTATCCGGTAATCTCGCCGGCCCGCGCCGAAAAGCTCACGTCGTCAACGGCGACCGTCCCACGGAACCTCTTCGACACATTTTGGAGTTGCAGCATGTTTCTAGCTGACAGGAAAGGTGGCCGTCTGCCCCCGCGAATCCGCCCTCCAACCCGGCATGGCCATCATCAAGCCCCCTATGTAGCATTCTACTGTTAGGCCTGTCAAGTAGCATTCTACATAGGGTATACTTCCCCATGCTCTCAGACCCCAAGCTTTCCCACACCGCCGCCATGATTCTTCTCGCTATCCATTCCGGTTATATCTATGGCTACAATCTGATGGAGACCACCGGTCTTCCCAGTGGAACCGTCTACCCAGCGTTGCGCCGCCTGGAACAGGAGGGCCTGATTTGCTCGCAGCGCGAGCTTCAGTCGATTGCGGATGCAGAACAGCGCCCGCCCAGGAAATATTACAAGCTCACGCCTTCCGGCAAGACCGCACTGCGCAAGTCCAGCAAGCGATATCCGCTCCTCGCCAGGCTTGTCCCGTCACTGGAAGGAAAGGTATGAACATTCAGACCAAGCGCGGCGGCGTCCCCATGCATTCGATCATCCTTTCGAGCGCCGCGGTTCTCGTGCCGCGCTCGCGCCGCGCGGAGTGGCTGGCCGGATGGAACTCTGAGCTTTGGTACGTTCTGCAGAGTTGCGATCCTTCGCCGCGCAATTTGCGTTCGCGCGAATCGACGCTCCACGGGACGCGGCTTGCGCGATGGAATTGGAGCGGATTGTTGCAAAAAAAGACCGTGTTATTTTTCTCTCTCGGTGCTTTCAAAGATGCCCTCTGGTTTCGGCGTAATGATTGCAGTCCTGACTCTCGTCGGCATCTGTGGTTGCAATCCCCGTTGCACTGCCTCCTGTTCCTCTTGGTGCTTGCCGCGCTCTCTGTTTTCTTCTTTTTTCGTTCTTCTGGTCCCTACGAGGCGCTCATGCGTGAGGCCAGGGAAAGTCGCGCAGTCATCTTCGGCTATTTTCTGCTGGTAGCTCTTGCTTTCCTGGCGTTGCCTTCCACAACATCTTTGGCGATCGGTGAATATTCCGCGATGCCGGGGTCGCTATCCCGGGCCAAGCGATTTGAAAGATGGGCTTTTCTGGGAATCAAATTGTGTTTGTTCATCTCAATCATATTTTGCGGAACTCTGGACTTGGCGCCGGTGCTCGGTCGCCTTCTGCCGCAATTCACTCTGGTCGCGTACTTCCTGGCATTTCGCTGGGCCTTGCTCGACCAGAGACAGCGCTGCCCCGTATGTCTCCGGGTGCTTTCCAATCCAATCAGAATCGGCCAACTCTCCCAAATATTTCTGGAGCGGAGCGGCACGGAATATTTGTGCCTCAATGGCCACGGTTCTCTCTACGTCCCGGAAATTCTCACCACCTTCAGCGCCCAGTATTGGTCGGATCAGAAGCAGTCTTGCGGAAACGGTCTTTCTTAGGGACCAGCGTACCGTTCACCTTGACATTCTACCCGTCCCGCAGTACTCTCACCTAGAATGTCTACTAAACAAGAACGGCAACGCATTGAACTCCTCCAGGGCACCCTGGACCTGCTGATCCTCCGCACGCTGCAGTTGGGCCCGGCCCACGGTCACGCCATCGCCAAAGCCATCGAATCCCAATCGGCCGACGTTCTCCAGGTCGAACAAGGATCTCTTTATCCCGCGCTCCACCGGCTCATCAAGCGCCGATGGATTTCATTTGAGGAGGGCACCTCCGAAAACAATCGCCGCGCTAAATTTTATGGGCTGACCGCTAAAGGCCGGCGCCAACTGACCGTTGAAACCGGCAAGTGGGACAAGCTAGCCGGCGCCATTGCGAGGATCCTCCGTCCCGCTCAGCGGGAGGGCCAATCATGACCAATCGCAAGCGCATGCTCCACGATCTCGACCAGGACATCCGCGACCACATTGCGCGGGAAACCCGGGACAACATCACCCGCGGCATGTCCCCGGATGACGCGCGTCATGCGGCCTTACGCAAGTTCGGAAACGTGACGCACGTCAAGGAAGACACTCGCAAGGTTTGGAGCGTCCTCTGGCTGGAGCAGTTGCTTCAGGACGTCCGCTTCGGTCTCCGCACCCTGCGCAAATCCCCCGGCTTCACGGCCATCGCCATCCTTACACTGGCCCTCGGCATCGGCGCCAACACCGCCATCTTTAGCGTTGTCTACGCCGTTCTCCTCAAACCGCTTCCCTATCCCAATCCAAATCAATTGGTCATCGTTCTTCAATCCAAGCCACAAGAGGGGATAGTTGAGGCGGGCTGGGCTTTTCCGAGTTTCACTGAACTCCGGGAGCAGAACCAAGTCTTCCGCGACGTAGCCGGAAATCAAAATCACGATCTGACCTTGACCGGGCACGGCGATCCCACCACCGTCCATACTGGTGACGTGACGCCGGAGATTTTTTCCACTTTGGGCGTGAAGCCCATCGCAGGCCGCACATTTCTCCACGAAGATGGCAAGCTGGGCGCCCCACCCGTGGTAATCCTGAGCGAAGATTTGTGGCGCAGCCAGTTCGGCGCGGACCCGGGCGTAATCGGCACGTCCATTGATCTCGATAAGCGCCCCTTCACGATTGTGGGGATCATGTCGTCGAGTTTTCGGATGCCGTTCGTGACCAAGAACTCGGATGTCTGGATTCCGATTGTGCAGGACCCTCTTTGGAGCGCGTGGATGCCAAAGCGCAACATTCGCTTGTTGCGCACTCTGGCTCGCCTCAAACCCGGCGTTTCCGTTGCGCAAGCGCAAACGGAAATGGATGCCATAGCCGCCCGCCTCGCCAAGGAATTTCCAGCCGAAAACACCGGCTGGGTCGTCCACGTCGTTCCTCTTCAAGCAGGGCTGGTCAGTAATCTAAAGTCTGCCTTGTTCGTACTCATGGGCGCTGTTGGTCTCGTTCTGTTGATTGCCTGTGCCAACATCGCCAACTTGCTCCTTGCTCGCGCCACGTCACGCGTCCGCGAGATGGCGGTTCGCATCGCTTTGGGTGCCGGCCGCGGCCGCATCGTCCGGCAGCTCCTCACGGAGACTGCGACTCTCGGCCTTCTCGGCGGCCTCGCCGGTATCGGGCTTGCCTACTGGGGCGTGCGAACTCTCGGCACGCTTCTGCCCTCCGATTTGCCAGAAGCCTCCATCATTCACGTGGATCCCGCCGTACTTATTTTTGCACTTCTGCTTTCTGTGGTCGCCGGCTTCGTTTTTGGCTTGGCGCCCGCGCTCTTCGCCGCCGATTCCAATTTGCGCACCAGCCTCAAGGAGGGCGCCGGCCAATCCGGTGAAGCCAACCTGCGCCGACGCGCGCGCAACTTGCTGGCCGTCGCGGAAATTGCGCTGGCGATGATTCTGCTGGTGGGCGCGGGGCTGCTGATCCGCAGCTTCATTTCATTAACGTCGGTAGATCCGGGCTTCAACCCCGCGCATCTCGTGAAGGCCGAAGTCTCACTTCCCAGATTTCAATATTCCATGCCCAGTCAATGGGCCGCCTTCGGAAACGAATTGCTGCCTCGCGTTCAGGCTCATCCCGGTCTGCAGGATTCGGCAATCGGGATACCCCTGCCCGTGGCCCACAACGCTGTGAATCAGCAATTCGATATCGTGGGGGTTCCCCCCGCGAATGCCGGCGTTACGCGCACGGCGGATTACTCTTCCATCAGCCCGGAATATTTTCATGTGATGGGCATTCCTTTGCTTCGCGGCCGCTTCTTTAATCAATACGATTCGTCCTCCTCCGCGCCCGTGACCATAATCAGCCAGGCCATGGCCCGGCAATATTTCCCCCGCCAGGATCCCCTCGGGCAGCGGCTCACTTTTGGATTTCCCCTCGCGCCCAACGCTACGCGGGAAATCGTAGGGGTCGTTGGAGACATCCGCGATGTCGCGCTCAACAAGGACCCCGGCCCCATGATGTATGTGCCCTTCGTTCAAGCGCCGCTCTGGGGCGCGATCATCATCACTCGGAGCGACCTTACTCCATCCGAAGTAGCCGCAACCATCCGCGAGGAAGTCCGCAAAATGGATAAAGATCTGCCGGTCACCGATATCGCCGCCATGCCCGACATTTTCTACGCGTCCGTCGCCCAGCCCAGATTCCGCACGCTGTTGATCGGTCTGTTTGGGTTGCTGGCACTGGTCTTGGCCGCTGCGGGAATTTTCGGCGTCATTTCTTATTCCGTCTCTCGCCGAACTCACGAAATCGGGATTCGCATCGCGCTCGGCGCCTCGCCCGTTAATGTTCTGCGTCTGATTTTCGGAGAATCCGCGATTTTGGTGTTGATTGGCTTGGCGCTCGGAATACCGGCAGCGCTCGCCTTGTCCCGTTTTCTCGCCAGCCAGCTCTTCCAGGTGCGTCCCGCGGATCCGCTGACGTTCGTCAGCGTGGCGGCGCTCCTCGCACTCGTGGCCTTCGCCGCGTCCTATGTCCCCGCGCGGCGTGCCATGTGCGTGGATCCAATAGTCGCCCTCAGACACGAATAGTTCGCCGCTCCCCCACCCTCCCCAACCCTTTCATTCTGCGGTAATATCCGCCCTTCCGCGGCGTCTCCATAAGAGGCGGACCACCAGCCCTCGCGCATTCGCGGCATAAGGTGTAGCAGGATCATACTCTTAGAGGAAAGGAGGCACTCAGATGGGCAACCCACTCGACACCGGCATCAACCTTCGCCGCCCAGGCGGAGTCATGGCCAAGCGCCCGCTCCATTTTATCTGGTTGCTCGACTGCTCCGGCTCCATGTCCCTCAACGGAAAAATTGACGCGCTCAACACCGCCATCCGCGAACTGATTCCCCACATGCAGCGCGCCGCCGCGCAGAACTCCGGCGCCGAAGTGCTCATCCGCGCCATTCGCTTTTCCACCGCAGCTCAGTGGCACATCGCCCAACCCACGCTCCTTTCCGAATTTCGGTGGACCGACCTGACCGCTGATCCCGAAGCGCGCACCAACCTCGGTGCAGCTCTTCGGCTGGTCGCCGAAGAAATGAAGATGCCTCCGCTCAGCCCGCGCTCGCTTCCTCCGGCGCTTGTCCTAATTTCCGATGGCCGCCCCACCGACGATTTTGAAGGCGGCATGCAATATTTGCTCTCGCAGCCCTGGGGCAAAGCTTCCACGCGCCTTTCTATCGGCATCGGTACCGACGCGCATCAAAAAACTCTGAAGCGCTTTATCGACAACCCGGAAATCCACGTGCTCCAGGCCGATAATCCCGAAGCGCTCGTGGAATACATGCGCTTTGTTTCCACCTCCGTCCTCAGCGGACGGAAGGTTTCATCGGTCGTGCCGCAACCTGCGCAGACCGCTCCGTCCAGCGTCATCTGGTAGTTGCAAATATTTCGTTAGTGTTTTGAATGAAGTGAGAAGGGCCATCTTAATGGAAACTGCGGCGCGAAAAATTCAATGGCAGGTGATCGGCGAATCCTGCCGTGGCGCGTCCCACATTAAAGGGAACCTGCCCAATCAGGACGCCCTCAGTTTCTGGCTCCCTGAAAGCGGCTTTGGCCCGCCTGCCATTCTGGCTATCGCTGACGGACACGGCAGCCCGCAACATTTCCGCAGCGCCTCGGGCGCGAAACTCGCCGTCCAGGCCGCAACTTCTCTCTTGTTGGCTTTCGCAAAAATGCACGGCACCCAGTCCGACGCCAACAGCCTTCGCACCGAAGTGGCCGAACTCCCGCAACGCGTGGTGGAAAACTGGACTGCCAGCGTTTCCGCGCACCTCGCCGCAAATCCATTCCGCGAAGAAGAGTTCTCGCGCCTTCAGGATCCCCAGGACGCCGACGCGCGCGCCGAAGTCACAAACAATCCGCTCGTCGCCTACGGCGCCACTCTCCTGATCGTTCTCGTCACCGGGTATTACGCCGTCTTTCTTCAAATCGGTGATGGCGACATCCTCTGGGTCGACGACACCGGCAAAACCGTCCGCCCCGTCCCGGCCGACGCGCGCCTCATCGCCAATCAAACCACCTCACTCTGCCAATCCGAAGCGTGGAAGGATTTCCGCTGGCACGTGGAAGCGCCGCTTCACCATCCGCCCGCTCTTATTCTGGTTTCCACCGATGGCTACGCCAACTCCTTCCGCTCCGACGACGATTTTCTCCTCATCGGCCGCGATTTCCTAAACATAGCGCGCACCGGCGGACTCCAGAAAGTTTCCGCGCAGCTTCCGGGAATTCTCCATGATGCTTCGGAAAAAGGCAGCGGTGATGACGTGACATTTGGAATTATGTGCCGCCAGGATGCAATCGCCGCCGGCGCAGAGGGTGTCGCCGCAGGATCAGAGGAGGAAGCAATGGCAGGCTACGTTTCCAAAGCCGAATATGAATCCCTGAGGGCGAAACTCGATGAGCATCTTCGCGCCGCCGAGCACCGCCTCTCGCTCCTGCAGTGGCTGCTCGCTCTCGCGCTCATTCTCTCCGTGATTTCCCTGGCTTTCGGCATCGGCGCTCGTTACTACCCCGCCAGGCCTGCCGCGCCTGCCATCATTTCCCCTAACACCGGCGCCGAAAACCCGTCACAAGCCGGTTCCCCTGCAAACACCCCGCCACAAAGGAGGGATCCCCCGCAGCCGGCGCAGCCGGGCGCCTCCCCCAAGTCCGGTCCTGGCCACTAAACTATCTCCCGCGCCCCTTCACCTAGATCCGGGAGCATCATTCTTGTAAACGACTCCGCCCTTCATCACAAACACCACGCGCCGCACCGCGGTAATGTCCTTCACCGGATCCCCGTCCAGCGCGATAATGTCCGCCTGCAATCCCGGCGTGATGGAGCCAATCTGATCGCTCATCCCCAGCGCTTCCGCTCCCAACGAATTCGCAGACACCATCGCTGACATCGGATCCACTCCGCTGTCTCGCACTCGATGAATAAAATCTTCCGCGTTTCGTCCATGCGCGCCAGCCACCGCATCTGTCCCGTACACAATTTTCAGCCCCGGAATTTTCAATGCACGTTTTATGAAATCCTGGTGCGCCGGAATCAGATCCTTCATCGCCGCAAACCCTTCCTCCGTGTAGTAAGGTGCGGCCAGATACCTGTCCTTGTATTGAAGATAAGTTTCCAGCAGCAGCCCCGCCTGGGGATCAAGATACGTCCCGCGCTCCGCCATCAATTTCAAGTCCTCGTCCGACGCTCCCAACCCGTGCTCAATTTCCGTGCATCCGGCAATCGTCGCTGCCCGCACCGCATCTCGAAACGCGTGCACCAGTGTTCGCAGCCCCAGCTTCTTCGCTTCATCGCACGCCGCGTTCAATTGCTCTTGCGAAAGGGTCATCGTCCCGCTGCGCATCCCGCCCGATGCATATATCTTGATCACATCCGCGCCCGCCGCCTTCTGTTTCCGTACGAATGCGCGAATTTCCTCCGGCGTCCCCGTTTCCGGACCTCGCCCATTGATTGTTTCAGCCGCCGTCAAGATGCGGGGGCCCGCAAGCTCGCCGCGCGCAATCGCATCCCGCAGGGGAATGTCCGCCGGCGAACCCACGCTTTGCACGGTCGTAAATCCCGCCATCAGGGTTGCGTATGCATTGGAAGCCGCGGCATAGGTTGCCTCCGGAGTCGTCCCTCCCTGGCCCGCATTTTTTCCGTCCGGTCCAAAGCTCCATGTGATGTGCACGTGCGCGTCAATCCATCCCGGCAACACCGTCAACCTGCGCAGGTCGTAGTCCACCGGACCGGCCTTGGCATCAATGGCTACAATTTTCCCGGCTTCAATCACAATGCGTGTGTCGTGCAGGACGCCGCCCTTGCCATCGAGCGCCTCGCTCGCCGCAATCACGATCCGCTTGCCCCGCGCGGTCCCCTGCAAAGAAATTCCTTCTCCCATCGTCAACGCTCCCACAATTCCCAACACGCAAAGAATAGTTGCAGCGCCCCGCATCATCGCCTTTGTAGGAGCGAGTTCGTGTCCCGACAATTTCTGTACGTAATTCACTTCGTCCAATCCAATCCTCGCGGTCCTGCGCAGGAAGAATAAACCACCACCTCAAATCCCCTGCGCGTTGTATCGCGCTCATAACTCATTCCAATGTTTTTCATCACCCGCCGCGACGCTTTGTTCTCCGGCATTGCCACAGCCACCACTCGCCGTAATCCGTAACGCTCAAACGCCGCGGTCATCACTGCGCGCCCGGCTTCGGAGGCCAGTCCACGCCCCCAGCAATTCACGGCCAGCCACCAACCAATTTCGATCTCGCGCCGGGCACAAATCGTAAGTGGTTGCAGCCCGCATAGTCCAATCACTCGGCCATCGGGCTTGCGCCGCAAACTCCAGTTGCAGAAACCGTGCCGGGCCGAGTGGCGCATCTGACGCGCAATGAATTCCCGCACCTGTTCATTGCTCCAAGCTTTTCCCCCGGTGATGTATTTCATCACTCGAAGATCTTGCGCGATGGGTCGCAATGCCACAGAGTCTACAGGCCGCCAGGGTGTCAGCCACATGCGCGTCGTCTGAATCCGCAAATCCACCACGTGTTTTTTCTTTCGAGCCATGCTGCGTTTTCTCAAATTCGCTGGGACGCGTTCACCTTTCCTTCCTAACATCAATCCTCGCCCTATTACAATTGTTACGGCCCTTCGTCTCCGCCATTTAACATTTACTTCACGCCGCGTTCACCCGCTCCCGAATCCACTCCTTTAAATTCTGCACCCTTAGTAATTCTCTAGAGGAGGAATACAAATGCGTTTTGTCAGGCCTTTGCTGTCTGCTGTGCTTGCTGCATTGTTGGTCCTTTCGCCCCTGCCCATCCGGGCCGGCGATGGGCACGATTGGGATTCGGAAGGCAGAGTCAGACATGTTCTTCTCATAAGCATCGACGGTATGCACGCAGTGGATTACGCGAACTGCGTGGCTTCCAGCACTTGCCCAAATTTGGCCGAACTTGGCGAACATGGCGTGAATTACACTCGTACGACTACTTCCCGTCCGTCGGATTCTTTCCCTGGCCTCATGGCCCTTGTGACCGGCGGCACGCCACGCACTGTCGGCGCATTCTACGACGTCGCCTATGATCGTGTATTGGCGCCGCCCGCGAAAACAACCGGCAACGGGCTTCCCGCCGGGAATTGCACGCAAAACGCCATCAATGGAACGCAGACCGAATATGAGGAAGGCAATGAAATCGACCAGACCAAGCTCAATGGTGGATTTGCCGGGTACTCCACCATAGACGGTGGCATAAATTCCATCGACCCGAATAAGCTTATACGGGATCCGTTTAACGGCTGCCAACCCGTCTACTCCTGGAACTTCGTTCGCACCAACACGATTTTCGGAGTCATTCACAAGAAGGGTGGTTATACGGCTTGGTCCGACAAGCACGCTGCCTACGCCTCTGTTTCCGGCCCCACCGGAACTTCCAGCCCCAGCAATCTAGACGATTATTATTCCCCTGAAGTTAATTCCAATCAGATCCCCCTGCCAGGGTTGACTCCCGCAGGTACGAATTTCAATTGCTCTACGATTGTGGCCAGCAGCGACGATTGGACCACCGACTTCGATGCCATCAAGTGCTATGACCAACTGAAGGTCAATGCGATCGTAAACGAAATCAATGGAAAGACGCACCTGGGTGCTGGCAAGGCTCCGGTCCCAGTGATCTTCGGAATGAACTTTCAGGCGGTCAGCGTCGGGGAGAAGTTGATTAAACCCAGTTCCGCAGTCAGAACCGACGCGAACTCTGGCGGTTATGAGGACGCCCAGGGCACTCCCAGACCCAAAATGCTGGCCGAGATCCAATTCGTGGATGCGGCCATCGGGCAAATGGTGGATGCGCTCAAGAATAATGACCTCCTCCGTTCGACTGTCATCATCATCACTGCCAAACACGGGCAGTCGCCGATCGACCCGAACCGTTTCTTCCCCATTCCGGGAAAGTCTGGCACCAATGGGACGCCACCCTCCGGCTTTATCCCGTCCTTTCTCCCGGCGGTTTACAACGACCCGGCGAATGGTCTCGGGTTGGCCGAGGACGATATTTCCCAAATTTGGCTGGCAGATTCAACCCGTACCGGGGACGCCGTAAATGCTCTGGAGGCTGCCGGAACAGCAGTGGGACTGGGCCAGATTTTCTATGGCTCCTCGCTCACAACCTTGTTCAACCCTCCCGGTGTGCCGGAGGATCCAGGGCCCTGCTGTAAGCTCCGGAAAGGCGGCGATCCGCGTTCTCCTGACATCGTCGTGATTCCAAACTACGGCGTGGTCTACACCGGGGGCCTGAAAAAACAATCTGAGCACGGTGGCTACGCTTGGGATGACACCAACGTCATGTTGCTCGTCTCCAACCCCAGGTATGAGCGCCAGACAATCCACAGCTTTGTGGAAACAACTCAGGTAGCTCCAACCATTCTCAGATTGCTGGGCCTCGATCCCGACGAACTCGACGCCGTCAGAAAGGAAGGAACCCCGGTCCTGCCGGGTCTGACTTATAACGGCGACGACAACAACTAGTCTCGCGTACGGGCCTGCAAAGGCTGTATCGCGCCCTCTCCAGAAACAAGCGGCGAGTCGGTAACGCGACTCGCCGCTTCTCATTTCCTTGGAGATGAGGATTTACATCGAAGGGCGGTTGCGCCGCGTCAAATCTGCCTACACTTCCCAAACCGTGGAGCTCAACCTCTAGTTTTTGTGATGGGATTGAATGGTAGGCCCGGGAGGACTCGAACCTCTGACCTCTTCCGTGTCAAGGAAGCGCTCTAACCAACTGAGCTACGGGCCTACATCTGACGGCCGCTTATTTTACCACGCCGGAACCCGTGCCTGGCTCCTGTTTGGCTCCGCAACCTCAACCCCCCGCGCGTCAAATTCCGTGTGACTTTTTCCAGCTTGGCGCGTCTTGTGCCCCAGGAGTATAACCATAGAGTGTCTATGGATGGAACGTCTATGGTGAAGTGGCTCCCGGCTTGGTAAAGGAACTGCTATGAGCAAATTGGCTGAGTTCTTCAGACGTGCCCTCCATTTACGCCGCCAGGCTGAATTCGGCGCCGAATTGAATGAAGAAATCCGCTACCACCTTGATCGGAAAGCCAGTCAGTTTATCCGCGAGGGGATGTCCCCCAGGGAGGCTCGCGAAGCGGCCTTGCGCGAATTTGGAAATCCCACTCGCCTTTCCGAAGAAAGCCGCAGTCAGTGGGGCTGGCGATTCGTCCAAGATTTCAGAAGCGATACGAAATTCGCGCTACGAACTCTCGCGAAAAACCCGGGCTTCGCAACCGTCGCGATCCTGACTCTCGCGCTCGGCATCGGCGCGAGCACCGCCATCTTTAGTGTGGTAAATGCCGTCCTGATTCGCCCGCTGCCCTACAAAGACCCCGCGCGCCTGGTGGCGGCCGCATCGTATTATCACCAGGACGCCGTCATCCGTTCGTATCCTTATGTTTCTCTAAACGAAGTGGAAGCTTGGCGCCGCGAAAGCCGCGCGCTCCAATCCATCGGCAGTTTTGTTTTCACGGACCTGCCCGTAAATGTCGGCGAGCAATCCATGTTCATGGTCGCGGTGTATGCCGACCCCGAGCTTCTCTCCACGTTGGGCGTGGACCTGGCCGCGGGCAGCAACATTTCCGGCAGCGGAAGCATGCGCAAGGATAATTCCGCGGTCATCAGCCACAGGATGTGGGTCGAAATCTTTCACAGTGATCCTGCCGCGGTCGGCCGCACCATGGTCGTGGACGGCGACCTCTACACCGTCACCGGAATCCTCCCCGCTAAATTTCAATTTCCTCGGTCTGACGCATCCTATTCTCCCGACGACCCGGATCTCCTGATGCCCGTCGCAAACATCGCGGAAATTTGGGGCCGCGACAACACCCGGTGGATTGCCATTGGCCGCTTGAAATCCGGAGTCAATGTCCCTCAAGCCGAAACCGAGCTGCAAGGCATCACCTCGCGCCTGTTGGCCCAAAACCCGGCCATGCGCGGCCTCTCCGTCCAGCTTGGCAGGCTTGATTCGGAAACCACCAGCAGTGTCCGTCCCGCGCTTCTGATGATGTTGGGAATTTCTATCGTCCTCCTGCTCATCGCCTGCACCAACGTGATGAATCTGCTCTTTTCGCGCGCCGCCGTCCGCGGCCGCGAAATGGCAGTTCGCAAGGCCCTGGGAGCCACCACCAGCCGCCTCATCTCGCAAATGCTCACCGAGAGCGCCTGCCTCGCATTCCTCGCGGGAATCGTCGGCGTCGGTTTGGCGCGACTTGGTCTTGAAGTTCTGCTCGGGCTTTCCCCCGCCCATCTTCCGGTCACCGGCCGAGTCGGAATTGATTTCGCCGTGCTTGCCTTCGCCTTTCTCTTGTGCGCCGTTGCGGCGTTTGTCGCGGGAGTTTTTCCCGCGCTGCACAGAAGCCGCCACACAGAAAACCTGGCCCACGCCGGCGCGCGCTCCGCTGGCGGACGAGCCCTTGCAATTTTGCAGCGCGGCATGACGGTCACACAGGTCGCTCTCGGCGTTGGCCTGCTCGCCGCCGCGGGATTGCTCACCCACAGTCTGTTGCGCCTCAGTTCGGTGGACCCTGGATTCCGGACCGCGGGGGTTCTCGGTTTCGAACTGGCCGTCCCCAGCCTTCACACCGAAGATCAAGCACAGCGCGCGCATCACTCTTTGCAAGTGCGGCACCTCTTCCAGCGCATCCTGGAACAAATCCGGGGCATCCCCGGAGTTCTCTCCGCCGGATGGATCACCAATCTCCCTCCGGAAACCCGCGCTGGGATGTTCATGGGCTTCTCTATCGTTGGACAGCCGGGCGACGCTCCCCGCGGGCGATCCGTCTGCAATTTTCAGGTCACCAGCGAAGATTATTTTCAAACCGTGGGCGTTTCTCTGGTGCGTGGCCGCGACTTCACCCCAGCCGACGTTCTGGGCGCGCCGCACGTGGCCATCGTGAATGAAGCGCTAGCCCGGCAGTATTTTCGCGGTAAAGACGCTCTCGGCCAGAAACTTGTCACCTCTTTTGATTCCGAACAATTCCCTCGTCAGATCATCGGCATCATCCACGACTCACACGATAGGGGTTTGAGCGCGAAATCCATCGCCACTGTATATGTTCCCTATGAGCAATTCGCGCAAGCCTATGGCGCGATTGCCTTGCGCACGAATTTGCCGCCGGATGCGGTATTCCCCGAAATCCGCAGGCGCGTGGCGCAAATTGACCCGACCGTGCCGTTGAAGCACTTCACTACGATCCAGGATCGCCTCTACAAAACTCTCGATGAGCCGCGCTTCTATTCCGTAATGGCCGGAGCATGCGCCTCTATGGCCATTTTGTTTGTCACGCTCGGCCTCTACGGCGTGGTTTCCTTCTCCGTTTCGCGCCGCACCTCGGAGATCGGCATCCGCATGGCTCTGGGCGCACCGCGGAGCGCAATCCTCCGCGGAGTCCTCTTGCAGGGACTGTTGATGGCGTCCCTCGGTATCGCCATTGGACTTGCCCTCTCCCTGGCCACCACACGCATCCTCACCAACCTTCTCTATCAAATAAAGCCAAACGATCCCGCAACGCTCGCGGCCGCTGCGGGATTGGTGCTGGTAGTCACGCTCGCGGCAAGCTACATTCCCGCGCGCCGCGCCAGCCGTGTGGATCCGATCACCGCTCTTCGCTACGAGTAGGCTATTTCTTCTGAGATTTGTAGAAAAAAGGCGGCTCTACGTCTGTCCTCGGTGTCTCTCCTCGCCTCCTCCGGTCTTTCACATCAAAAGTAACCGCTCAACTCCCGGATACGTCATAATGGCAGCGGGATTTGCACGCGACTTCAGTGCCCCCGCCCGTGTCGGAGAGCGCCTTCCTGAATAGGAAACCGGGCAACGCGCGGATACGTCGCAATACCAGGATAAGGTACACTGCCAATGAAACTACCCAACTTTATTTCCAACCATCGCATCGCTGCCTCTCTAGCCCTCGTGATCATCATCGGCGGGCCGAGCTACTACTATTACAGAGGCCGCACGCCTGAGATTAAGTACACCATGGCAAACGTCCGTCGCGGCTCGATCACCGCGGTCGTCCAGGCCACTGGAACGGTCAACCCGCTCACCACGGTCCCGGTTGGCTCGTTTATTTCCGGCACGGTTCTGTATGTGTTTGCTGATTTCAACACGCGCGTCCATGCCGGCCAGGTATTGGCACAGCTGGATCCAGCCCCCTACGAGGCGGCCTACACTACGGCGAAAGGCAACTACGATAACCAAATCGCCAACGAGAAAAATGCCGAAGCCAACATCGTCTCGCTCCAGGCCAACATCGATTCCGACATTGCGAATGTCAACAAACTGAAGGCTGCGGCTGATTACGCGCGAGTCGATGCCAAGCGCGTGCACGATCTCGCCCTTGCGGGCATTTCCACCAGAGATCAGGACGACCTGGCCACCTCCTCCACTGCCCAGGCGGATGCCTCCGTCGCCGCGGGCCAGGCACAACTCAATCAGGCCAGGGCTCAGCTCAATCAGGCCAAAGCTCAGGCGGAACAGGCCAAAGCGCAGGTGGAGTCGGCTCAGGGCAATCTCGATAACGCCATTACCAACTTGAACTACTCCACAATTACATCGCCCATTGACGGTATCGTCGTCCAGCGCAGCATCACCGTTGGGCAATCCGTCGCCGCGTCTCTCCAGGCTCCCAACGTCTTCACCATCGCGCAAGACCTCAAGCGCATGCAGCTTTACGCTGCCACCGATGAATCTGACACCGGTAACATTCACGTCGGCGCGGAAGTCACCTTTCAAGTGGATGCGTTTCCCGCCGAACAATTCCATGGCCGCGTCAGCACCGTCCGCCTGAACGCCACGACCGTGCAAAACGTCGTCACTTATTCCACCATTATTGATTTCGACAATCCTGACGAAAAACTGCTTCCCGGCGAAACCGCTTACGTAACCATTCCCACTGGCCAGGCGGAAAACGTAGTTATGATTCCCAATGCAGCGCTCTCCTATGTCCCGGATATGCCCTTTGCAGAACTCCGGACCTTTTATCAGGACAATAAGATTCCCCGCCCCGCCTACACCTCCCATTTGGGTGGCATGCAAGTTGTTTGGACCAGGACTCCGGACGGCAAGCTGAAACCTTTGGCTGTTAAAACGGGGATCACGGATTACGTCAACACTCAGATGATTACAGGTGACCTCAAAGAAGGCGATCAATTAATTACCTTCCAGGATGGCGGCAAGGCAGCTACGGCAGGTGCGAATCCGTTGCAACCGGGCGGACG
>Ga0209167_10000781_pt1 | contig 20984 bp, 14 predicted proteins | sample Coa_R1_9_FD_187154 | JGI IMG/M metagenome (GOLD analysis project Ga0209167, IMG submission 187154) | Surface soil microbial communities from Centralia Pennsylvania, which are recovering from an underground coalmine fire - Coalmine... | ecosystem: Environmental > Terrestrial > Soil >... | reverse complement strand
ACCAACCTTAGGACCGTTATAGTTACGGCCGCCGTTCACCGGGGCTTCAGGTCGGGCCTTCGTCCCTTGCGGGATTGAGCCCTCGCTTTAACCTTCCGGCACCGGGCAGGTGTCACCCCCTATACGTCGTATTCGACTTTGCAGAGAGCTGTGTTTTTGTTAAACAGTCGCAGAGCGCATTTCACTGCGGCCGCCTCGGGCTATAAACCCTAGCGCGGCGCCCCTTCTCCCGAAGTTACGGGGCTAATGTGCCTAGTTCCTGAGCGAGCGTTCTCTCGAGCGCCTGTGGATATTCACCTCGTCTACCTGTGTCGGTTTGTGGTACGGGCACCGAACGAACTCCTTAGAGGATTTTCCTGGCAGCGTGAAATTACAGACTTTATGGCCGTGTGGCCTCGGTCCTTGTCTCACCGTTGAATGACCCCGCGGATTTTCCTACGGGATCCGGCTTGCACAAAGACATCGGGACATCCATCACCCGACTCCGCTATCCTTCTGCGTCTCCCCATCGTATTAGCGTTCATTCGGCGGGACAGGAATGTTGACCTGTTGTCCATCAGCTACGCCTTTCGGCCTCACCTTAGGACCCGCCTAACCCTGAGCGGATTAACCTTCCTCAGGAAACCTTAGACTTTCGGCGACACGAGTTCTCATCGTGTTTATCGCTACTTATGCCGGCAGGGTCTCTTGCGTGACGTTCAGTAGTCCTCTCGGTCTACCTTCAGACTCCACACAATGCTCCCCTACCAAAATACATGACCCGAAGGTCACGTACATTCCGCAGCTTCGGTCGTAGACTTGAGCCCCGTTGGATTGTCGGTGCATGATCGCTTGACCAGTGAGCTGTTACGCTTTCTTTAAAGGATGGCTGCTTCTAAGCCAACCTCCTGGCTGTCTTAGCGGTCACACTTCCTTTCCCACTTAGTCTACAGTTGGGGACCTTAGCTGGCGGTCTGGGTTCTTTCCCTCTCGACCACGAAGCTTATCCCTCGTAGTCTCACTCCCGTGTTACTGTCCACGGCATTCGCAGTTTGATTGGAGTCGGTAACCTTGATTGGTCCCTAGTCCATTCAGAGCTCTACCACCGTGGCAGACCACACGAGGCTGCCCCTAAAGGCATTTCGGGGAGAACGAGCAATTACGGAATTTGATTAGCCTTTCACCCCTACCCTCAGCTCATCGGAGCGATTTTCAACTCACACCCGTTCGGCCCTCCAGTCGCGGTTAAGCGACCTTCAGCCTGGCCAAGGGTAGATCATCCCGCTTCGCGTCTATTCCCACAGACTATCGCCCTATTCGGACTCGCTTTCGCTACGGCTCGCTTGCGCTTAACCTCGCCTGGGAGAATAACTAGCCGGCTCATTAAGCAAGAGGCACGCCGTCAGACGTTGAATCTAGCCGAAGCCAGAAACATAGTCCTCCGACTGCTTGTAAGCATGCGGTTTCAGGTTCTATTTCACTCCCCTCGCAGGGGTTCTTTTCGCCTTTCCCTCACGGTACTGGTTCACTATCGGTCGCCAGAGAGTATTTAGCCTTGGAGAGTGGTCTCCCCAGTTTCCCACGGGATTTCGCGTGTCCCGTGGTACTCAGGATACCGCTTCGAGTCCGGTAAACTTTCGGTTACGTGGCTATCACACTTTTTAGCCCCGCTTTCCAGCAGGTTCACCTAGTTTCCGGTTTGGTAACTCTACTTACGCGGTCCTACAACCCCCCGGTGTAAACACCGGGGTTTGGGCTGTTCCGATTTCGCTCGCCGCTACTTTCGGAATCTCTGTTGATTTATTTTCCTCCAGGTACTGAGATGGTTCACTTCCCTGGGTTAGCTCATACCCGCCTATGTATTCAGCGGGCTGTCACTGAGTGTTGCTCAGTGGGGTTTCCCCATTCGGAAATCCCCGGATCAAAGCCTGCTTGCGGCTCCCCGGGGCTTATCGCAGCTTGCCACGTCCTTCATCGCCTTCTGGCGCCAAGGCATCCACCGCACGCCCTTAGTAGCTTAATCATAAAACTTACCCAGCACGTTGCCGCCGTTTCCCATCCACTCCGCCGCGAAGCGAAGTTTCAGAAACCGGAGCGCCGTGTCGAGCAAGATCGCCTTCCCACACATTTCCACTTCACACTCGGCTCGTGCAATATTTGCGGTTTGTGCGATTAATTGCCTTCCCGCGCTTTCCGAAGAAAGCTCGAAGAAGGCAGGCTCCTCGCACATGCCAGCCTATTCAGTTGTCAAAGAACGTTGCCCCAAGTGCCGCTTGGGCTCCCCGCTCCCGGCGGGAATTGCCGGCTAAAACCCGGCCACAAAATAAAAAACCCGGCGTCGAGCGCCGGGCTAAACTCCGATTCATCGGAGCTTTGCGCGTTGCTCGACAGATTTCTAGCCGGTATTCGTAGCTGACCTCACTCGGGATCTAATGGAATCCTCGAACTCGACAGCCCCTGACTCGCCCGGAACCCTCCAGGCAATTTCAAAGTATATCAGGAATTCGGTGAACGTCAAGCGTCGGAAGGTATGAATTTTCGGAGGTCTGTGCATAATTTGAGACCCTGTGGATATTTCAAATTCAGGGCCGTTTTTCAGTCTGTTTCTCAATTTCGTGCCCCACTCTTGCTCTGCGCGGCTACAATACGTGCCGCATCCACCGAGGGACACATGGGAAAATCGCGCAGGGAATTTTTGACCGAGACTTCGCTCGGGCTCTTGGGCGCCGCGGTTCTCAGTCCGCGCGTTGCAGAGAGCCAATCTCAGTCGCAATCTTCGCAGAACCCGCCCACTCCTCCTCCCGGCACGCCTCCCGCGTTTGGCGTCGCGCCCGCGGTCGGCCCGGAAGTTTCGCCCACCACATTTACGGACGCAGAAAAGCTGGTGCAGGTGCAATTGAGCGACGCAGAGGTTGCGCAGGCCGCTGCGAGCTGGCGCACGAACATGGCTCCGCTTTATGAGCGGCGCGTGGGGCCGCACAAATTGGAGTTGGAGCCGGAGGTGGCGCCCTACTCGCAGTGGAACCCTGTTCTTCCCGGTCATAAAGCGGGTCCTGACCGCTTCCAATTCATTCGCAGCAATACTGATCCCGGCCCGCTCCCCGAAAAAGATGAAGATATCGCCTTCGCGCCGGTCACGCATCTTTCGCGCTGGATTGAATCGCGTAAGCTGACTTCGGAGCGGCTCACACAAATTTATTTGGGGCGCTTGGAGCGCTTCGACCCCAAGCTACGCTGCGTGATTACACTCACGCGCGAGCTCGCCCTTCAGCAGGCCAGGCAAGCCGATGCCGAGATCGCTGCCGGAAAATATCGCGGGCCGCTGCACGGTATTCCCTGGGGCGCGAAAGATCTTTTGGACACCGCGGGAATCCCAACCACCTATGGCGCGGATCCCTTCAAAGACCGCATTCCGAAAAACGACGCCACAGTCGTGAGGCGCCTCCGCGGAGCCGGCGCTGTGTTGGTCGCCAAGCTGAGCCTCGGCGCTCTGGCGCTCAATGACATTTGGTTTGGCGGACAGACCATGAATCCCTGGCTTCTGGAGGAAGGCTCATCAGGCTCCAGCGCGGGTCCGGGGGCCTCCGTTTCTGCGGGATTGGTCGGGTTCGCAATCGGAAGTGAGACGGGAGGCAGCATAGTCGGCCCCAGCATGCGTTGCGGGATTACAGGATTGCGTCCCACTTATGGCCGCGTTCCGCGCACCGGCGCCATGACCTTGTGTTGGTCGCTCGATAAGCTCGGCCCCATGACTCGTGGCGTGGAGGACGGCTTGCTTGTGCTTTACGCCATCACCGGCCCGGACCCTGGAGATGTTTCCAGCGTTCCGTGCAACCTCGATTATGATTCCGCCGCGCCCGTGCAGGGCCTGCGCGTCGGATATTTCCCCAAGTGGATGAAGGAAGCACCCGCCACCGATGTGGACCGCGCCGCGTTGGAGACCATCAAGAAAGTTGGGATGGTGCCGGTGGAAGCTTCCATCCCCGATTGGCCCTACGATTCGCTGGACCTGATCCTATTCGCGGAAAGCGCGGCGGCATTTGAAGAACTGGCCCTGAGCCATAAGGATCGCGAACTAAGAGTGCAAGTGTCCGACGCCTGGCCCAACATTTTCCGCCAGTCGCGCTTTCTCTCCGCGGTGGACTTCGTTCAGACCGATCGCATGCGCCGCAAAGTTGCGGCGGAGATGGCTCGGGTTTTTTCTCAGGTGGATCTGCTGCTGGTCCCATCGCTACGAGACGAAATGCTGACCATCACAAATTTCACCGGTCATCCTTCGCTTACTTTGCGCGCGGGCTTCGTGGAAGTTTCCGAAGCGCGCAGCGACTGGGCGCCCGATCCCGCGCACCCATTGCCAAAATTCTCACCGCCGCGCCGAGTGCCGCACGGAGTCACTCTGATTGGCAGGCTATTTGAAGAGGGCACACTGGGCCGCGCGGGTATGGCGCTCGAACGAGAATTCAATGTAATGGATGAGCGCCCGCCTGGGTTCTAGTTCAGGCGCAGACCCCGATCACCTTGAATTGTACGGCAAATTACCGTACAATGAGATTTGTACGGTAATTTGCCGTACATATCAAAGGAAACTCTATGCCGCTTGCATCAAAAAAACGCAATCTCCCATCGCGAAAAATTGAGCGTATCGAGGCCCGGCTCCACTCCGACCAGAGGCGCCGAATTGAACACGCCGCTGCTCTGAAAGGTACTTCCATCTCCGACTTCATCGTTTCCAGTGCGGATGAAGTCGCAAAGCGCACAATCCAGGAGCACGAGTCCTGGACGCTTTCGAGTCGTGACAGCGAGGTATTTATGAAAGCTCTACTGAATCCACCGCCTCCTAGCCCGCGCCTTCGCGCCGCCGTTCGCCGCTATAAGGCCCACATCAGTCCTTCGTAGTTCGAGGAGAATGTTTGCCTGACTACCGGGTCGAGGCGTTAAGCGACAAACATCGCCGTGACGAATTTTCGTGCGGCATCGTGGTGCTCGACCGTTACCTTCAAAAGCAAGCCTGCCAAGATGTCAGTAAGGGTGTCGCCGCCGCCTTCGTCCTCACTTCCGACGGCGCGAAAATCGCGGGTTTCTACACTCTTTCCGCCACTGTTCTAAACCTGCGAGATCTTCCTGACGACTTCGCGAGGAGACTTCCGCGATATCCGGCGGTGCCGGCGACATTGTTGGGGCGGCTGGCCGTATCGACGGAGTATCGAGGTAAAGGATTGGGGGAATCTCTGCTGATCGATGCAATGAAGCGCGTTCTTATGACCACACGACACATAGCCTCGGCAGCGATTGTTGTTGACGCCAAAGATGAATCGGCGCGCCAGTTTTATATGCAGTACGACTTCATTCCTCTGCCGTCACAACAGGATCGATTGTTTTTTCCTGTGAAAAAAATCGCAAAACAATTTGGCGTTTCGGACAAATGAGAGATTTGCGCTTCGGCAACCAGATATGTCCGCTGAATCGGGCGTCTCGAGATAGATCCAGGTTCCCAGTTGATTCAGCTTTTGTTCCGCTTGAAAAACTCTACCTGCCGCAAACGCTTCAACGCTTCCTCTCGCGTCTTATACGGGCCGCCCATATTCTTGCCCTTGGATGAGAGCACGCGATAGCCGCCCTTTTCTTTTTTGATCATTGGCATGCCCTCCAACTAAGTATCGTCACGATTGCCCGACTGAGCATGTGTGCAGCATCACCCACCGCGGTGAGCTATCGCACGCCGCGCCTGACGCTCGCGCTCGAGAATCATCCTGTCAAACGCCTGGGGAAGACCTTCGCGCGCCGAATAAGGGCCGGGCTCATAAGCGCGCGAACCAATTCCCTTCTGAGACAATTCCGAAATCTCCCAATCTTCACGGTTCGTGGCGTCCCAGAAATCAACTGCGTCATCTCCGTTGAAACCAAGCTTGGACAATTCCTTCGGATGGAAATACCATTCGCAGACCACCTCGGTTTCATCCACCGCCCGAGGCCACAACCGGTGCACCATCACATAATCCGGATGCAGGCTGAGGAAAAGGTTTGGGTAGATCGCGTAATAAAGAACTCGCTTGCGCTGCGCTTCGCTTAAGCCCGGGAGATAATCGCGGCGGCGCTTGCCATCCACGCTCATCGTTTGCGCAGCGCCGCGGAACTCCATTGCGCCCCCGATATACGTGGGCTGCGGAGTTTCGTTATCACCGCTCATGGGATCGGTGATGCGGCAAACCATGGGATGGAGCATGGGACAGTGCAGGCACTCGTTGTAATTGGCGACGATCAACTTCCAGTTGGCCTTTACTTTGTACGCATGACTCTTGTACCGGCGCAAATCCTCCATTCCCCAGGCAGCAAATTTGTCGGGGAGATCCGCCAATTGACTCTTGAGGGGATTCGCCTGTGAAGCCATGTTGAGAAAGATGTGCCCGGCCCAGATATCCGCCTCCACACGATGCAGCGGATAATCCTGCTTGTGGAAGGAGCCTTCTTCCATATGCGGGGCGCCCAGAAGATTGCCGTCCAGTCCATATGTCCAGCCGTGATACGGGCACTGGATACGGCCCTCAAATTTTCCATGCTCCTCGCGGCACATTCTGGTTCCGCGGTGCCGGCAAACATTGAAGAAAGCGCGCACAGCCCCGCTGGCTTCGCGGGTCACAATGATGCTTTCCCCGGCTACTTCCGACAAATAAAAATCGCCCGGATTCGGCACCTGCTCCGCTCGCCCGCTGCAGAACCACATCTGGCAGAAAAATGTTTCCAGCTCCTGCTGAAATATTCCGGGGTCCGTGTAGTAACGCCCCGGCAAAGTCTTGGCCGGCGTGCTCATTCTGGGGTCCATGGCACACAATCTAGTCTGAGTGCGCGACACTTTGCAACTTCGCCGAACAGCGCGGCATTGCCTGCGAAAGCGGCCAAGTGTAAGTTACCGGCGGGTGGAATGATCCCCATTGAACAAAACTGAAGCCTCACCAATCGGACGCCCCTCTGGCGGGCGATTGCTCAAGATCCTGGGCGTGGGTTTCGGGATCGCGGTCGCCATCGGAACCACGATCTCCGCCGGAATCGTCCGCACGCCCGGGGAAATTGCGGCGCATCTGCCGCAGCCGTGGCTTTTCGTCGGCGTGTGGATCGCGGGCGGCCTCTATGCGCTGATCAGCGCATTTTCACTTTCTGAATTGGGAGCCATGATTCCGCGCGAAGGCGGCCAGTATGTTTTCGCCCGTCGCGCCCTGGGTGATTACGCCGGATTCGTTGTCGGGTGGAGCGACTGGATCTCCTGCTGCAGCTCAGTCGCGTTGATTGCCATTGTAATTGGAGAATATGCCGGCGACGTGTTGCCGGCCTTGCGGAATCATGTCATCGCAACAGCACTGGCCATGCCCCTGGTAATGATGTTGCTTCAATTGCGCGGCGTGCGCTGGGGAAGCAGATTTCAGGAATTCACCGCGGGGCTCAAAGCGCTCGGATTCATCGCGCTTGTCATCCTTTGCTTTGTTGTGGGCGGAAAATCTTCTTCCCACACTGTGCCCGCAGCAGCGGCCCCCCATGGCTGGCCGCTTTTGTTGGGGCTGCTAATTTCCATGCAGGCAGTGATCTATAGTTTCGACGGTTGGGACTCCATCGTCTATTTCCTGGAAGAGGTGCGCGATCCCGGCCGCGAAGTGCCTAGGGCCATGATCGGTAGCGTGCTTTCCGTTCTGGGCATCTACCTGCTCTTGAACCTTGGCCTCGTTTTCATCGCACCCATCTCCTCCTTCGCCGGAAATGATTTCGCTCTGGGGCTTGCGGCCCGGCGGATTTTTGGCGCGCAAGGGGACTTGGTTATTCGCAGCCTCATGATCGTGTCGCTCATCAGCGGCCTCAACGCCTGCCTGCTGGAAGCGAGCCGCGTCTTGTTCGGCATGAGCCGCGACCGTTTCTTCTCCCGACGGGCAGCCGCCGTCAATAAGGGCGGCACGCCAAACGTCGCGCTCTACCTCAGCACAGCAGTGACGGCAGCTTTTATCTCGACGGGCAGCCTGCAAAAAGTTCTGGCGGTGACCGCATTTTTCTTCGTTGCCAATTACGCGGTCTCTTTTGCCTCGTTATTTGTTTTGAGACGAAGCGAACCCCAAGCCCTGCGCCCCTATCGCGCCTGGGGATATCCCTGGACTACGGGATTTGCGCTGGCCGGATCACTCGCCTTCCTGGTCAGCGCAATTGCCGGTGACACCAGGAACAGCGTTTGGGCGTTGATTGTGCTGGCGGCGAGTTATCCCATCTATCGCATCAGCAAACTTCTTCCCGCCACTTCAGACTAATCCCCGTGCAAGAATCCCTTCCCCTCACGGGACCTCTGGCACTGACCGCGGGTACAGCTTCTGCCATTTAGAGCGGCTGTCCCGCCGTACCATTGCCAGGAAAACTCTACATAGGTAGAGTTCTCCCATGGCCGGAAACATTCGTTCTTCGGAACAAACCCTGAAGCTGCTCGCAACGCTCACGGGCTCTCCCGCCAGCTGGCATTACGGCTATGCCCTGAGCCGTGAAACCGGCCTGCTCAGCGGCACTCTTTATCCGATCCTGATGCGCTTGGAGCAGCGCGGCTGGCTCGAAACTCGCTGGGAAACGCCGCCACCCGAATCGGACAAAAGATTCGGCCGCCCGCCACGGCACATGTACCGCCTCACTCCCGATGGCCGCGCTCGGGCGGTGGAAGCTCTTTCCGTTGCGGGCAAGCGTGTGAAAGCGCATGGATCGAAAATGCGAAGGCTCGCACCGCAACGTGCGGATGGTGTTTAACAGGACTTGCGAAACATGAGCATTCGACAACAACACGGCTTCGCGCATGTCGCAATCTGCTGGGCTTACGCGCAAATAGTGCGCCTCTGGCCGGCGGATTCACGCCACTGGGCGCTGGCCATGCAGGCGGAATTATCCGAAATCAATAATCCAAAAGAGAGCCTTTCCTGGCTCGTAGGAGGCGTTATGTCACTCAGCAAAGCTTGGTGGAACCGCATCTTATTGGGCCGCGACCCGCAAGAAGCACCGACTCCAGTAAGGGCACCCGGCATCCTCTCGATATTGCTGCTCCTCGTGGCTGTTACTTCTCTCGCGCTTCCCGGCATGCGTCAGGGCTTCATGACTGTTTACGATAGCTGGAATTTTTCGCAGGCAACTCTTCAGCCCGCGCAGCTTGAAAAAATGGGCCGCGACGCAGAGAACAATCACGATGCCTCCTCGCTGGCGCTAGTCGCAATGCGCCTTCCGGGAGATTCTCAGGACAAGAACCGCTGGGCGGATCTCGCTGTTTCCTGGGATCCATCGTTGACCTGGATTTATTTTCAGATGCGAAATCCCTATCGGTTGGACCAGAGAGTCGATCCGGGAATTTCAGCGCAGATTGCCCGCCTCCAAAAATGGGATCCTGACAATGCTGTCCCTTACTTGACGCAAGCCGACGAGGAATTTGAGAGATTTGAACGCAATACAAACTTTATGGTTTCCGGCACGCGCTCCGCTATGGAAGCCGAAGTCCTTGAATTGGCCAAAGATCCGGTTTGGGCATCCTCAATGGACAAAGCCTTTCGCGCCTCTCGTTACGACGACTACGACAAGCAACGGTTCAACTTGAACTTGGCATACCAGCAGAAAATCGGGGGAGATCGCCCGATGGACCTGATCCTTTCAACGGCCTCCGTCAGGCTGCCGAACCTGTTGAATCTGCGAATGTATTCTGAATATCTGATCCTCGACGGCGCGCAGCGCGAAGCCGCTGGAGATCGCACCGGCGCCACCGAAGACTACTGGCGCTCGGCACAATTCTGGCAACGCATGTCAATCGCCAGCGAGTCTGTCAGCATAAAACGACTGATGGCGCTATCCATGATTGCTCTGTCGTTTGAAAAACTTCAAAACCTGTACGAACGCGCCGGACGCACCGAGGAAGCCCGCTCCGCAGCTTTTGAGGTGGCAAGCGCGAAAGCGGCTTCAAAGGATTTCAGAAGCAATAATCAGCGCATCTTCGTGGCGCGCGACATCGCATCTCCATCCGCATTCGCCATCCACATCTCGGCCATTTTGATTTTGTTTGCGGCCACTCTCTCTTTCATTTCAATGACCTGGCTGGCCATTGGAGCGGGCGCCTCCCCGGACTCACGCTCAAACCTGCGCAGATGGCTCTGCATTTCCGGCAGGTTCGCTCCCGCCCTGCTTCTCCTTTCGGTTGCTGTCTTTTACGTGAGTTACTACCCCTATCTCGAATCGTTCCGGTCTATGACGTTTCAGAACATGGAGAGCCTTATCTACACTTTCAACAATTTGTGTTCCCTGCCGCGTGTTTGGACCTACGGCGGCCGCGAGACGGTTTATTTCTGGAGCGCAGTTTCCATTCTCGGGACCATCGTTGCTCTCCTGATGATTGCGCGTATGTCATTCCGATGGATGTTGGCGAAGGAAACCGTCTAGTTTTCACTTCAAAACATGCGCGCCATCTTGCGCGTCGCCATTGGCGCGATGCGCACAGGCGCCCTATGAGCATCCGTAGTCACCGTCAACAATGATCCACTAAGATTGACTTGCTTTTGAAGCTGGCCTAGTCTTACCGAAATGAAAAAACCCTCTGTGGGCTTGCAGCCGCTGCATCCATGGATCCTTTTTATCTCAACAGTTTTCATCACGCTGGCAGGGCCGGCGTTAGTGGCGACGCCTGAAGCCAGAGCCGACGAACCCTACTCCGTCACCATCGACCGCAACGTGGCGATGAAAACTCGCGATGGCATCACACTCCGCGCCGATGTCTACCGCCCCAAGGCCGACGGCAAATTTCCCGTCCTGCTGACGCGAACCCCTTACGACAAGACCGGCAGCCTGGGCACCTGCATGAAAATTGTCCAAGCGGGTTACGTATGCGTCGCGCAGGACGTCCGCGGGCGATATGTTTCCGAGGGCGAGTGGTATCCCTTCAAGCACGAATCGGAAGACGGCTACGACACCATCGAATGGCTCGCGCACCAGGCCTGGTCCACCGGAATGATTGGAATGTGGGGCGCCTCTTATGTGGGCGCGACTCAGATGCTGGCGGCGATTGCCCATCCGCCGCATCTTGCCGGGCTCTTTGCCACGATCACCGCTTCCAATTACCACGAAAACTGGACTTATCAGGGCGGCGCATTTGAACAGTGGTTTAACGAATCGTGGACCACGGGGCTTGCCAGCGACACCATGCGCCGGAATCAGGACGTTGATCAAAAACCCTTGGACTGGATAAACGCTTTGCCGCTGAACAGCTATCCGATTTTCAAGGTCGGCGATGCAAACAGCGCTGCACCTTATTTTCACGATTGGCTGGCACACCCGAACTACGACGACTTCTGGAAGCAGTGGGCGATTGAGGCCGACTACAGCCGCATCCAGGTGCCCGCGTATCACGTGGGCGCATGGTACGACATTTTCCTGGGCGGCACCCTGCGGAATTTTCAGGGGTTAAAGGCAGGCGCGGGAATGGAATTTGCGCGCAAACAGCAGCGGCTAATCGTGGAAATTGGCGGGCACGCGGGAGGCGGACGAAAAATCGGCGACGTGGATTTTGGCGCCGCCGCGGAGTGGGATCAGACCACATTGATGCTGCGCTGGTACGACTACCTGCTCAAGAACGAAATGAATGGCATGGAAAAGGAAAAACCCGTGCGCGTGTTTACGATGGGCAGCAACGAGTGGCGCGACTTCGATGATTGGCCGCCGGCGAATGCTGCCACCCAGCGCATGTATCTACATTCCGCAGGGAAAGCCAACAGCGCAGATGGCAATGGTGAGCTGAGCACAAACGCGCCTGGCGCGAATGAGGGTGCTGACAGTTACGGTTACGATCCCGCGAATCCCGTCCAGACGCGTGGTGGGCCGCTCTGCTGCAGATCGGATCTGCTCGCCCCCGGACCAAGAGATCAGAAGGAACTCGAGGCGCGGCCCGATGTGTTGGTTTACACGACGAAACCCCTTGTTCAGGATTTGGATGTCACCGGGCCGGTCACGGTGGAACTTTATGTCCGTTCGTCTGCGGCGGACACTGATTTTACAGCGAAATTGGTGGACGTTTCGCCGGCTGGCTTCGCTCAGAATATTACCGAGGGAATTTTGCGCATGCGCTATCGCGATTCGCGCGAGAGACCTGAGATGATGGAGCCGGGAAAGATTTACAAGATTACTGTGGACCTTTGGGCCACCAGCAACGTGTTTCAGGCGGGGCACAAACTCCGTTTGGAGATTTCCAGCAGCAATTACCCGCGTTTTGATCGCAACCTGAACACCGGCGAAGTGGATATCGCGCACGCGTCGCGCAAAATCATCGCCACGAATACGATTGTCCACGATGCCGCACATCCATCCGCGATTGTGTTAAGTGTTTTGCCTGCCGCGGCGCATTAACCGCGCTGATTCTCCCTTTGGACTTGGCAGCCGCATGCCAAATCCGAAGTGAGAACCTTCGCTGCTCCAATTCGATCTGAGCTACAAAACCTATGTGTCAGTGTCGAATGTGCGCGCCTTGCGTTGTATCCAGCGTTGCGCCGGAGATTTCATCCTCTTCGTCGGCTGCGTCGGTTGCGGGCTTCATTGCCTGTCGCCCTGCCTGCAAGTGATCGAAGTTGAGCGCCGCGTTCATCATAAGCATGAAGCTGCCCTGGGTTTCCTGGCGCCACATGGGATTGATGGCGAAAAACACCACATGTCCGCGCCCAACTGGGATGTCCACTACCGCCGGCGCTTCCGCCAACGCTGATCCCCCGGCCAATTCCCCGCTGATGAACAAGTCGCGCTCGGGAGCAAAGCGCACGATCACCCGCGGCCACATGGACTCCGGAGGAATGGAATAGGCGCTGTACCGGCGCGTGTCGGGATCAATGTAAAGTTCCCGCTCGCGGGGAGTGCGTGGAGTCTGTCGCGCTTCGGGCGTCATATAGGGCCGGGCCTGAACAACATCCGGATCGGTCGCTGTGCCGCGGCCGCTGGGACGCCCTTCACCGCCACCTGCCCCGCCCGGCTCGCCACCACCGCCCCCGAAACCGCCTCCACCGCCCAGACCCAACGAAACGCGAAACACCGGCGCCTGGCTGAAATAAACTCCCAGCGTTTCATCGTAACCATAAGCGATTGGGCTGGTGCGATCTTCCACGTTGGAAAGATAAATCGATCCGCGCGCCTGAAGCTGTGGCGTTGGCGCGATGGAAATGCCGCTGGTCATGCCCAGATCAATCGGCAGTTGCGCCACCGATGTGATGGGAATGAAAAGCCCGCCGTCATCAATAAATTTCTTCAGGTGGGCAAGACCCTCGAACCCCAGCCCGCCGCGGATGTCGTCAGTCTGGTCGGGCTGACCGTCTGCGGTGGCGAGGTTGGGGGTCAGGTCTGTGTGCTTCCATGGAATCGGCCCGCTAAAATCGGTTCCGTCAGGCTCGATCCGCTTTGGTATTCCATTGATCATCGTTGCGATGTTTCCAGCGCCCGGAGGAAAAATGATTACATCGAAGTGATCGCGAAGATTAGCTGTATCGCGGAGGTCGTGGTCTGAAATGTAGGCGTAGGGCACCTTCATTTCGTCGAGGCCGAGGCGGTACCAGCCCTCATTCTGCGTGTTCACCCAGGTGTGGACCACGGCGATGCGCGGGACGGCGACCTCGTGCTTGGCAACGCTGGGCTCTGCCGATGAGCCCTTCACGCGGATGCCGAGATCTTTGGTCGCGGATTCAAGTTGCGATGCGACGTCCGCGGGATTGCCATCCGCGGGAATGATGAACGTGCCGGCGTTATATTTTGCGCCGTCGGCCTCGAAGGCCGCTTCAGCGGCAAACATTTTGACGTTTTTCAGGCGGAAACGCAGCGTGGCTAGAACTGGTTCCGCGTTCGCATTCACCAGGAAATATTTTGCGGCGGAAGCGCTGTAGTTGCCGGTGGTGCGCGCTTCGCCCTGAATGAGCGTCATCGACGCCTTGAGGATGGAATTGTCCGTCACTCGGACCGTGGCCACATTTCGCAAAGGTCCGAGCGTCCAGCCCGTGTCGTCATAGGGGCGTGGATCGTTGACATTGAAATACTGAGTGTCCAGCAGCATGTCCGCCATGCGGCTGTAGGGTTGATCCATGCGGATGACGTAGCTGCCCGCGGGTATTTTCACGCTGATCGTGCCGCCGCTGCTCGTTCCGCCAGCCGCGCGCTGTGAAGCGTCGTCCGTTGCAGGAGCAGCGCCTCCGCCTGAAGTTGCGCCACCACCTCCCCCGGCTCCTCCGCCGCGGCCGCCTCGCCCTCCATCTCCGCCTGAAGATGCCGCGGGCGGCGCGGGCCGCCGTTGCTTTACTTCAATTTCTGAATTGAGCGTCTGGATCTCACAGCCCTGCTGTTGTAGGAGCGCGGCAAGTTGCGCGGCCAGCACCGGGCGCTTGCCGTCATTCAGGATCACATACGCCGCGGGCCCTTCGGTGGCGGCTTTGGCAACGGAGCGCTTGCTCTTCAAGTAAAAATTGGAGAGAAATTCCTGCGCGTGATCGGCGGTGTAGCCCATGGAGAAAAGGATGCCGCTCTCCTGCATATTCACGTTGTCCCGCAGCGACCAGTTCACTCGTGAAAGAGGAGGGTTGGGCCGGAACCACTCGCGCGTGGTTTGATTTGCCGGCACATTGCGCATGCGCGTGTCCGCACCGCCGTTGCCAAAAGTTTCATAGAACCGGCCCACAGCATTGTGCCCGGTGGCCGCATAGAGCATGTAATTCGCCGCCCAACCATCGTAGAAATCGTGTGTCCAAACGCCCGGCACGCCGCGCTCGGTCATTTGCTTTATGTCGTTGTAGGCCATTTCCTGCCATTCGCTGACCACGATGGGATCGAGCCACGCATTGTAGGGACCCGTGCCGGTCATCACATAGAGAAACGGCTCGGATTCGTGGAGGTCGTGCATCACCGTGGCATGCCATTCCAGGAAGCTGCGCATCTGAACCTTGGAAAGTTGCAACGCTTGCGCGATGCCGTCGCGGTTGTTGTCGTGGGCCACGTAATGCCCCCAGTAAAGCAAATTCATTTGCGGCTTATCGGGATGCGCGAGGTGATAGTTGTAGGTGTCCACCATGCGGTCGCGCCCATCGACTTCGAGCACCGGCGTGATCAAAACAATCGAGTTCTTGCGGATGTTTTGGATGAAGGGCGTATCTTCCACCGCCAGGCGGTAGGCAAGCTCCATCAGCATTTCAGGTGAACCGGTCTCCGGCGAATGGATCGAGCCCGAGGCCCAGTACATCGGTTTGCCGTCTTTGATCAGCTGCTGCGCTTCGGCATCAGAGGTCTTGCGTGGATCGGCGAGTTTCGCGGTGATCTGTTTGAACTTTTCGATTTGCGCCATGTTGGAATCGTCGCTGACGGCGACCATCAAAAAATCGCGGCCCTCTTCGCTTTTTCCCACTCTCCACACTTTCACTCTCGGAGTAGCCTTGGCAAGCGCGTCGTAGTAGCGATACAAATCCTTCGTGTAAGTGAGATGATTTTCCGCGCCGGCAATATAGCCGAGAATTTTTTCCGGCGACGGCACCGTGGCTGAAGCCGGGAGATGATCCACCAACTCGGTGGAAAACATCGGATCAGTGGTGAACTGCTTAATCTTTGCGGTGTACCCCTCATCAATCGGCGGCGCCGGCGCCGCCTTGGCGCCGTCAGAAGAGGCGCGCTTCGCCGCGGACGAAACACCATCGTCCGCGCGGCCGCGCAAAGAAGTCAACCCAACCAGCAGGATCAAACTCAGGATAAAAAGAAATAATTTCTCCAGCGTTCCATGATTTTGTTGCGCCTGCCGATTTGATGACTTTCGGAGCTTCATTTTCGTCCTCCATGCGGAATAATTCATGTTCTTAACCAATTAGGGCGTTTCGACGATTCCAACCTGCAATATAGTGCATGTTTTGAAGTTAAAGAATATTGGCTTTTTCTGAAAGCGCTCCGCCGGCGGCGTGCGAATGGCTCACGTCCTGCGCAAGTTGACGACAATGCTCCAGGGACGGCGAATTGTCCATAGTTTTCAGCGGCCACGTCCATGTGAGTGGCCGTGAGCTGCATTTTGCGGTAGCGTGGGCCTGAGGAGTTTCGATGGCAAATGTACAAGGTGTGTTGACAATTCTGGTGACTGGCGGCACGGAGGGATTGGGCAAGGCGATCGCTCTGCGTTTGGCGCGCGAAGGCCACCGGGTTTTCGCGGCGGGGCGGTCGGCGGAGCGTCGCGCGCGAATCGCGGAAGAGGCGCGCAAACTGAACCTGTCCGTCACACCGCTGGAGATGGATGTTTGCGACGAAGCGAGTGTCGCACGCGCGCTGGCGCAGTTGCGTTCCGAAGCAGGTCCTGTCGATGTGCTAATCAACAATGCCGGAATCGCGTATGTCGTGACCATGGAAGAAATCCGCATGGAGCATCTGCGGGCGCAATTCGAGACCAACTATTTCGCGTATGTGCGGCTGATTCAACATGTGCTGCCGGAAATGCGCGCGCGGCGGCGAGGGTGGATCCTCAATATGAGTTCACAAGGAGGACGATTCGCGCTGCCGCTTTTCGGGCCTTACTCGGGCACAAAGTTTGCCGTGGAAGCGATGAGCGACGCTCTGCGCTACGAACTGATTCCCTTTGGAGTGAAAGTGATTGTGATTGAGCCGGGAATTATCCGCACAAAAATTGAAGAAACTTCCACCGAACTTGTATCGGATTATAAGGAGCTATCCAGGTCCGGCCCGTACGCCAAAGTGTATCGAGGGTTTGTGAAGGGGTGGCAAGCCGAAAAAGAAAAGGCCCATACCACGCCCGAAGATTGCGCGGAAATTGTTCTGGGTGCGCTGAAAGCGCGCAACCCCCGCGCGCGTTATTCGGTTCCGGCCAGCGCCGGACGGGCCATGTGGTTCGTGCGGCTGCTACCGGATAAAACTGTGGACCGCCACGTCTCGCGTAACTTTGGTTTAGACGATGCCGGTTTGAATGCCGCCTCAAGTGCGCCCAAACCCACGGACAAAGCAACTCAATAATCAACTAGCTCTGCTGTGGCTGGCAGATTCCGGCAATCACCAGGCCAACCAATATTGCCAGGATCCCGTCACCCAGCGCCGAATGCAGTGCCAGCTGGTGGGGCATGGGCACAACAACGTACCAAATCATGTTGTTGGGCAAGGGCGCGACCAGCGCCAGCAGAATTCCGAATCGGATGCCCTGCCCAATCCAGGCTTTCTTCTCGACTCCCCTTTGATAGATCAACACGGCGGCGATGGCGAATATGACCTGCGCCAGAATCAGGACCCACATGCGGTGCATCATGTCGGCATCGCTGCGCCAAAGGTCGGCTGTATCGGCATACGTGGACTTCAAAATGACGCCGTGAAGCAGATAATCTCCTCCATACTGCACCACGAAGCTTGCGACGATGGCCCCAAGAGTCTTCTTCATGTCCATTTTCGTATCCTCCGGAGAGCAGCCCGCCAAATTGGGAAATGCCCATGGCGCCCGCCGCCAACGATTGATTTCCGATCCAAGAGTGCCAAACGAGGGGACCCTGTCGAGGCGGGCTCAAACCGCCCCGTTAGCAGCGGGAGACTAACACTCCAGCGGAATTAAGGCGAGGACTTTTCTGTGCCGGAATGGGACAGGTTTGCACTATTTTTCAGCAGCTGGAGGGGGTACCCCCTATGTTTTTCGTATGTATTGCTAATGCAGGGGTTACAGGTGCGATCGGCGTATGTGTGGCTAATGAAGGGGTTAAAGTCGAATGTTTTCATGGTGTTGAACCCCATCTCGTAAGTGCGGATTCTGCGGGACTTAAGTGTTATCTAGTTAGTTATCAATTCAGAGGTTCGAGGATGGATGTTAGAGGTTAGAGGGCGAGAGCGAACCAATTCGGGACTCCTTTATCATGATTTCAGGATCGCAAATTCTCAATATTCATTGGCAATTCGAATAGATTTCAGCAGTCAGGGAGGGAGTCTCGCGAGGAGTGTTCGAAACGTTCGTCCGAGTCTGCAGGGCATATTACCAGAGAGTTATAGAGAATGTCAAGAAGATTCTGGAGCGGGTCAATCCGAATTCGGGATGAAAGCAACCTTGGCGACACCGATCAGATCCACTTCCTCGTCCCAGTCCCATAGCTTGATCTTTTGTTCGAGGAAGGATTTCGCAAGGTCGTAGGAGGCGGTCAAAGCAGAAGAATTCAAGTTTTCGAGCGCGCCTGAAACTTCTGAGGGCAGTTCAGAGATCGGCAGGCTATACGCATTAAGAGCAGCCTGCGAGAGTTTTTCGTCAATGGTGGCGTCATCGCGGACGACGACCGTGTGCAAATCAAACAAGTATTCGTCGCCATCTTCACGGGCTACTCGGCGGCGGACAGTGAAGTTGAATTGAAATCCGATAATCGGGCGATCTCCGTTCACGCCTTCAATTGGGATGGCACGAACGGCGGTATGCCCGCCGAAGTCGTAATCACCGACGTGGTGAAGCATGCCATCCACAAAGGGATGACCAATAGCGAAGAATTCGGCCTGCGGATTCTTGATTGCGGTCGCCCGGTCAAATGTGACCGTCTTGTATCTTTCCGAAAGACCACTCTCTCGCAGGGCCTCTGGGGTGAGGAATTCAAGGAACTCATCCCTGCGCTGAATTTGCTTTCCTTGTCGCCGGAGAAATTTGACGGTGAACTCTTCCAGGTCCTTCAATCCCACTGGGCTGGCAAGGTTCCTCTGGTACGTGTCAAAGCTGTAGCTGGAAATATCCTTGAACAGGCTGGTGGTGGCGATTTCGTAGGCTTTTTGGGCGCGCTCAACGGCGTCACGTATTTCTTCCTTGGATTGCTTGTTGAGCGTGCCGTCGACGAGGGCGCGTTTGTAGATGTCCTCGGGGTTAATTTCTGTTTCGAGTTGGCCGTTCAGGCTGGCAATCAACTCTTCAGGATCTTCGCCGGTTACCTTGCTGAGCGCGCCAGCGGCGAGCCGTAGTTTTTGATCGAAGTAAGAGCGGACCGTGTCCTCAATCGTGTCGCGGTTTTTCAGATTGTAGATGTGGACGACTTTTTGCTGGCCGTAGCGATAAACGCGCCCGATGCGCTGCTCGTAGCGCATGGGATTCCAGGGCAAATCGTAGTTGACCAGGATGTGGCAGAACTGAAGGTTGATACCTTCGCCGCCCGCCTCGGTGGAAACAAGGAAGCGAACATTCGGATCGTCGCGGAATAAGCGCTGGCTTCGGCGCTTGCTATCCGCTTCCGAGGTTTTTCCTTCGAGCTTCATGTCTCCATTGATAAGAACCACGGTTCCACTGCCGTACCAGGCTTCCAACTGCTCCTGCAAGAACTCCTGGGTGCGGCGATACTCGGTGAAGATCAGGACCTTCGCGCCGGGGTTTTCCCTGTCCACTTGCTTTAGGAGATCCCTGAGGCGGTCAATTTTCTTTTCGTGGGCCACCGCCATGGCGAGCAGTTTCTTCAAGACCGCGATTTCGTCCTTCAGGATTTCGCGGTCGCTCTTGAAAGCTTCACGCTCAACCTGCTCGCCGAGGTAGCGCTCGTCGGTTTCTTCCTCATCCTCTTCTTGCGGAAGTTGGGAGAGTTTCTGTTCCAGCCTGCCAAGACGCACGCCCAGAGCGGTTCGGATGGCGCGCAGGGAGCTGGCGTTCAGCTTCTGAAAGCTGGTGAGGATGAAGCCGATGGCCCGGCGATGGGTGGGGTCTTCGACGTTTTCCAGGGAGTTGTAGCCGGTGCGGATGTAGTCCTCGACGGCGTCATAGAATTCCTTTTCGTCGCCGTACATTTTGAAATCGAGCTGGACGGTGCGGCGGCCCTTGAAAACGGCTTCGCCGTGGGCGTCAGTAACTTTGAGTTTCGGGGTGCGCAGTATGAGCTTGGAATAGGGGATGGCGTCTTTTTCGCGGAACAGGCCCTCGTCCACCAAAGGCGCGAAATCCACATTGGATTCCAGGAGCTTGACCAGGTTGATGAAACGGCCGTGATTGGGATCGCCGGCATGGGGCGTCGCGGTCAAAAGTAAGAGTGCGTCGGTGTAGTCGCGCAAGGATTCGGCGAGCTGATAATTGAGTGTCTTCTCCGTTTTCTTCGGATAGTCGCGGGCGCTCAAATGCTGGGCTTCGTCGAAGATGATGAGGTCCCATTTGCGGTTTTCGAGCAGCGTGCGTTTGTGTTCCTTGCGCTTCAGGCGCTGCAGGGAGGCAATAGCAGTGGCTTTGAGGTCCCAGATGCGCGGATTGATGGCGCTGAAATCCCGGCCAAAGATTTCAAAGGTCTCCTGGAATTTGTCTTCAAATTCTTCCTGCCATTGAAGAGTGAGTCCGGCGGGGCAAACGACCAGGGTACGCGACGCGTTGCCGCGCTGGGCCAGCGCCTGCCAGACCATGCCTGCTTCGACGGTCTTGCCCAGACCGACTTCGTCCGCGAGCATGTGGCGACGTTTGGGACTGGAAACTACGGTGTGGGCCGTGAAGATCTGGTGGGGCAGGATTTCGGTTCGGGCGTTGGAAAGCTGGCCGCCTTTGTTGAGGCAAAGGAAGCGGGCGGCCATCTGTCGGAATTCAAATTTTCCTGCTTCATCCCATCGGGCGGATTTTGCAAGCTCTATGGGTGGAAGGCAAACTTCAATCTCATCTGTTTGCAGTATCTTGTTTTCTGAACGATACGGGGGACGTGAAAAAACCGTTGGATTGAATTCGACCTTGCATTGATGATCCTTGAGTTTTGCAATTCGACCCACGCCAAGCGACCTATAGATGCGATTGAGACTCCTGACGCGGGTGCCGGATGTAAGTGTTGAGGTCGCCTGTGCAGATGGTAGTTTCACTGTCAGAATTATATATCTCAAACGACTGTTGAACGAGGCCTGCCAAATAACGAAAGGGGCGAGATTTCGGTTACCTAGGACGGACACCAAAGTATTCGCTTGGAGACTTGAATACCAACGACCTAAAGACGGTCTTTATTTTGGCAAAATCACCCGTATTGTCTGTAACAAGGACTGCGTCCATACGCATTGCAGTCCGG
>Ga0209167_10000780_pt1 | contig 21012 bp, 20 predicted proteins | sample Coa_R1_9_FD_187154 | JGI IMG/M metagenome (GOLD analysis project Ga0209167, IMG submission 187154) | Surface soil microbial communities from Centralia Pennsylvania, which are recovering from an underground coalmine fire - Coalmine... | ecosystem: Environmental > Terrestrial > Soil >... | reverse complement strand
CGGCGAGTAATTGCGGGATATAGCTGTCGCGCAGCTCGAGGTATCCAGCTTTGGCGCGCTGTTCATCGGCGGCGGCGATAGCTGCGCCGGTGGCATGGGACAGGGCAAGCTCGACTACGCGGCGGAGGGGAACGGGCTCGGCCGGCAAGGAGGCCGGAATCAGAATGACGGCAAGAACGGCGAAGATCGAGATTTTCATGGAGTGCCTTCCGGACTGGACGGTGAATCGGAACATGTTGGACGCCAGCGCGATTCTAAATTGGCGGGAAGGAAAGCGATGGGGGTATTTCCTGCGGCCGTCGTGCATCCGGAGATCCCCATTCGACTCTCTCTCGCTGCGCTCGAGATTCGCTCACGGCAGGCTCTCGGCCCGCGAAGAAGTGCGCGGGCCCTCGGGACGACCTCCGCTCGCGAGCTTCAATGGTCGAGCCGTTTGAGATTTTCCTGGGCACGGGAGTAGGTGTGAGCCAGCTGGAGCGCGGTGCGATATTGTTCGAGGGCGGCGGCGCGGTCGCCCTGCCGTTCGAGAAACTCACCGAGAAGGTCGTGAACCCGGAACGCGGGCGCTTCCTCGACCGGACCGTTGGCGAGATAACGATGCAGCAGGCGGACGCCGAGCGGCAGGTTGCGGCCAGTGCGGAGAATCAGGCCGGCGCCATCCACCAGCGCGGCGGGATGATCCACAGGAGCGGACTCGAGGTGAGAGAGGGCCTGATCCATTTCGTCGAGCCGGTTGGCATGGCGCAGAAAGCTGGCCAGATCGAACCAGCCGCGGGCGCCGGAGTGGCTGGCGGCAATCTCGCCGCGCAGTTCGCGTTCGGCCCCGACGGGGTCCTTTTCTTTCTCGGCGATGCGGGCAGCGACCCAGTGGGCGAGGCCAGGATTGAGCGGCATGATGGCGTCGGCCTGGGCGCGGGCCTTGTCCCGGCCGCCGCCGACGATGCCGGGAGCTTCGACATAAAACTCGGCGAGGTCGGTGCGGGCTTCCCAGTTTTTGGGATCGAGTTCGACGGCACTCTCGAAATTAGTGCGAACTTTTTTGGCCAGGCCGGCGGCGGAAAGGAAACCGATGCGGGCGGCTTTCTCGCCGTAAATGCGGCCGAGCCAGAGGGAGTAGAAGCTGTTGGAAGGATCGATGGCGCGAGCGCGTTCGCAGGCGGGAATGCCGCGGTCCCAGGCTTCGAGCATGAAGTAGGCGCGGCACAGGAGGTTATAGGATTCGGCGTCGGCGGAGGCGCGGCTGGTTTGGGCTTCCAGGGTTTGAATGGCGTCGTCCACACGGCCGGCGGCGAGCAATTGGCGGGGCGAGGGATCGGCCGCGGCGCGGGGCGCGAGCAGGAGCAGGGCGAGGATAGAAGTGAGTTGGCGTAGTTTCATTTATGGATCAGTTCGTGCGAATCATGTGTTTTCATTTGCTGGGAGGTCCCATTCGACTCTCCCCCGCTGCGCTCGAGATTCGCTCAGGGAGGTCCCTCGCTCCGCCGGAAGAGCGGCTTCGCTCGGGATGACCTCCGCGTGGGCTGCTGAGACTCAAGGAACAATCTTCACGGCGGCGCCATCGGTCAAGGGGCGGCCGTCATCGGACGACAAAGCGACAACCGCTCCTTCGGCCAAGCCGGAGGTAATCTCAACCCGCGTGAGATTGAGCAAAGAGATCTGCACCGGCTGGCGGTGCAAGCGATTGCCGACGATGCTGTAGACGAAGGGCGCGGTGTCGTCGGCGTGAAGCGCGTCGCGCTGCAGGGTGAGCACATGGTCATGCTCGGCGGCGATGATGCTCACGCCCACATTCACATTCGGCAAAAGTTTCAGATCGTCATTGTCTACGATGCAAGTGGTCTCGCCCACGTTGCGATTCTGGCGAGGCTTGACGATGGAAGGCACGGTGGCGAGGGTTCCGGTCCAGATGCGGCCGGGGATGGCGTCCCAGGTGATTTCCACTTTCTGATCGCGGCGAAGACGGGCGATATCAGGCTCGTCCACGAAAGCGCGAACCAGCACGCGCGAAAGATCGGCGGCCTGCAGCAGGAGGTCGCCGGCCTGCACGAAGCCGCCGAGTTTTACCGGCAGGGAATAGACGATTCCGTCAAAAGGCGCGCGCACTTCGGACTTCGCCAGCGTGTCTTCGGCGGCGTCGTAAGCGGCCTGAGCTTCGGTGGCCTGGCTCTGAATCTTGGCGACTTCGGGCTGGGAGTAGCGGTCTTTCTTCTTCTGCTCGGCCTGGGTTACGTCCGCCTGCGCGTTTTGGAGAACCTGTTCGGCGACCTGGACTTCTCCGGGAGAAGCAGCGCCTTGCTGCTGCAGCCGGCGCAGAGCGTCAAGATTCTGCTGGGCGGCCGCGCGGGCGGACTTGGCTTTAGCGAGTTGCGTGTTCAGGGCAATGAGTTCTTCCTGCGTGCCACCGGTCTTGAGTTCAGCCTGCTCGGCGGCAGCGGTTTTGACCTGGGCCTCGGCGCGAGCGGCCTGGGAGCGGACGTCGGCAGCGTCGAGTTCCAGCAGGAGTTCGCCCTTGCGCACGTGATCGCCTTCCTTCACGAGCAGACGCTTGACCGTGGTGGCGATGGGCGCGTGCGCCTCGAAATTCTGGATAGGCTCAACCTTGCCGTTGGTGGAAACCATGCTGCGGATGGGCCCGCGTTCGACTCTGCCGGCATGGACGCGAAGCGGCGCGCTGCGGAAGTAGAAGTACGCGAAAGTGACCGCCAGGATGATCAAAACGAGCCAAAACCATCGCCCGGCGCGGGAAGGCGATTCCGAGTTATTTGTCGAAGCCAACCTGTTGTCTTTCAGGGTCCGGAAGGAATAACTGTACGCGTAACTTTACCATTCCCCAAGCCGGGAACACAGCAGATCCGAGCCGACCCGTATGACCAATTGGATGCGGGACTGAGCATCCCCGCTGCAAAGTGTACCCGGTACAATACTGCCATGCCGAAATCACCCCGCTATCCCTCAGCCCGCTTTACACCGGAGCATGCGGCTGCCGGGCTGGACGCCAAGTTTCCGGAAATCGAGACCTGGCCGAATCAGTTTCCGCAGTACGAGATCGTGGTGGACGATCCGGAGTTCACGTCAGTGTGCCCGAAAACCGGGCTGCCGGATTTCGGGTCGCTGAGCATCCGCTATATGCCGGATAAACGCTGCCTGGAATTGAAATCGCTGAAGGAGTATTTGCAGTCGTACCGGAACCTGGGAATTTTTCAGGAAAACATCGTGAACCAGGTGCTTGAGGATGTGGTGAAGTGGGCCAAGCCGGTGTGGGCGGAAGTGAAGGGAGACTTCCGGCCGCGGGGCGGCATTTCGACGACGATCGTGGCGCGGTGGCCGAGAGGGAAGAAGTAGTTTTGAACCCTTCAACGTGGCGGAGATTCGGCTGCGCCGGTAATTGCGCCGAGGCGCACGAGGTCCTTCGACTTCGTCTGGCGATTCGCGGGGCTCATCGCCAGACTGCGCTCAGGATGACAAGGCTGGGGAGCTATAGACAGGCTGAAGCAGCTTTCGTAGCACATGCATCTGGCATGCTATAGTCGCACGACTTGTGGCCCAGTCCGAACGCCATCCTGACCTGCAACCGCGCACGGCGCTGATCGTCCTGACGGCGCTGAACCTGCTGAATTACGTGGACCGCAATGTGCTGTTTGCGGTGCAGCCGCTGATCCAGGAAGAATTTCGTCTCTCCAACGTGCAGATCGGATATCTGACCAGCGCGTTTCTGGGCTTCTACATGATTGCCGCCCCGTTCGTTGCGCCGTTGGCGGATCGCTATTCGCGCAAGGTGATCATCGTGCTGGGGGCGCTGTTCTGGAGCGGGCTCACGCTGCTGACGGCAGTCACGCATACCTACACGGAACTGCTGATCCGGCACACGCTGGTGGGCGTGGGCGAGGCGACGTTTGTGACCATCGCGCCCACGTTCGTTTCCGATCTGTTCGCGGAAAGAGTGCGCGGACGAATCCTGGGCGTGTTCTATCTGGCGATTCCGGTGGGCTCGGCGGCGGGATACCTGCTGGGAGGGTATCTGGCGCCCGGGCATGGCTGGCGGTTTCCGTTTTACATTGCCGCGGCGCCGGGATTCCTGCTGGCCATCGGCTGTCTGTTTCTAACCGAGCCCGCGCGCGGGCAGTTTGACTCGAAGAAAGATTCCGCGGAATGGCTGCCCGGGGGATTCGAAGGCAGCGGCGTGAAGGCGTTCCTGTACCGCCAATATTTCTTTTTGAAACGGGTGTGGTCCGGGATCGGCTTGAATCCGGCGTTCATGACTTCGACGCTGGGCATGGCGTTCATGACGTTTTCCCTCGGCGGCATCCAGGTGTGGATGCCGAAGTTTCTGGTGAGCGAGCGCGGCTATACCCTGGAGTCGGCAAATTTCTGGTTTGGAATCATTATCGTGGTGGACGGAATCTTCGCGGCGCTGGCCGGCGGATGGCTGGGCGATTATCTGCTGCCGCGAATGAAAAGTTCTTACTACCTGGTTTCGGCGGCGAGCATGCTGCTGGGCGTGCCGGTGATGATTGTCGCGCTGTTCGTCCGAGGCCCGCTGATGCTGCCGGCGATCGGCGTGGCGGCGTTTTTCCTGCTGCTGAATACGGCTCCGCTGAATGCCGCGGTGATCAACTCGGTGGGAGCGCACATCCGGGCCACCGCGCTGGCGGTAAATCTTTTCATCATCCATATTCTCGGCGACGTGCCTTCGCCCACGATGATGGGCTGGGTGGCGGACAAGCGCTCGCTGCAGGCGTCGTTCATTCTGCCGATCATCGCCATGGGGATCTCTTCTGCCATACTGTTCTATGGGATGAAGTTTGCGCCGGCGGTGGATGCTGGCGCACATCCAGCAGACTCTACGAACAACACCTGATGTTAATTTTCCTTTGGATTTCTGGAATCATCCTGGCGCTGGCGTGGGTTTCGCGCATTGTGGATGCCGCGCTGGGTATGCCCAGCGTAGCGGATGTTTCGCAGCCCCAATGGGACCGTAACCCGGTTTCGGCGGGCGGCAATCCGAGAGTGTCGATTATTGTCCCTGCCCGTGACGAAGAAGCCGATATCGAGCAGGCGCTGCGGGCCTTGCTGGCGCTCGACTACGACAACTATGAAGTGATCGCCGTCAACGACCGCTCGACGGATCGGACGGGCGAGATTATGGAGCGGGTTCAGCAATCCCACTTTTCGAAGAGCGCGAAGGGTGGGGCAGCCGAGCTTGTGGAGAGTCAAAATCCCCACTTCTCGCGCAAGAACGAGGGCGCGCGAGAAATGGGGCACCCGGCAGCCGAGCTTGTGGAGAGTCAAAATCCCCACTTCTCGCGCAAGAACGAGAGCGCGCGAGAAATGGGGCGCCCGGCAGCCGAGCCTGCGGAGAGTCAAAGTCCCCACGTCTCGCGCAAGAACGAGGGCGCGCGGGAAATGGGGCACCCGGCAGCCGAGCCTGTGGATAGTCAAAGTCCCCACTTCTCGCGCAAGAACGAGGGCGCGCGAGAAATGGGGCACCCAGCAGCCGAGCCTGTGGAAAGTCAGAATCCCCACTTCTCGCGCAAGAACGAGAGCGCGCGAGAAATGGGGCACCCGGCCGTTCTGAGAGTGGTCCATCACACGGAATTGCCGGAGGGATGGCTGGGCAAGACGCATGCCATGTGGACGGCGGCGAATCAGGCGAGCGGCGACTGGCTGCTGTTCACCGACGCGGATGTGATGTTCAAGCCGGATTCGCTGCGGCGGGCGCTGGCGTATGCCGAGTCGGAACCGGCGGATCATGTCGTGCTGTTTCCGCGGATCATCATGAAGCGCCCGGGCGAGTACATGATGGTCGCGTTCTTCCAGACCATGTTCATGTTCGGGCACCGGCCGTGGAAGGTGGCCGATCCGAGCACGGATGATCACATGGGCGTGGGCGCTTTTAACCTGGTGCGGCGCAGCGTGTATGACGCGGTGGGCACGTATCAGGCGCTGCGCATGGAAGTGCTGGACGACATGAAGCTGGGCAAGGTGGTGAAGAATGCCGGGTTCCGGCAGCGCAACGTGTTTGGCGGCGACCTGATCTCGATCCGCTGGGCGGATGGCGCGCTGGGGGTGGTTAATAATCTGACCAAGAATTTTTTTGCCGTGCTGTCGTTTCAGTGGCCGCGGACGCTGGCGGCGGCGGTAGCGCTGGCGTTTCTGAACTTCGGTCCGTTTGTGGGGACCGTGCTGGCGCACGGATGGTTGCGGCTGCCCTATGCGATGGCGCTGGGCGCGATGTTCGCGATTTATATCGGGATGTCTATCCGGTCGAAAGTGCCCCCGTATTATTTTCTGCTGCATCCGGTGAGCACGGCGCTGTTCATCTACACGCTGCTGCGCTCGATGGCGCTGACGCTTTGGAACGACGGGATTGAGTGGCGGGGCACGAAGTATGCGCTGGAAGAGCTGCGCAAGGGGATGGTGTAAGGCGCGGTTGCAGTTTGAATCGGTCCAAGGGGCGTCATCCCGAGAGCCCGCGTTCTTCTTCGCGGGCCGAGGGACCTCCCCTGCGACACTTCCTTGTAAGGAGATCCCTCGCTCCGCCTGAAGATCGGCTTCACTCGGGATGACCTCCTTCCGTGGGACGAAAATCAAACAACACCATTACCAAGTTCCGAGATCATTTGACTCTCGCCCCGTCAAGCACTAGCATTCCGCGAGTCCGGGGCGCATGGGTTTAGCGCGGGTGGTCATCAAAGCGAATCTGAAAAGGAGGCTGGCTTATGCCGCTGAGTATTCAGACCAAGCATGTGGAGCCTGAGATTGTTGTCCTGGAGATGACGGGAAAAATCACGATGGGCAATGACTGCCGGGAAGTGGAATGGACGACAAACCGGCTGGTGGGGGAGAGCCGAAAGAAGATCATCTTCGATCTCAGCGGCGTAACCCACGTGGACAGCACAGGGATCGGGATCATCGTGATGGTGGCCGCGCAGATGAAAAAGGCCGGCGGAGGGTTGCGACTGGCCGGCGCCAATGAACATATCGAACAGGTATTGCGGATGACCAACGTTGATCAGATTGTCGGGTTGCATCCGACGGCGGCGGCCGCCGCGACCGGGTTCTGACCTGGAAGCCTGAAGACCACTAAGCGGCCTTTGTTCTTGCAAGTCAGAGTTAACCGGAGTAGGGTGTAGATGTCCTGCCACAACCTTCCGCCGCGCCCCGTCGGGTGACGGTTTCTTGTGCCAACCGATAGCTCGCGAATTGTGGCTGAGATCACTCAGGCGCGTGATCTCGGCGACCCCGAATTACAACCGTCTTCGTTAGCATTGATCCCTGCTTAGAACTGAGGTCCGGTTCAGGGGCCAGGAATCAGGGGCTCCGCTTCCGGCACATGGCGCAAGCGGGAGCGGCTGATGACGAGGAAGATCACCCAGATGGCAGACTCACCTAGAGACGCAAGGGTTGAGACCATCGCGCAGCTGCTCAGTGATCTGCTGGATGAGCAGATGAAGGCGATTACGGGGCGGGGTTTGGACGATCTGACGCACCAGGAGGCGGCTGTCTACGAAGTGCGCCGAGCCCAGATCGCGGTGCTGCGAGCTGAACTGAACGTTCTGGCCCGTCTCAACTGAACAGCGTGCTATTCGCTGATGGATTCTTGTTGAACAACGGATAGAGATTTTCTGGCTCGGATATCTCCGCTCGAGCGCCCTTCGTGTTCATCCAGCAACCTATTCATCCGGTCAATGATTTTCATCAGGCGATTGGGGTCCCTTTCCCGCTGCGCCATGGCTTGCAGGTAACTCCATCCTTGCGGTTCTCCAGGTAACATCTCTGCGCTTCCTCCTCGGTCAAAATCACTACGGCCCCAGCACAGATAAATACGCGCGCAAGAAATCGCCCGAGAAAGTTAAGACCCAATGCGGCGGCTAATCTGTGACGAGCGTCACAATCTCCTGTGGAAAACTCCGGTTGGGTTGCCCAGTCCCGCTTCTGATGACCGTACGCCGATTCTGAATACCTTGTAACCTGAAGACAGACGGCGGGCGAGGCAGGTCGAATATTTTAGCGCGATTTCATGCCCAAATTGGAGGAATTGAAATGGCTACTCAACTATGCGAGAAGTGCAAGCAAGCCCATCCTGGTCGCGCCTGCGACTACGACGAAAAAGGCGAATGCGCCGAGACCGATGCCGCGGCGCACGTTCGGAGTGCTCACCAGATTTTAAAAGCTCTGCAAGACAAGATCGGCCAACATCCTGAGATTGGGGCCGCGATCACCAAGCTGGAGATGGCGCTGAATGTTCTGGCGGTGAAGACTGCGGGAATGCTTTAGGAAGGGCGAGTCTCGCCAGACAGACTAGTGCGGGTCTTCGCTCGCGGTTTCTGCTTCGTTGCCGTAGGTGGCCGGAGCATTGGGCACGGGCTTCGGACGCTTGAGTTTCCTTGAATGGAAATGTCCGGCGCTGTAGTGGCCGCGATTTTCAACGTCGTATTGCCTGGGCAGGGGAGGGATCAGGGCAGCGCCGCCGGAAATCTGGTTGATACGGCGGAGAATGATCTCGGCGCGGCCGAGGTAGAGTTTGACCGGGCCGCTGACTTCGATGGTGCGTCCGGCGAGGCGGCGGACGTCGCCGACATCTTTGAGGTCGGACGCGAAAACGACTACAGAGAAGGGGCAGGCGCTCTGGGCTTCACAGAAGTCGAGGTAGTGGACGCCTTTGATTCCGGCTTTGACGCGCAGGACTTTGCCGGTGACGCAGCGAGTTTCTCCGACGTGCTGGCCGGCGGCGGCGATGGGAAGACAGTCAGAGGCGAAGAGCTGAGTGGTCAGGCAAGAGAGAAGCGCGAGAGCCGGGAAGACGGACTTTGCGATGCGGGGAGTCGTTCTGCCGGGCGTTGGCCGGCTGGATGGGCGAGGGCGGCTGTCCCCACATGAGATGCGCGCTGCCGGGCCTGGCCCGGCCGAACGGCCGGGGGCGGCTGTCCCCACGTGAGCAGATCTGTCCATCGGGTGATTCTAGGCAGGAGCAGGGGAGCTTGTCTGTGACGTAACAGGAATTATTGCGGAGCCGGTTCCGATGTGGGACTCGGAAATTCCCCACTTCTCGCGCAAGGAATAAAGAACGCGCGAGAAATGGGGCGCCGGGTAGTTGAGACCCACGAAATGCTACTTGAAGGCCTTCACGGCGGAGGCTTCGTCGTCTTTCACGTCGAAGACGGTGTAGAGCTTGGTGATCTGGAGCAGATCGTTGACTTTTTTGGTGAGGCTCAGCAGCTTGAGTTCTCCGCCCTGATTCTTGGTAGTGGTGAAAGCGCTGACCAGTTCGCCGATGCCGGAGCTGTCAATGTAGTTGACCTCGGCGAGGTTGAGAATAATCTTCTTGTTGCCCTTGGACAGCAGGTCGCGCACCGTGTCGCGCAGGACGACGCTGCCTTCGCCCAGGGTGATACGCCCGCTGCAATCCACAATGGTGACACCATCCACCTGCCGAACCGCAACCTTCATGCTCACTGGGAAGCCTCCTTGCCGCCCGCGGTTGGTCCGTGGACGCGCTTGATCAGTTTGAGTTCAGTGCCCGATTGGGTCGGGCGAATTTCTACGACATCCATAAAAGAGCGCATCAAGAAAATTCCGCGCCCCGAAGTCTTCAACAGATTCTCCGGAGCCAGAGGATCGGGAATCTTGCCGAGATCCATGCCCCTGCCCTGATCGCGAATGGTGATGATCAGCTCGCTGCCGGTCTGCTCGAAGGCCAGGGTAACTTTTTTGTCGGGCGCGTAGGCATTGCCGTGCAACACGGCGTTAACCGCAGCTTCGCGCACGGCCATGGAAATCTGCATGATCTCGTCATCGGAAAACCCGATCTCGGTGGCGATCTTCGTGGCCTTCTCCTCGGCGCTATCAATCGTCTCCAGCGAGGAGTCGAGCGTGTACGAAACCCGATGTTCGGTCATGGCCATGAAAAGTGCGAAAAACGAATGACAGACCGGTACGGCCGAGATCCGCAGGCCATCCGGTAGGTGCTCGCCAGAAGTAATTCCCAGCGAATGCGGTAGTTTGCCTGTCGGAGAGGGGAGTTGTCAACGAGGAGGTGGGCGGGTAACGGTGCAGCTTGCGTCAATGGACCAGGGGATCTCCTGGCGAGGGAGTACTGCAGGGAGATCCCCATTCGACTCTCTCTCGCTGCGCTCGAGATTCGCTCAGGGCAGGCTCTCGGCCCGCGAAGCAAAGCGCGGGCTGTCGGGATGACCTCCTTAGAGGTGCTGGGGTGCAGCGGGCGCCGGCTCACCGTGATAACGTAGGACGCGTGCGCGAAGGCCTGGAGACCAATGCGAGCCGGGTGAGGCGTTTTGTGTTGTGGACGCTGGTCGGATTGATTGCGGCCGCCGGGCTGATTTTCTGCCTCGACTTCATGGTTTTTAAGGTAAGGGCGGCAGCCAAATGGAACGCCTATGGCTCGGTCACGGTGAATCACTATTACGCGGTGGCACAGAAGAGCGGGAAGACACAGTTGATCTTCGATCCCCCGCAGGCGCAGACCTGCATTCACGCCCTGTTCCCACACGCGGGAATGCTTCCCTGCTGGTATCTCACCAAGCATCCGGATCAGCGGACCGACCTGTAAATCCATGCAGGTCAGGGAACCGGCTGGAGCCCGAGCGTCCCCACCGCAAACGGCGCGGCAGGATTGGTCACGTTGACCAGGTAGAGAGCCGGATTGCCCTTATAGCTCTCGTAGTAGCCGTCGTAGATGACCGGTTGTCCCTGGAACGTCCCCTGCACCTGGAAGGCATTGGCGGTGACCTGACCGAGCATGGTGAAAGTGGTGTTGTCCGTGCCGGTGATGACCAGGCTGAGGGTCGCCGCGCCGCTGGAGCTTTCCGAGAGCGTGGCTGCCGATACGGCGTCACTCTGGCTGGAGCAAGCCGAGGTGCTGGCCAGAGGACACATATTTCCGGCGTAGGTGCCGAAAAGCTTGCTGACGGTGTATCCGCTGATGGTGCCGCCGGAGTCGGCGCAGGTGTTGCCGGACTGCGCCGTGTAGGTGCCGTTGAAAATGCTCTGGCCGTCGCCGCTGAGGGTCGCGGTCACGCTGAAGAGGTTGCCGTTTTCCGTGAAGGTGAAGTGGATGGGGGCATTGGTCGCGGTAACGGACCCGCTCAGGCTGTTAGCCGTGGTGATGGGGGGGCAACTGCCGCCGAAGCCAGTGGCGTCATAAACCGACGACGCGGTCTTCAGGGTCACGAAATTGATCTGCGTGTTGGCCGCGGTCAGCTGGCCGTTCGGCTCCATCAGGCCATCCTCAAGGATTTTTCCTTCCTGGATGTTCACTTCGATTCCGCTGATGGCCCCATCGCTCGAGATGGCAAGAAACTCCCAGGGCCCGGAGAGGTTGGGCAGCGCAGGAGTGACGACGGCCGGCTTGCCGCTGCCGCAGCTTAGCGCCGAAACGGCCAGCGCGGCGAGCGCTGAAAGAACGAGCGCACGAATCAGCGGCATCTTTTCCAGCCGAGGCTTTTTCGGCAGAATCCAGGGGTGAAGCCGGCACTGCATTTCCAGGACTCCTGCGCGTAGGAATGGAATTCGCAAGCCGAGAATTATGGCATCGGGCGGCAAACGGCGATGTTAACGGAAGATGAATTTTCGGTGAAAAGCCGAAGGCCACACTAGAATGTCGAGTAACAGCTCGAGCACCGAGAGAGTCGGGCACGAAGAGAAGGGGAAGCACGATGTTGAACGCGAAGCATGGATTTGCGGGCGTGCTGCTGATTTTGGGAACAATGTTTCTTGGGATGCCGGCCGCGGCGACTCCGCAGCCAGAGTCGGCGTTGCAGAAGGCTTACCGGTTTCAGAAGGGCGGATGGACCTACGTCCACCTGGAAGGCACGCCGGCGGAAGTCGGCTACGAGCACGGGTATCTGCTGGCGCCGGAAATCGCGGACGCGCTGGAGGCGATCAAGCTGTTCGACATGCATGAGACGCAGCGGGACTGGGAATTCTTCCGCGCGACCGCGCGCGATCAGCTGTGGCCGCACATTGACCGCGAATACCAGCAGGAACTGCAGGGCATCGCCGACGGCGCCAAGGCTAACGGCACGAATGTAGATGTGTATGACATCGTGGCGCTCAACGCGTTTGAGGAAGTGCCGGACTACTACGTGCCGTGGCTGAACCAGCAGCAGAAATCGGCGGGCGCGCCGAAGCTGAAAGCTCCGGGCAACTGCAACGCGTTTATCGCGACCGGCAGCATGACCAAGGATCACGGCATCGTGATCGCGCACAACAACTGGACCAGCTATCTGGCGGGCGAGCGCTGGGTGGTGGTGTTCGACATCCAACCGGAGCATGGCAAACGGATTCTGATGGACGGCTTTCCAGGCGTGATCACGAGTGATGATGACTTCGGCATTAACTCGGCGGGAATTATGATCACCGAAACTACGATCACACAGTTCGAGGGCTGGGACCCGAACGGAAAGCCGGAGTTCGTGCGCTCGCGCAAGGCGCTGCAGTATGCGGCCAGCATTGATGATTATGTGCGAATTATCAAGGAAGGTAATAATGGCGGATATGCTAACGACTGGCTTATCGGCGACCGTAAGACGGGAGAAATCGCCTACCTCGAACTCGGACTGAAGAACACTCCGCTGTGGCGGACGAAAGACGGGTATTTCATCAGTTCAAATTTTGCCCGCGATCCGAAGTTGATCAAAGAGGAGACGACATTTGATCCGAATGATGCGTCGTCATCGCCGAACGCGAGGAAGGCGCGATGGGAACAGTTGATGCGGCATTCCAAGGGAAAGATTGACGTCGCCCTGGCTGAGCAGTTTTTGTCCGACCACTTCGATACGGTGGAGAAGAAAGATGAGCTGAACGAGCGCGGGCTGTGCGGGCACGTGGATGCTTCGCCGCGCGGGGTGAAGGAGTGGGCCTGGGATGCGTACAATCCCGGCGGCGCGGTGCAGGGAAAGGCGGCCGACAGCGCGATGGCGGAGAAGATGAGCTTCGTGGCGCGGGCAGGGCATCCGTGCGGAGCGGATTTCTCGGCGGCGGAATTTCTGGAGCGGCATCCGGAATATTCGTGGCAGAAGCCGCTGCTGCGGGATATGAAAGCGGGGCCGTGGACCGTGTTTACGGCGGGAGAGAAAGAACAGTAGTGATTGTTCTTCTGAAAAATCCCCGCTCAAGCGGAGCTTGAACGGGGCACCCTCCACATTTTCAATTCAAGCCGAGAGCGGGCTTGAGTCGGCTACCCCAGCACGACTAGATTAATTGCGCGAATTGGAGGGAAGATGAAAAAGACTATTCCGGTGGGATCGGGAGATGCAACTGGTTCTGCGTTCATTGATGAGAAGATCAGAGAACTGGGGGATTGGCGCGGGCAGATGCTGGCGAAAGTGCGGGCAATCATCCACGAGGCCGACCCGGAGATCGTCGAAGAGCGGAAGTGGGTCAAGCCGAAGTCGTCGGGGACTCCGGTGTTCTCCCATGCGGGCATCGTGTGCACGGGCGAGACGCACAAGAGCGTGGTCAAGCTGACGTTTGCCAAAGGCGCTCAGTTGAAGGATCCGTCCCGCCTGTTCAACGCGAGCCTGGAGGGCAATGTGAGGCGCGCGATTGACATCCATGAAGGCGACAAAGTGAATGAGAAGGGGTTGAAGGAGCTGATCCGCGAGGCGGTGAAGCTGAATGTTGCGGGGAAGAAGTCGAAGTAAAATCCGACTCTAACTTTCGCAAAGAGCGCGAAATTTTATGGCGGAGAGGGAGGGATTCGAACCCCCGATACCCGTTAAGGTATGTCCGCTTTCGAGGCGGATCGTTTCAACCACTCACGCACCTCTCCGCGTCGGACATTTTGGTTGCTCTTGAGGTCCTTCGCGCCAACGACGCGCTCAGGATTTCGGCAGCGGGCTCGCGCTGCGCTAACGCCCGCTGAACGCCTCAACTTTCGAGGCGGATCCCTCGACTACGCTCGGGACTTCAACCACTCACGCACCTCTCCGCGACAAAGCAGTGGCCAGTGGTCTGTGGCCAGTGACCAGTAAAAGCAGATTCCTCGCTGCGCTCGGAATGACAAACAACTATGCGTGGGCCGCAGGCTGATCATTTCTTCGGCCGTTTTTATTGTAGCAAACGGGTTTCGTCCTGCCGCGGTTACCAATGATTGTGAAGGTGTGCCCCAAGACAGAGCCTTAAAAACTGTTTGCCCGGAAGGCTTACTCGTAGCGCAGGGCTTCGACGGGGGCCATGTGCGAGGCCTTGATCGCGGGCCACAGTCCGGCGGTGATGCCGACGAAAGCGAGAATGAAGAACGCGGTCAGCATGACGCTGGTCGAGGTGCGCAGGAAGATATCGCCATCGTGGTTGGCGGTTTTGTACATGGCGGAATAGAGCGGCATGGGCGGGATGGCATGCGCCAGCAGAACCGAGACCAACATGCCGACGGCTCCGGCGGCGAAGGTCAGGACCAAGGCTTCGACCAGAAATTGAAGCGCGATGTCGCGATTGCGGGCGCCGAGAGCTTTGCGCAGCCCGACTTCGCGGGTGCGCTCAGTGACGCTGACCAGCATGATGTTCATGACGCCGACTCCGCCCACGCCAAGGGTGAGGAAGCCGATGAATCCGAGGATCAGGCGGAGAGCGATGCCGAATTGCTCCATATCTTTGGCGTCATCCACGGTGTCCCACTCGGGCGTGCTCTTATCATCTTTCGGATTGAAGTTGTGGCGGCGGGCGAGCACTTCACGCACCTGGCCGAGCGCGGCCTTGTGCTGCAGGGAGGTCACAGGCTGGAAAGTGATGACGTCGGGATCGCGAATATCGTTGATGTCGCGCAGGCTCTCGAAGGGCAGAAAGACGTTCTCGTTGTCGGGACCGTTGTTGGAGGAGTCCTGAATTTTCAGGCGCAGCAGGCCGATCACGTCCCAGCTTTCGCCGTTGATGGTGACGTGCTCACCGACCGGGTCGCGGGTGCCGAAGATCTTCGTGGCCGCCTTGGGGCCGAAAATGAGCACGTGGCGGTGTTCGGTGAAGTCGCTCTCTTCGAAGTAGCGGCCTTCGGCGATGGTCAGCTTGCGCATTTCGCCGTAGGGATACTGAATGCCTTTGCTCTGCAGCGAGATGACTTTGTCGCCATATTTGTAGGGCAGAGGATCGTCCCATTCGGCGCTGACCAGGCGAACCAGCGGGGCTTCGTCGCGGATGGCCTGAACGTCTTCATATTTGAAATGGATGCGCTTGCCGGCGCGCTGGCCGCCGGCCTGCATGCTGGTCTGGCCCTCCCAGATGATGATGACGTTGTTGCCAATGCCGACCATGGCGCGATAGACGCCTTCGCTGACGCTCTGGCCGTAGCCGAGCAGCAGCACGAGCGTGGTCAGGCCCCAGACGATACCCATCATGGTCAGGACGGAGCGCATGCGGTTGCGCGACAGCGCGTCCCAACTCTGGCTGATGAGTTCTTTTAAGCGCATTTCTATTCCTCGCGCAGGCACTCGATCGGACTGAGGGCGGCGGCGCGTTGCGCCGGATACATTCCGGCACCGACGGTGATGATTCCCAAGGTCAGAAGAGACGCGACGATCGCGGCCGTCGAGACGATGGGATGGGGAACCACGTCGGGTAAATCGGCATTTTTCACGGCCAGGCAGATGCCGATGCCAGTAAGGAGGCCGAGCCCCCCGCTGATCAGCATCAAGGTCGCGGACTCGGCGAAAAACTGATTACGGATATCGCGCGCGGTGGCGCCCAGCGATTTGCGCACGCCGATCTCGCGGGTACGCTCGGTGACGGCCACGAGCATGATGTTCATGACGCCGATGCCGCCGAGCGATAGCGTCATCAGCGCGACCACCGCGAAGAAAAACGTCATCACGTCGAAAATGCGGGCGACGAGTTTCGAGCCGTCGAGGGTGTCCCACACGAAGAGCGCGTCTTTGTCGCTGGGGTCGAAGTGATGTTCGCGGCCGAGGATACGGTAGATCTGGTGAATCGCTTCTTCGTGCTGCTCGGGATCGGCGACCTCGACGACCAGGTTGTTGATCCATCCCCTGGTGATACCGGGGCGCTCGGGCGGAGGGTAGTCCCGGGCCATGGAAGAGTAGGGCACGAAAAGCTGCGTGTTGTCTGGGCCGCTGCCGTAGCTGCCGTTCTGCTTTTTCTTTTCGAGAACGCCGATGACGGTGTACGGCGAGCCGTTCATGGCCAGGGTTTCACCGATGGCGGGCTTGCCGGGAAAAAGCTGATCGCGGGATTCAACGCCGAGGACGACCACGCGACGGCCTTCTTTTTCGTCGTCGTCGGTCATGAGGCGGCCTTCCTGCACCCGCAACGAACGGAAGCGCTGGTACTCGGGCCAGACGCCGCGCACCGGGCGGGAGGCCGCGTTATAGCGGCTGACTTCGGAGACGCTGCGGCGCAGTTCGGGGCTGACGGTCTTGATCAGGTAAGCTTCGTTCCTGATGAGGTAGGCATCCTGAATGGAGAGGCGCACCGGGCGTCCGGCCGCATAGCCGCCGGCCTGCTCGCTGGTGCGTCCGCCCCAGATGATGGCCAGATCCACGCCGATCGTCCGCAGGTGCTCTTTCTGGTCCTGATTGAAGCCCTTGCCCAGGCCGACGAGCAGGATGACGGAAGTGATGCCCCAGATAATTCCGAACATGGTCAGGAAGCTGCGCAGCTTGTGCGCGGCGATGGAAGCGATGGTCTGGCGCAAGACTTCCCGAAGATTCAAGAAAGGCTCTCCCCAATGCTTGGACGTGGCTTTCTGCGAAACGAAAGCCGGAACGGACGACGCGAGCTATCTTCAGCTATCTCCGGCTGCGAAAAAAGTCCTGCAAAATCTCGGCGCTGCGGCCGGCCAGCACGCCGCGGTGGACTTCGATCTGGTGATTCAGCTGGGGATGATTGACCACCTGGAGCACGGAATGCACCGCGCCCGTCTTGGGATCGTCGGCTCCGTAGATGAGGCGGCGGATGCGCGCGTGGACCAGCGCTCCGGCGCACATGGCGCAGGGTTCGATGGTGGCGTAGAGGTCGCAGCCAGAGAGCCGGTGATTGCCGAGCCGGGAGCCGGCCTCGCGCAAGGCGATGATTTCGGCGTGGGCGGCGGGATCGGAATCGGTAATGCTTCGGTTCCAGCCGCGGCCGACGATTTCATTAGCCTGCACCACAACCGCTCCGACGGGAACTTCGCCGGCCTCGAGCGCGCGCTGAGCGCAGCGCAGGGCTTCTTCCATCCAGAGTTCGTCTTGGTGAAGATCGTCCGGGGTGGTCATGGCTCAGTAGTGGGACGCTTTGAATTCTAACCTTCGCGGCGCAATCGGGGGGGCCCACGCTTGCAGCAGCGGGCCGTGGGAAATTGCGCGCGCTTCCTGAGCACTCCGCGCGGGACCCCTCACTCCGCCTGAAAAATCGGCTGCGCTCGGGATGATGCCGCGGAAAGTGAAGGAGTGCGGGAAATTGGCGGTCGCGGTGAAAGGATGGGCGCAGCCTACATCATGCTGAGGACGTTGCGCACGACTTCGGGCACGACTGCGCGAAAGGCCGCCGGCAACGCCATCGTGACCAGCGGATAGGCAACCGCGACAGCCGGCAGCATCAGCAGCAGCAGGGTTCGGGCGGGCAAGTTGTTCAAGTACGCCTTCATAACGTCCTCTGCAAGCAGGTACGGAGCGGGTGCGGGAAAAGTTCCCTGAAATGGCGTTTCGGCTTTCGCCGGGCCTTTGCTCCCCGCCTGTAACCGGCTCACGTGAAGTTAGACGCGGGAGAGGGAAAAGGGAGAGCGGGAAGCGAGTGGCAGTTTAGGTACTTGTCTGCGGATGGAGGTCATCCTGAGCGAAGCCGTTCTTCAGGCGGAGCGAAGGACCTCCATGCGAAATGGCCTGTCACTAATTTGTTAGGAGATCCCTCGCCCCGCTGGAGAAAACGCGAGGCTTCGGGATGACCTCCTTCACATGAACTCGATCACGGCTGAGGCTTCGGGATGACCTCCTTCGGATTCGGGTGACCTTCGGCGTGGCTATGCCGCGCATGGTATGCTAACGGCGATATGGGTATTCCGAGCCTGCTGCGTAAGGTGTTTCTGGTAGACCTGCTTCAGGGCCTGAAGGTCACGTTCCGCTACCAGGATCCGAAAGAGGTCTACACCGAGCAGTACCCGCTGGAGCGACCGCACGTGGCCGAGCGCTACCGGGGAGCGCCGCGGCTCAACGTGAATCCCGATACCGATGAAACCATGTGCATCGCCTGCGATCTGTGCGCGCTGGCATGCCCCGAGCACCTGATTATTGTTTCGAGCGAACGCAACGAAAAAACCCGCCGCAAGGAACTCACCAACTTCACCTACGATCTGAGCCGCTGCATGTTCTGCGGACTGTGCGAGGATGCGTGTCCGACGGATGCGCTCGAACTCACGCAGGATTTCGAACTGGCCAGCTACGACCGCAAGGGCTGGATCTGGGACCGCGAGACGCTGGAAAAAGGTCCTCAGCCGACGCAGTATCAGCGGTAGCTGGCAGCGATCAGCCTTCAGTCTCGAGTCGTGATCGCCCAATCGAATTGATTTTTGTCATCCTGAGGACGTGGAGTCGTCCGCGATAGCGGAGGACACGCGACGAAGGACCTGTGCAATTCGCCAGCTGCCTCGACGCGACTGCCCAGTTGCATAGATCCTTCGGACCGCAAAGAGCGCGGTCCTCAGGATGACAAGGCGGGGATGACGGAGCGTGTCATGAAACTGCGGGCTGCTGCTGGGTCATGCAGTGCATCGCACCCAGGCCCCAGATGAAATCTCCGGAATAAATAGGGACGATCTCGCGCGTGGGGAAGGCCTCGGCCAGCGTGTTGAGCGCGATGCGGTCGTTGGGGCGATTGAAGACCGGAGCGAGCACGACTCCGTTGGCGATGTAGAAGTTGGCGTAGCTGGCGGGCAGACGCCGGCCTTCGAAAATGACAGGCCGCGGCATGGGAAGCTCGATGACCGTGAGTTGCTTGCCATCCTGGTCGCGCGCGGTCTGCAGGCGGCGCAGGTTGGCGCGCAGCGGAGCGTGGTTCGGGTCTTTCGGGTTCGGTTCGACCATGGTGATCACGGTGTCTTTGGCGACGAAGCGGGTGAGGTCGTCCACGTGGCCGTGCGTGTCGTCGCCGGCGATGCCGCGCCCGAGCCAGATGGTATGCGGCGCGCCGAGGTAGTCGGCGAAAGCTTTTTCGTAGTCCACGCGGCTCATGTGCGGGTTGCGCTGCTGGATTTTGCTGAGCAGGCATTCCTCGGTGGTGAGGATCGTGCCCGCGCCGTTCACATCAATCGAGCCGCCTTCGAGCACGATGCGCTTGCCGGCGGAGAGCGGATGAATCTCGTAAGGGTGAACGTGGGAAGGGGAGTGCGGGTGCCCCATTTCTCGCGCGTTCTTGGTTTCTGCGCGAGAAGTGGGTCTTTTCGTGTGGGCCATGAGGCTGCCGATCTTGTCGTCCAAACGCCAGTTGGAATATTTGGCCCAGGCGTTGAAGCGGAACTTGAGGGCGAGGCCCGTAGGGGCTGAAGCCCCGGTCTTTTTGGAGGCTCGATCGGCGGGAGTTAAGTCGTGCCCTTCCCGGTGCAATCGCGAACCATGCAGTTCCTGCGCTGCACGCAGTTCGCGGGCGGGAGCGCCCGCGCCACACTCTTTCAGGAAGATGCATCCGGAGTCGCGCAGCCAGACGCGGTTGGTGGGCCAGCGGTGGAAGCGAATGTTCGAGGAGAGCGCGTCGGCGCGTTCGAGGATGCGGCGCGCGCGTCTGGCAGACGCGGCGTCGCTGACGATCAACTCGACCCGCTCGTGCTTCGTCAGATGGCGGATGATCTCGGCATAAACCCAGGGAATCGGCTCAAACTTTCCCGGCCAGTCGCCGTGGAAATGCGGCCAGGCGAGCCAGGTGGCGGCGTGCGGCTCCCACTCGGCGGGCATGCGGTAGCCGCGGGCGGCGGGAGTGACACTAACAGTGTTGCTTGAATGATTTGCTCGGGGCATTGAGGTAGTCTTGGGCGCTGACGAATTTCTTCGAATCCAAAGCGGAAGAGGTCACTTCACGCGATATAGAACGGTCGCCGACGGGAGCTCCGTCTTCCTATCACCATCTGTGTACGCGTGTATGATCATCTTTTGACCATCAGGTGAAACCTCCCGCTCCCAATAGTCAGGCGGTTGCCCCGTGTACCTCGACTCTCCGACAACAACATTTGGGGACTCGTATTTGCAGGAGATGGAGCCAAACGGCACGGGGTGGAACGACCCATCGCACCGAATCCGATAGTAGTGCCCACTCGGTTTGGAATGGTTTCCCTGAGAAGAAAACACTAGTTCCTCACCGTCTCTTGCAATCGTCCTAACGTAGCCTGGCTCACTGCCGCGCTTTTCCCGCCAAGTCCCCACGAAAGGATCGTTCTGCGGCGGGGGCGCGGTAGGTGTTTGCCCGACGGCAATCGAAATGAAAAGTAGGTAAGAGATTAAGAACCTCATCGGGAGCAATCTACGCCGAAACTCTCCGGTGCGCCAGTAGGTTGACTTGAACAGGCGGCCACATTCAGCTAGCTGATTTTATCGTCCATCCAGCAGGCGATTCGTGATCGGCGCGTAGGCGTCAATTCTGCGGTCGCGCAGGAAGGGCCAGTTGCGGCGGATGTCTTCGAGCGCTTTCAGGTCCACGTCGCCGACCAGGATTTCTTCGCGGTCATGCGAGGCTTCGGCAAGGACTCTACCGAAGGGGTCACAAAAAAACGATGCGCCCCAGAATTCGAGTCCCGGGCCGGGCGCCGACTTGCCGCGAATGTTGCCGGTCTCAAAGCCGACGCGATTCACCACTGCGACATAAACTCCGTTGGCGATGGCGTGGGCGCGCTGAATGGTTCGCCAGGCATCGTGCTGGGCGACGCCAAACTCGGCCTTCTCCGCCGGATGCCATCCGATCGCGGTCGGATAAAACAGCACCTGTGCGCCCTGCAATGCCGTCAGGCGCGCGCCTTCGGGATACCACTGGTCCCAGCAGACGAGCGTGCCCAGCTTGCCGGCGCTGGTGTCGAGCGCGCGA
>Ga0209167_10000779_pt1 | contig 21016 bp, 14 predicted proteins | sample Coa_R1_9_FD_187154 | JGI IMG/M metagenome (GOLD analysis project Ga0209167, IMG submission 187154) | Surface soil microbial communities from Centralia Pennsylvania, which are recovering from an underground coalmine fire - Coalmine... | ecosystem: Environmental > Terrestrial > Soil >... | reverse complement strand
CAGGCTCCGCCGGATCGTCTCCCGCTCGTTCACCCCGAAGATGATCAAGAAGTTCGAGGACGACGTCCAGCGGACCGCCGAGCAGGTGGTGAGTGATCTGCTCGAGACCGGCCCCGGTGACTTCGTGCAGCACGTCGCGGCCCGGCTGCCACTCAAGATCATCTGCGACATGATGGGCATCAGCGACACCCACTACGACATGGTGCTGCACAACACCAACGTCATCCTGGCCGGTTTCGACACCGACCTGATCAGCGAGGATCTCGACGAGGCGCTCGGCCAGATCATGACCTCGGCCGAGGAACTGCGCGCCCTGGTTACCGACCTGGGCTCGACCCGCGAGGGCAACCCCACCGACGACCTTGTGTCCGCCCTGGTCAACGCGAACATCGATGGCGAGCGGCTGACCACGGCCGAGCTGGCGTCGTTCTTCATCCTGCTGGTCGTGGCCGGCAACGAGACGACCCGCAACGCCATCTCGCACGCGCTGTGGCTGCTGACCCAGCACGAGGACCAGCGAGCGCTGCTGCTGTCCGGCCTGGAGGAGCGGCTTCCCGGCGCGGTGGAAGAAATCGTGCGGTGCGCCTCGCCGGTGATCTTCATGCGCCGGACCCTGACCCGGGACTACACGCTCAACGGTGCCGACTTCGCCAAGGACGACAAGGTCATCCTCACCTACTGGGCGGCCAACCGGGACGAGTCGGTGTTCACCGACCCCGGCCGGTTCGACATCACCCGCCACCCCAACCCGCACGTGGGCTTCGGCGGGCCGGGCCCGCACTTCTGCCTCGGTGCCCACCTGGCCCGCCGGGAGATAACGGTGATGCTGCGCGAACTGCTGAGCCGGGTGCCGGACATCCGCGCCGCCGGCGAGCCGGACCGGCTGCTGTCCGCGTTCATCAACGGCATCAAGCGGCTCCCCTGCGAGTTCACCGCCTGAGCCCGGATTCAGCCCAGGGCGTCGATGCGGCGGGCCAGGGTGAAGTCATTGGCGGTCAGGCCGCCGGCTGAATGCGTGGACAGGGTGAGCGTCACCTGATTCCACTGGACGAGGATGTCCGGGTGGTGGTTCATCTCCTCGGCCAGGTAGGCGACCGCGCCCACGAAGAGCATCGCGGCGCGGAAGTCGTCCCTGGTAACGGTGCGCACGATGCTGTCGCCGCCGCGCTCCCAGCCTGGCACGCTGCCAAGCTCGGTCACGATCGCGTCCTCGGTAAGCAGGTCCATCTGACTGCCTTATCACGTTCCGGCTGGCTGCTGCTAGGCTGCCGGCGCAGCCGACCTCTGGGAGTGCCTGCCATGACCCAGCCCGATCACACCGGTGACGCGCCGCGTCAGACGCCGCTGCTCGCCGTGCACCGGCGTCTCGGCGCCACGCTGACCGAATTCGCCGGCTGGCTGATGCCGCTGCGCTACGGCAGCGAGACGGCCGAGCACCTCGCCGTCCGTACCGCCGCCGGCCTGTTCGACCTGTCCCACATGGGCGAGATCGTTGTCACCGGGCCGCGGGCCGCCGAGGCGCTCGACTATGCCCTGGTCGGCCAGCCGTCCGCGCTCAAACCGGGCCGTGCGCGCTACACGATGATGTGCGCGCCGGACGGCGGAGTGCTGGACGACCTGATCGTCTACCGGCTGGCCAGCGAGAAGTTCCTGGTCGTGGCCAACGCGGCCAACGCTGCCGTCGTCCACGGGGAGCTGGCCGGGCGAGCCGCCGGGTTCGGCGCCGAGGTCGCGGACCGGACCGATGACTACGCGCTGATCGCCCTGCAGGGCCCGAACGCCGCCGGCATCCTCGCAACGGTCACCGGCACCGACCTGACCGGGGTCAAGTATTACGCCAGCCATGATGCCGTCGTCTGCGGCAGGCCGGTACTGCTCGCCCGCACCGGCTACACCGGCGAGGACGGCTTCGAGATGTTCTGCGGGCCGCAGGACGCCGAGCCGCTGTGGGACGGGCTGACCGCCGCCGGGGCGGACCGGGGGCTTGTGCCGGCCGGGCTCGCGGCCCGCGATACCCTCCGGCTTGAGGCCGGCATGCCGCTGTACGGCAACGAGCTCGGCCCCGGGATGACTCCGTTCGACGCCGGCCTGGGCCGGGTGGTCAAGTTCGACAAACCGGGAGATTTTGTGGGCCGGGCAGCGCTGACCGAGGCCTCGCGGCACCCGCCGCGGCGCGTGCTCGCCGGGCTGGCCTGCCGCTCCCGGCGAGTCCCCCGGCACGGCTATGCCGTCCTCTGGGACGGCGAGGCCTGCGGCACGGTGACGAGCGGCGCTCCCTCGCCCACCCTGGGCGTGCCCATCGCCATGGCCTACCTGGACCCGGAGGTTGCCGCACGCGCCTCTCCGGCCGGAAAGACACCCGGCGGCCAACGCGAATCCAAGCTGACTATCGACATCAGAGGACGCGGTGAGCCCGCCGACCTGGTGACGCTGCCCTTTTACAGGAGGCAATCATGACCGTGCCCGAGGAGCTCCAGTACACCACCGAGCACGAGTGGGTGGCCATCGACGGTCCGGTGGCCACCGTGGGCATCACCGAGCACGCCGCCGAAGCGCTCGGCGACGTGGTCTACGTGTCCCCGCCGGCGGCGGGCGCGAAGGTGACCGCCGGGGAGCCGTGCGGCGAGATCGAGTCCACCAAGTCGGTCAGCGACCTGTACTCACCGGTCGACGGCGAGGTCACCGAGGTCAACGCGGACGTCGAGGAGGATCCCGGCCAGGTCAACACCGACCCGTACGGGGCAGGCTGGCTTTTCAAGGTCAGGCTGGACGGCGACGCACCTGGTGACCTGCTCTCCGCCGAGCAGTACAGCGACCTGATCAAGGACGCCAGCTGACCCCGCTTACCGGGAACGCCTGGACGCGGCCACCAGGGCCGGTGCCTCACTGGCCCACGCGGCCGTCGATGCACTCCCGCAACAGATCCGCGTGGCCGCAATGCCGGGCGTACTCCTCGATCCGGTGCACCAGCAGTTCCCTGATGGCGATGGCATCCTTGCCCACACGCTCGCTCAGATCCGGATACCCGGCCAGCACGGCGTCGGTAGCCGCCTGCTCACGGGCCAGGTCGGCGTAGGCGGCATCGACCATCGCCTGATCGGCGGTTGCCTGGTCGAAGCCGGCGTCGCGTGCGCCGTACAGCTTCGGCAGCGGGCCGTCCGGCAGAATCCAGCCGCGCCAGTCCCGCTCTGCCTCCGCCAGGTGCCGGAGCAGGCCGAGCAGCGACATCGTCGACGGCGGCACCGACCGGCGGGCCAGCTGCCCGGCGGTCAGGCCCTCGCATTTCATCAGCAGGGTCAGCCGGTAGTTCGCCAGGTAGGCCTGCAGCGTCGCCGGCTCACCGTCCGGGCTGGCGTCGGCGTTGTCGCGGGGATCCTCGTCCGGGTCCACCCACATGTCTGGATAGACGGTTGCCCGAGTCCACCGCTGGGGTTGGCTGCTCATTCTGGCCATGGTGGTCCCCGCCCGCCCAGGACGCCACCGGATTTCCCGCGACCCTGCCGGGCCACAAGTGCCGCGAGCGCCGCGAGGTCAGCCGGTTCCGGCGGTGGGCGCCCGCTCCAGGCGCAACGGGATGATGTCGCCGGTGGCGGTGCCGGCGACCACGAGGCCGGGGCCTGCTACGGCGATCTCGCGCAGCGGGACGTCGGCGTCGAACACGGCGAGCAGAGAGCGGGTGGCGGTGTCCCAGGCCCGGACCTGACCCGAACCGATCGAGAACAGCGTGCGGTCGTCGCCGCTGAGGGCCAGCCGGTCGACGCTGCCCCGGTGCGCGTCAATGGTCGCGGTGACCTCCAGCGTCCCCAGGTCGATGATGGTGATGCTGCCGTCCTCGCAGGCGGAGATGGCCTGGTGGCCGCTGGAGGTGAGGACCAGGTCCAGTACCCAGCCGGAATGGCGCAGCACCCGCAGCGGCTCGCCGGTGGCCAGGCTCCACACCCGGACGGTGCGGTCCCAGGATCCGGACAGCAGCCGCCGGCCGTCCGGGGTGATCACCAGGCGTTCCACGTAACCGTCGTGGCCGCTGAGCGGGGGCAGCAGGCGGCAGCCGGCCCGGCGGTGCCAGATCTCGATGACGTGCTCGACCGTGGCGATGGCCACCGTTTCGCCGTCCGGGCTGAGCGCCAGCACCGGACTGTAGCGTTCGCCGCCATTGTGGACCGGTCCCGGCGCGCCGGTCTTGGCGTCCCACCGGCGCCAGGTGGCGTCCCTGGCGGCCGAGATGATCTCGGTGCCATCCGGCGTGACGGCCACCGCGTCGGCGCCGCAGGTGTGTCCCTTCAGCACGGCGGACGTGCCGGCCGCGGTGTCCCACAGCCGCAGGGTGCTGTCGTAGGAGCCGGATACGACGCCGCCCGGGGCCACGGCGAGGGCGACCACGGGCCTGCGGTGGCCGGACAGTGGCGGCAGCGCCTGCCCGGCGGCCAGGTCGAAGCGGCTGATCATCCGGTCCACCGCCGCATAGGCTACGCCGCCCGCCACGGTCAGGGCACGCACGCCCCGGCCGTGCAGCGCCTCGACGGCGGCACCGTCCGGATCCCAGACCCGGACCAGGCCGTCGTTGGAGCCGCTGATCACCGGGCCACCGCCACGCGGCGCGGCCACCGACAGGCACCACGAGGTGTGGCTGCCCACCCGGCGGCCATGCCCGTCGGTGAGATCCCAGACCAGCACCTGCCCGTCGTCCGAGCCGCTGGCCACCCGGCCATCGGCCAGCCCGGCCACCGACCTGACCCGGCCGGTATGGCCGCGCAGCGTGCTGATCCGCCCGGTGTCCAGGTCGACCACGACCACCAGGCGGTCACGGGTTCCCACGGCCACGGCGCTGGACCCGGGCACCGCAGCCGCGCACAGAATCCGGTCGCTGGTCAGCTCGATCCGGTCCGCCAGCCGGCCGTCGGTCAGGCACCACACGGCGATGCTGCCGTCGTAGGAGCCGGACACCGCGCGCTGCCCGTCGCTCAGGATGGCCACGGCGGCGACCAGCCCGTCATGGCCGAAACCCTGCCACTGCGCGGTGGCCTGGGTGAACGGCTGGCCATACACCGACATGCCGCAGCCGTAGACCAGCATTCCATTCCAGGCCGCGAGGCTGGTGGCGGTCCCGGCCTTGAGCGTGGCGAACGGCCGGATCCGCCGGTCGGTGACCGACCAGCGCACGATCGTGCCGTCCTCGCGCGCGATGAGCGCCTCGCAGGTGTCCGGGCGGAACGTGACGGCGTTGACGGACGGGCCGTTGCCGGCATGCCACAACTGCTCCATGGTCTGCAGGTCCCAGGCGTACAGGCCGCCGTCCTGGCCGCCGGCCAGCAGGATCGAGGCGTCGTCGCTGACCGCCAGGGCGTCGGCGAACCCCTGCACGGGGCCGAACGAGGCGAGATAGCCGTGCTCGCGGGTCGCGCCCAGCGGCCGCAGCCAGGTCGCCCCGCGCCAGGCGGCCGCCTCGTCAAGGAGCGCGTCCACGTCCGGCGCGACCGCGCGCGGCACCCGGGACAGCAACTGGCCGCGCAGTTGCCCCGGCGCGGCGCGCAGGATCCTGGCCGACTCGGCCACGGCGGTCTCCAGCGTCCGCAGTTCCCTGGCCGCGTCCTTGGTCGGCGCGAGCCGCTGCGCCGCCTGGATGTCGGCGACCACCGCGTCGGCACCCACGCTGGCCAGCTTCGCGGCCAGGTAGCCGACGGAGGTGACCAGCTCGCGGATCCGCTGGTAGCGGCCGTTCGGCGCCAGTACGGCGGGCACGTAGTGCTCCAGGACATCGGCGTCGAACCGGCACGTCATAACAGGCTCCCCTCGATAGCCTTTTCCATCCGGGCCCGGACCATGCCCATGTCCAGGCGGCCGCACACGTAGTCGGCGAAGCTCGTGTGGGCCAGCGCGAACCGGGTCTGCCCGCCGGCCGCCGACGTGGTGAGGAACCCGGACCACCAGCTCAGCACCGTACGCGTCGTCTCCACGGACTCCCCCGCGAACAGCGCCAGCCGCCCGGCTGTCAGCGGCCGTGGCCAGACCGCGAGGACGGCCAGGATGGCGAACTGCCGCTCCGGCGCTATCCCGCCGTGCCCGCACGCGCTGGAGCGCTGCTCCAGGTACGGGAAGTAGGCCCGCAGCCCAGCGGGCAGCGAGGTCAGCATGGCGGAGCCGTCCGGCCGGCGCTCGCGCACCGACCACAGGACGTGCCGCAGGTAGAGGAAGTTGCCCTCGCTGCGCTCGGCCAGCAGGCCGGTGAACGCCGCCGCGTCAAGGCCCAGTTCGGCCAGCCGGGTGGTCATGATCTCGGCGTGCCGGGCCAGAAACGTATCTATGTACTCCCTGGCGTCGGCGCGGCCCTCGGCGTCCCGCCCGTCGATCAGCAGGTCGCGACGATCATCCACGAACAGCTCGATACCGTTCAGATCGCGCACCGTCAGCACGAAGATGACGCCGGGCGGCAGCGCCGAGGGCAGGAACAGCGGGTTGCCGGTGGTGCTGGCCGCCACTTCGTCGACGGCATCGACGGCGACCACCACCCGCTGGTCCTTGGCCGCCTCCTCCAGCAGCCGCAGCAGCGTCGCACCGTCGGCGGCGACATCCTCGGGCAGCCGGTCATAGGGCAGGTGGTACTTCAGGATCAGCCGGGCACACACGTTGCGCAGGAACTTCTCCGCCGACGTGACTGCGGCCAGCGCGCTGTTGTAGTGATGCACCAGCTTGCCCCGGCGGGCCAGCGTGGCCAGCAGCGCGGTCTTACCGACACCGGGCTCGCCGCCGATGACCACGTAACCGGACGGGAACCGGGGATCGTCCAGGGTCGCCGCCAGCCGCTCCAGCAGGCTCCGGCGGCCGATGAACTCATCGTCAGGCTCCCCGGCCAGTCCGCTGAAGTGGCTCAGCTCGGCGGCCAGCGCGCTGTTGTCGCATTGCAGGCCGGCCCCGTCCGGTCCGGCCTGGCCGGACCGCAGCACACGGGCCAGATCCTCACGGCCGATGGCGGTCAACGCGGCGTGCAGGTCGTCGAGCCTGCCGCGGTCCGACAGCCAGTCCCAGATGGCGTGCGGTTCCTCACCACGGGCGAATCCGTTCTGCTCGTGCGGGCGGATGCCGACGTAATCGGCGAGGTCCAGCCAGCTCGCGGCGAGCCGGTTGTGGAACGCGATGCGTACTCCGGGTGGATAGGTCATGGCTCCGCCGACCGCAGTACGTCGGCCAGGTCAGGCCGGCCGATCTCGTTGAGCGCGGCCGGCAGCGCGTGCAGCCGCATCCGGACCTCGAGCCACTCCCACAGGTCGCGCGGCTGCTGGCCGTGCCGGAACCTGGCCTTCACGTGGAGTGGCACGTCGAATATGTCGGCGACGTCCTCCCAGTCCGCGTGCAGCCGCTGGCAGACCGCCACCTTCACGCGTCCCGGGTAGGTCTTCGGCACCTTGCCCGGCAGGGCCGCCGTCGTGGTGTGGCCGGGATCAGCCGGGGGAGACGACCCGGCCAGCACGGCGACCGCGAACCGCGCGGCGGCCTCCGCGGCGTACCGGTGCCACGCGTCGTTCTTCGCACCGTCGGCGAAGTCGCTGACCGCCTTGACCATGAGGAAACCGGGTCCGTTCTGATACGCGGCCAGGGCCACGCCCAGGCTTTCCATCTCGATGCCGATCGCCTTGGGCCAGGCGAGGCGCAGCCGGGCCAGCGTCGCCTCGTCGGCGAGCACCTTGTCACCGGTCAGCACCGGCCCGACGTGCACCACCGGGCGGATCCGCCGGCCCGGGTCGTCGGGCCGTGGCGTCGCGATGGCGTCGGCCCAGTCGGTCGGGCGCAGGCTCCGGGCCCGGGACAGCAACTCCACGTCGGGCCGGTAGACCTCGTAACGCCGGGCGGTGTCTCCCGGGGTCACCTTGGCCAGCTCGTACCCGACGACCTGGTCGGGGACGAGGATGTCACCGGGCCGCATGTCCGCCGACGACCCGGGAGCCCCGCCGGCGATGCCCACCAGCATCACCCGTGCCGGGTTCCAGAACCCGATCACCCGCTCGGTGGCCTGGGCTGCCCCCGCGTTGCCCATGCCGCCGATCGGGAACACGAGAACCCGGTGCCCGGCCACCGTCCCCAGGTGCAGGGACAGGCCCTTCCACCGGACGACCGAGCAGTCCCCGATGGCCTCGGCGATGGCCGACTGCTCGACATCGAGCGCGGCCGGGATGGCCACGTCCACCCGCAGCGACCGGTCACTGCGGACGTTGACACCCGCGTGACTGGCGTGACTGGACATGGGCATGAACTGGCATGTACCGGTCGACGGAGCTTCGAGCCGCGGGTCCAGGCCCGCCAGCTGGGTCACCGCCAAGTCCCGTTCTGCTGCCGGTGGAGCACATCACCGGTTCCTGAATAGGTCATGAACTCCCCCGCGCTCCGAACTTCTTGCCCACGATCGCCCGCTTTCATCGGCATTTAGCTCGACCTTCGGTACAAAGCGTGCCCAATGCTTCTACCGGTTTTCTTCCTCGGTGGTCGCCGCGGCCAGGGCCGTGACCGCCGTCATGCTGACCTCCTCGTGCCCGCATGGAAGGCGGGCCTGAATTTCCCGCATGGCCTGGCCGGCGCGGGCCCAGGCGAGATCCAGCGCGACCGCGGCCGGCAGGCTCAGATCGCCCTGGGCAGCCGGGTGCACGACCACCAGGGCGCTCACCCGGTGGTCATCCGGGAGGATCTCCCGCCACTGCCAGACGGCCGCGATCAGCGGCCGCACCGACTGCCCGGTGTACATGCCGTCACAGTGGACACGGCCGCTCGCCGTGGCGACGGCGTACTGGCCGGGCGGCCAGGCGACCGACTCGATGAACATGACCCGGCGGCCGGCACTGACCGCGTGCTGGATGCGTGCAGCGTCCCCGGTCATCGGGCGGACGCCCTGGAAGATCTGGACGTTCGGGAAAGCGAACAGGTCGGCGAGCAGGACACCGGTCCGCGTGGCCACCTCGCGGGCCGTGGTGCCGATGGGGCGCAGCGCGCGCCGTTCGCTGTCGGTGATCGAGTCGAGGCTGCCGTGGTAGCGGCGAAATAAGAGGGTGGCAGGCCCACCGGGACCAGCGGCCCATCGATCCCCTGGCTTCATCATCGTTACCACCGTCACTCTCCGGTTGATCGCAATCACGTTCGCCCATTGCAGCAAGGGAAGCTACCCGGTTGCTTCCGTTTTGCTGCCGGGGTAGGCGACGGGCCCCCGGCTCGCGTAGCGTCGGTAAATCGCCGCAGATACGAGGCCCGATGCGTCCCGATGGGAGGCGCGCATGATCTACCGGTTGCTGGGAGAGCTGCAGATCGGAACGGGTGGTCTTTTAGTCGACCTGCCGGGTGGTCCCACCCTGATTGTGCTGGCCTCACTGCTGGTCAACGCGAACCGGCGGGTTGCCAAGGCGGAGCTGATCCGGGCGGCCTGGGACAGCGAGGATATGGCCGAGGCACAGCTGCACAAGCGGGTGAACCAGGTGCGCAAGCTGCTGGATCAGATCGGCCGGCGCGACGATCTGCACACCCACTCCGGGTTCGGGTACGAGATGCGGGTCGCCGAGAACGATGTGGACTCGCTGCGGTTCCAGCGGCTGGTCCGGGAAGCCGACGAGGCCGGGACGAACGGGCGCGCCGCGGAAGAGATCGGTCAATTGCGGCAGGCGCTGCAGCTGTGGCGTGGCCCCAAGCCGCTGTCGAACGTGCCGGGCGATGCGTTCCGCCAGGACAGCCTGGCGCTGGTGCAGCGGCGCAAGCGGGCCGCGGTGCGGCTGTTCGAGCTGGAGCTGGAACGCGGCAACCACGAGGCCATCCTCGATGAGCTGATGTCGGTCGCCGGGTTCTACCCCTCCGACCAGCGGCTGGCCGAGCAGCTCATGACCGCCGCCTACCGGTGCGGGCATGTCACCGACGCGACCGCCGCCTTCGACCGCTACCGGGAGGCACTGGAGGAGGAGACCGGCGGCGAGCCCGATCCACTGCTGCGCGGCCTGTACTTTGCCATCGGCAGCGGAGACGAGGAAGCGATCGCGGCGGCGGAGTCGGCCATCGCCAAGCGCTCAGGGACGGTGACGCGTTCCGGGACGCCGGCCCGCCCGGTGGTGGCCGTGCCCCGGCAGCTCCCCCGCCCGGCGGATCTGGTCGGCCGGGAGGACATGACGGCGGAGGTGTCCTGGCTGCTGCGCCGCAAGTCTGGTGCCACGGCGCCGGTGCTGGTGATCTCCGGTTCCGGCGGGATCGGCAAGACCGCGCTGGCCCTGCGGGCCGCGCACGACGCCAGCAGCCATTACCCCGACGGCCAGCTCTACATGGAGCTGCGTGGCACGGTGGGCGGGGCGGCCGACACCGGCGAGGTGGTGGCGCAGTTCCTGCGGGCGTTCGGGGTACCCCGGGTGCCGGACACAACGGCGGAGCGGCTGGCGGCCTACCGGACGCTGCTGGCCGAGCGGCGGGTGCTGATCGTGCTGGATGATGCCGTGGATGAGGCCCAGGTGGCCGACCTGGTGCCGGCCAACCCCGGCTGTGCGGTGCTGGTCACGGCGCGGCAGCGGCTGCCGCAGATCAGCGGGGTGCATCATGTGGCGCCGCTGGAGCCGTTGCGGCGGGCGGAGGCAACCGAGCTGTTCCTGCGGGTGGTGCGGGACGCGGGGATCGCCCTGGAGAAGGATCTGGACGCGGTGGACCGGGTGGTGACACTGTGCGGCGGGCTGCCGCTGGCGCTGCGGATCGCCGGGGCGCTGCGGGTGCACGACCATCCGCGGTCCACGGCACAACTGGTCCAGCGGCTGGCCCAGTACGGGCCGGAGGGGTTCGTCTACGGGCAGCTCAACGTGGCCCGCACGATCGGGGCCGGGCTGGACCGGCTGGACGGCGGCGCCCGGCAGCTCTTCCTCGGCCTGGGCCTGCTTCCGCTGACCAGCTTCGGCCTGTGGACGGCCGCCGCGCTGCTCGATGACACCAGCGTGGACCCCGGCATGGCGCTGTCCCAGCTCACCGCCAGCTTCATGCTCGAATCGGTGGAATCCGAGCAGCGTTACCGGTTCCACGACCTGACCCGGGACTACGTCCGCCGCCGCGGGCTGGCCGAGTATCCCGCAGACTCCGGCGCCGCGGCGGCCCGGGCCTACCAGGCTCTGCTCACTCTGGCCCGGCGCGCCCACGCGGGGCTGCTCGGCGGCGACTACGAGGTGGTGCACAGTCAGGAGCCAGCCTGGGAGGCACCGGCCGAGGTGCTGGCCGAGGTGGACGAGTCGCCGGGAGGCTGGTTCGAGAAGGAACGGGCCAGCATCCGCGCCGCGGTCGAGGACTGCGCCAAACTTGGCCTGACCGCCCTCTGCTGGGATCTCGCGGTCTCCGCGCACGAGTTCTACACGGTCCACGGTTACCACGACGATTGGCACGCCACCCACACCGTGGCGCTGGAAGCCTGCCGCCGGTCCGGCGACCGGCGAGGTGAGGGGATCGTGCTGGCCTGCTTCAACCAGCCGGCCCTGCCGGCCAGCATGCGCGGCGGCGGCGGGTCCGACCTGGCCAACCTGGAGCGTGCGGCCGGTCTGCTGGCCGAGTGCGGTGACCGGCACGGTCAGGCCATCGCCCTGCGCACGCTGGCCAACGCGCTGCGCCGGCACGGCTACCTGACCCGGGCGCTGGCGCTGTTCGACGAGGCGCTCGGCTACTACACCGCGAGCGCGGACCCGGTCGGGCGAAGCCAGACGCTGCGGTTCATCGGCCAGACACGGCTCGACCTCGGCCGCCACGACGAAGCCAGCCAGGCGCTGGAAGAGGCCGCGACCGTGGCCAGTGAACTGGGCAGCAACCGGCTGATCGCCCAGGCCCGGTACTGGATCGGCCAGGCCTGCCTGCTGCGCGGCGACATCGACGGCGCCCAGGTGGCCTTCGACGCGGTCTTCGACGTCTACGGCGACACTTCGGGCGGCGGGTACATCTACGCACTGCACGGCCTCGGCCAGGTCGCCGCTCACCGAGGTGCCTACAGCATCGCCGGCCGGCACCTGTCGGAGGCGGCCAGCCTGGCCCACGACATAGCCAGCGCTCCGTTGGAGGGCCGGATCTGGCTGTCCATTGCCGAACTCCGCCACGCCCAGGGCCAGCCCGGTGAACAGGCCGAGGCGCTGCGCGCGGCCGTCACCGTCCTGCATGACGGCGGCGAGGCCAGCCTGGAGGCTCAGGCCCTCGCCGAACTGGCCCGGGTCCTGACCGAACGAGGTGACACGGCGGCCGCCGGGCAGGCCTGGACCCGCATCGAGAACCTGTACGCGGCCGATCTGCCGGAGGAGGACCGCATCTACCGCCGTCCGGATGGCGGCTAGGAGTAGGCGGCCGCGGCAGTGCGCATCAGCGGCGGGTTGAGCGAGTAGGCGGGACCGCGCCGGTAGAGCGCCGCGGGGCGGCCGGTCTCCGGTGCGCGCTTGTCCCCGGTGGGCAGGACGAACCCTTCGGTGTTGGTGACCTTCCGGCTGAAGTTCCTTGGATCCAGCGGCATGTCCCAGACGACCTCATACACGTTGCGCAAGTCACCGATGGTGAATGTGCTGTCGCAGAATGCAGCGGCGAGCGTGGTGAACTCCAGGTGCGTCCTGGCCCGTTCGACCGCGTCATCCAGGATCTGGGTGTGGTCGAACGCGAGCTTGCCGCGGACCCGCTCGACCGGTTCCCACCGGGCGCTGCGCGCGTCCGACCCCGCCGCGGGGATGGGCAGGTTCGGTGCGATCGCGAGGTAGGCGACGCTGACCACGCGGGCCCGGGGATCCCGGTCCGGGGCGCCGTAGGTGGCGAGCTGTTCCAGGTGCAGGGCGCTTCCGTCGAGGCTGGTCTCCTCGGCCAGTTCCCGCTCCGCCGCTTCCCGCAGATCCTCGCCGGCCCGCAGGAACCCGCCGGGCAGCGCGTCCTGACCCTGGTACGGCTGGTTGGCCCGCTCGATCACCAGAACGTTCAGCCGGTTCTCCCGGACGGTCAGGATCGCCAGGTCAACGGCTAGGTGGAGCAGCAGGCGCTCACGGTCGATCATGGTACAGATCATAGCTTAGTGTCTGGCTGACATAAAACCTTATCGTCTTATTGACATTAAGCCGGGGGCACTGTTATCGTCACCGTGACAGTAAGACGGAGAAGCGACCGGACCCATCGCCCGCGGTCCACGTGGAACCTCTGATGTCACCGGTGCACCGGCCCAGAGCTGGTGCACCGGAGTAACAATCGCGCGCGCAAGGCTCCGCGTAGAGGCCGGCCAGCCTCCACTCCATCGCCCGGCAGGCGATGGAGGACGCGAGTGCCGCATTCCTCTGATTCTCCTTCTTCAGCATTCCCGAAAGGTAAGACCATGCGCGCACTTCGGCGTTACTTCCTGGCACCAATGATCCTCGCGGCCGCCCTGTTCTCGGCCGGCGGCGCGGCCTACCATGCCGCCACCGCCACACCACACCGCACCACCATCTCGGCCGACCCGGTCTGCCCGTACGGCACGAACTGGGAGGTCCAGACGCAGTCCTGCTCCTGACCACCGGTAGAAAATCGGTAGATCTTCGCAGAAGCCTTTATACCGGCAGCGGTGTTACCTACCTCTGCGACGGGGGCGTCGGCGGGCCCGCGCTTTGGGTCCGCCGTCTGCCATGTTTCAGCATCATTGGCCCTTTTACGGCGCCGCTAACCCCGCCGGCCAGATTTGACCCTGACCAGCCGCCACCAGGTCAGCAGGGCGAACACCAGGCCAAGCAGCACCATCAGGCCCATATCCCGCAGCCAGGTGGCCGGGCTGTGGTTCCAGACCGGATCCGTGGAGAGGGCCGGCCCACCCGTACTGGGCTGCTGGATCGCGTTCAGGTTCACGGTGGACGCCGCCGCCCCGAATCCCCACCGGGCCGGCGAGACGACCGCTACCTGCTCGAGGCCGGCCTGCCCGGCCAGCGGGAAGATCCCGCCGGTCAGGACGATCTGGAACATCACCGCGACGACGAGCAGCGGCATCGTCTTGTCGGAGCTGCTGACCAGCGACGAGATGAGCAGCCCCAGGGTCATCGAGACGATCGCCAGCACCCCCATGGCCAGCAAAAGTTCGGCCAGTGGCAGATGCCGGAGGAACGATCCGGCGGTGGGCGGCTTCCTGGTGGCCAGGCCGATCGTCACGAGCACTGTGGCCTGCACGGCGCTGATGACCCCAAGGACCAGCAGCTTGGCCACCAGGTATGCGCCGGCCGACAGGCCGGCCGCCCGTTCCCTGAGGTAGATCGCCCGTTCCTTGACCAGTTCGCGCACCGCGTTCGCCGCTCCGGCGAAACATGCGCCGATCGCCAGGGTCAGCAGCACCGACTGGGCATCGGTGTTGCCGCGCCCGGCCAGGCCAGGTGGATCGGGCACCGCCAGTGCCAGGGCGCCAAGGATGACCGGCATCAGGCCCGCCACGGCCACGTACGTCCGGTCGGACGCGATCACCGCCAGGTAGCGGCGGCACAACGTGCCAAGCTGCGCCAGCCGGTTGCGGGCCGGCGGCGGGGAGGCCGGCCCGGCCGCCACAGCGGCCGGCGCGGGAGCGTCCAGTTCGGCGGCGATGTAGCGCTGGTAGTACGGGGAGCGGCGGTACTCGCCGGCCCAGTCGCGGCCAGGCTCGGCCTCGAACGCCTGGAACACCTCGGCCCAGCCCGGCTGCCCGAAGTGCCGCAGCCCGTCGGCGGGCGGGCCGAAGAACGCGAGCCTGCCGCCAGGCACCAGGACCAGCAGGCGGTCGCACCGGCCGAGGTTCGCCACGCTGTGGGTGACGACGATGACCGTCCGCCCGTCGTGCGCTAAACCGGCCAGCTGATCCATGACCGACTTGTCCAGCCCAGGGTCCAGGCCCGACGTCGGCTCGTCGAGGAACAGCAGGGACGGCCTGGTCAGCAGCTCCAAGGCGACGTTCACCCGCTTCTGCTGGCCGCCGGACATGGCGGAGATGCGCGTGCCAGCGTGCGTGGTCAGGGCGAGCTCGTCCAGCACATCGGCGATCCGGCGCTCCCGCTCGGCCTTGCTGGTGTCCCGGGGGAACCGCAGCTCGGCCGCATAGCGCAGCGCGCGCTGCGCGGTGAGCTGGGTGTGCAGGATGTTCTCCTGCGGAACGAGCCCGATCCGGTGCCGCAGCTCCGCGTAGTGCTGGTAGAGATCGCGGTTGTCGTAGAGCACTGCGCCACCGTTGGCCGGCGCCATCCCGGTCAGGGCGCCGAGCAGCGTGGACTTGCCGGCACCGCTCGGCCCGATGACCCCGAGCAGGCACCGCTCGCCCAGCGGGAAGCTCACGTGGTCGAGCAGCACCTTGCCGCCGGGCAGGGTGACCGTGAGATCACGGGCGGCCAGCGAGACGTCACCGGTGTCGATGAACTCCTGAAGTTCCTCGCCATCCAGCCGGAACGTGGCGGGCCCCACCCCGATCAGGTCAGCATCGGTCACCTTGGCCGCCCCGGTGATCCGCTGGCCGTTCAGGTAGGTGCCGTTGTGGCTGTCCAGATCGGCGATCTCGTAGTCGCCGAGCGCGGTCTTGCGGAGCTGGGCATGGTAGCGGGACACGCTGAGGTCGGCCACGACGACGTCGTTGTCCGGCGCCCGCCCGATGCGCAGCATCGTGGTCCGCAGGCTCATCACCGCGCTGGGCGGCCGGGGCGGCGCCGGAGGCTGGCTGACCACCGACGGCCCCCCCGGCGCGGGAACGAACGGAATTGACAGCGAGCAGGAAAGCTCCGGGCCGTCGTCCGGATGGCCGAGCCGGACGAGACACTCCCCGGTAATCGTTACCTGGTTCACCCGGCCCGAGCCGCTGAATGTGCCATTCTTACTTCCCGCGTCCTGAAGCAGCCACGAATCGCCTTCGTACATTAACCTGGCGTGTTGCCAGGACACCCGGGGATCATCCACGGCTATGTCAGAGCCGGGATCCCGGCCGATCCGGTAGCTGGGCCCGGCCCGGAGGATCCGGGCCTGACCTTGCACCCGGACGTAAAGCGGCAGGTCCCCCGCCGATATGGCCTGCTCGATCTTCATTGGGCAACTGTAGAGCGAATCGCGGCAAAGCAGAATCGTTGTGAAGAATTGCCGATTCCATCTGACACTGGGGCGGAATAAGCTTCCGTAGGCAAGACGGCGCGGCCCAGGGCGAGGGCAAACAGACGGGGTGGAGGAACGGTGAGCGAGGGAACACCCGGGGGGGGACCTGGTCAGTACGCCGTAGGTTCGGTGGTGGCTGGGTACCGGCTGGAGCAGCAGATCGGGTACGGCGGCATGGCCGTCGTCTTCCGTGCGCACGATCCCCGGCTGAACCGGGACGTGGCGCTCAAGATCCTGGCGCCGAACCTGGCCTACGACGACGCCTTCCGCAAGCGCTTCATCCGGGAGTCGCGGGCGGCGGCCGCGCTGGACGACCCGCACGTCATCCCGGTCTTCGAAGCCGGCGAGACCGAGGGCGTGCTGTTCATCGCGATGCGGTTCGCCCGCGGCGGCGACGTCAGGTCGCTGCTGGACCGGGCCGGCCCGCTGCCGCCCGCCCGGGCGGTGGAGATCATCGCCCAGGCCGCCTCTGCGCTGGACTCGGCCCACGCCAGCGGCTTGGTGCACCGCGACGTCAAGCCCGCCAACATGCTGCTCGACAGCGGCACCAGCGGCGACCGCCCCGACCACGTGTACCTGTCAGACTTTGGCCTGAGCAAGGTGTCCCTGGCCCTCACCGGCCTGACCGCATCCGGCCAGTTCCTCGGCACCCTGGAGTACACCGCTCCCGAGCAGATCCTGGGCCAGCAGGTGGACGGCCGGGCCGACCAGTACGGCCTGGCCTGCGCCACCCTGGAGCTGTTCACCGGCGCACCCCCGTTCCGCCGTGACCAGCCCATGGCGATGATGTACGCCCACGTCAACGACCCGCCCCCGCTGCTCAGCGAACTGCGCCCCGATCTGGGAGATGCGGCCGACGACGTACTGAACCGGGCACTGGCCAAATTCCCTGAGGACCGCTACGACACCTGTCGCGAGTTCGCCGCCGCCCTGCGCCAAGCCTTCCAGCTCGGCGCCGCCGAGCCCGGAGGATGGCCCGCCCCGGCCGCCTTCTCCGGCGGCCCGGCCGGCCCGCCGACCCAGACGGCCAGCCACCCCAGCCAGCCACCGGTGACACCCGGGACCGCGCCCGGCCACGGTGCCCCGGACTCGCCCATCGCAACCAGCGGGCCACCGACCCAGACGGCCAGCCACCCCAGCCAGCCACCGGCGACACCCGGGACCGCGCCCGGCCACGGTGCCCCGGACTCGCCCATCGCAACCAGCGGGCCGCCAGCCCAGACGGCCAGCCACCCCAGCCAGCCCCAGCTGACACCGGAGCCACTGGCGGCCACACAGTCCCCCGGGCACGCCGCCGCCCAGCCCGGCCCGCCACCCGCGCAATCAACGGCACCGGCCGGACCCGCAGGACCATCCGCCGGACCGCCCGATCACCAGCCCGGAGCTGGCTGGCCCGCAGGACCCCCGGCACCGCCCGAGCCTGAGCCACCGGTGGGGCCGTCCGTCCGGGCAGCCTGGGAGCCGGGACCGCCGCAGCCTGCCCGGGATCCGGCCGGCGCCGATACCGAACCCGGGGATGGCGGCGACACCGAGCCGCACGGTGAGTCCCCGGTCGAGCCGGGTAGCGGGCGGCGGTCGTGGTGGCGCTCACCGGTCATGGCGGCGGCCGCCTCGGTCGTCATCGTGCTGGGGGTCGCCGGAGGGTACTTCCTGGCCGGGCGCGGCGGTGGGCCGGGCGCGGGCAAGGCGGGCGGGAGCATCAACGGCCGCCTCTCCAGCCACCGCAGCCACACCCATCATCGTCCCACCGGCCCGGTCGCGCCGGGCTGCAGCACGACGGTGCCCAAGCTGACCCCGGTTATCAAGGTGGCCACCCGGACGATCAAGGTTGGCCCCGCACCTTATGCCCTGCAGCACAGCACGGATGGACGGTACACGTTCGTAACCGTGAGCAACGGTATCGCCGTCTTTCACAATAACGGTGGCCTGTCATTGAGCCTGCTGCGGACCGTACCGTTGCCCGGAGCAGGCACGGGCCTGGAAACCACCACCGACGGGCATTATCTGATCGCGGCCGACGGCAGCGGGGCCGCGGTGCTCAGCGTCAGCGCTCTCGAAGACGGCGCGGCCCACCCGGTGCTGGGCATGCTGACCAGCCCGCATGGCAGCGGAGCGGCCACCCCGATGCTGTCCGTGGATGACCAGTATCTGTTCGTCGCGCTGACCGGCAGCCACTCGATCGCGGTGTTCAACTTCGGCCTGGCCGTCAAGAGCGGGTTCTCGGCCACGCACTTCATCGGCGACATCCCGGCCGGCGTGCAGCCCACCGGCATGCGGCTGGCCGTCGACCAGAACTACCTGTACGCGACCAGTTTGCGGCGGAAGCCGGGCAACGGCCCCTCGGAGGGCACGCTCAGCGTGATCAATGTGCCGGAGGCGGAGAAGGATCCGGCGAAGTCGGTGAAGGTGACGGTCGACGCCGGGTGCGGCCCGGAGCGGATCTACCCCTCGCAGAACACGGTCTGGGTCACCGCCAGGGACAGCAACGCGATACTGGCCTTCTCGGCCAGCGCCCTGCTGGCCAACCCCTCCCACGCCCTTCTCGCGGTCGTGCCGGCCGGCCCGGCACCGGTCGGGGTGACGCCGCTGACCGACGGGCGAATCGTCATCACCGACTCCGCTGATGGCGCGGCCCGCGGCGGATCCGGCAACGTAGCGATCATCAGCGGCGACTCCGCGCTGGCGGGCAAGCCGTCCCTGCTCGGCGTCGTCCCGGTGGCCGGGGAGCCCTATCAGCTCACCCGGATCGAGAACCATAACACCCTGCTGGTGACCAACCTGGCCACCGGCCGGCTCGTGGCCCTCAACGTCACCAGCCTGCCGTCGTGACCTGGAGCGGCGGCCAGGACGCGGAGCCGGCACCGGCCCCCGGCCATGAGCGCGGGCGGCGGCGCCGCTGGCCCTGGGTGCTGGCGATCATCCTGGTGGTGCTGGTGGCGCTCGCCGTGACCGCCGACTTCATCGCGCGATCGGTGGTGCAGAACCGGGTCGCGGCCCAGATCCAGCAGCAGGGCTTCCCTGCGAAGCCTACGGTCACGATCGAGGGTTTCCCGTTCCTCACCCAGGTCGCCAGCCGGGACATCCGCCAGGTCAGGGTCAGCGCCCGGAACGTCACCGAGGGCTCGCTCCGGATCTCGGCGGTCAGCGCGGTGCTGACCGGCGTCCATCTCAACAGCGGGTTCAGCGGCGGAACCGTCGACCAGGTGTCCGGCTCGCTGTTTGTCACGTTCCCGGCGCTGGCCCGGACGCTGACCTCGCAGATCGGTTCGCTCGGCTCGCTGGCGTCCTCGGCCGGCCTGACCCTGTCGGCGGCCGGCCCTGACAAGGTGCGGGCGAGCGTGAACCTGATCGTCGCGTCCGGCTCGGCCACCTGGCGGGTGTCCCGGCTGACCGGGGATGAGTTCAGCGTCAAGCTGGCTGGCGAGACCGGCATCCCGAGCGGCGTGCTGGGTTCGATCAGCGACTTCACGATCACCGTGCCCCGGCTTCCGCTCGGCGTGCAGATCGGCAGCGTTGACATCACCCCGCAGGGTCTGGTGGCCAGCGTCAGCGGCCGCGACCTGCCATTCGGAAGTTAGATGGACACAATCTAGGGTCGACCGCCGATGTAGCACGGTTGCGGCCATACCGACAGGAATAAGCTTCGATAACACGAGACCGCGTGACCCGGGTGGGCGCCAGGCAGCGTGGAGGATCGGTGAGCGAGGAATCGCGCGGGGGCCCCGGTCATTTTGCCGTAGGTTCCCAGGTCGCGGACTACCGGCTCGAGCAGCAGATCGGGCATGGCGGTATGGCCGTCGTTTACCGTGCCCGCGATCTGCGGCTGGACCGGGATGTCGCGCTGAAGATCCTCGCGCCCAACCTGGCCTTGGACGACGCCTTCCGGCAGCGCTTCATCCGGGAGTCCCGGGCCGCCGCCACCCTGGACAACCCCAACATCGTCCCGGTCTACGAGGCCGGCGAGTCCGACGGCGTGCTGTTCATCGTCATGCGGTTCGTCCGCGGCGGCGATGTCAGGTCGCTGCTGGACCGGGAGGGCATGCTGTCGCCGAGCCGGGCCACCGGGATCGTCTCCCAGGTGGCCTCCGCGCTGGACGCCGCGCACGAGGGCGGCCTGGTGCACCGCGACGTCAAGCCGGCCAACATGCTCCTTGACAGCGGCGGCGACAGACGTGACCACGTGTACCTGTCCGACTTCGGGCTGAGCAAGTCATCGCTGGCCGGCAGCGGGCTGACCGCGTCCGGGCTGTTCCTCGGCACGCTGGACTACACCGCGCCGGAGCAACTGCTGGGCCAGAAGGTGGACGGCCGGGCCGACCAGTACGCCCTGGCCTGCGCGACGTTCGAGCTGCTCACCGGCAAGCCGCCGTTCCACCGCGAGCAGCACATGGCGACGATGTACGCGCAGGTTCACGAGGTGCCGCCGCTGCTCAGCGAAAAGCGGCCCGGGCTCGCGGACGCGGCCGACGAGGTGATGGACCGGGCGCTGGCCAAGTCTCCGGACGACCGGTACGGCAGTTGCCGGGAGTTCGCCAGCGCTCTGCGCAGGGCGTTCGGCCTCGGCGCGGCGTTGCACCGGACGTTCGGCGTCGGCACCCTCAGCCCCGGCACCCTCAGCCCAGGTACCCTCAGCCCCGGCACCCTCAGCCCAGGTACCCTCAGCCCCGGTACCCTCAGCCCCGGTACACAGCCCGCGTCTGCGGGCAAGGACACAAAGCTTTCGGGGCCGGAAAGCCACCCTGCGGAAAGACACCCTACGGCGGCCCATGGCGAGCAGGCCGCCGCGATCGCGGCCGTTCCCGGGACCGCGGGTGCCAAGGCGGCCGAACCCACGACCGTCGATCCCAGTCCGGTCGCCGATCCGGCAGCTACCGACCCGGGCTCGGCCGAGGCCGCAGGCACGGGCTCCGCGGACACCGACCCAGGGACGGCGGATGGGTTCCGCACCGGCCCGGCC